>Ga0307987_1001031_pt1 | contig 15877 bp, 11 predicted proteins | sample EllFjometagen181_FD_203157 | JGI IMG/M metagenome (GOLD analysis project Ga0307987, IMG submission 203157) | Marine microbial communities from Ellis Fjord, Antarctic Ocean - #181 | ecosystem: Environmental > Aquatic > Marine > Unclassified | place: Southern Ocean | collected 2014-10-08
GCACCTGCGGGATGAAGGGCCGCCCAAGGATCCACTTCCGATAGTGCTCCTACACGGGACAAGCTCCTCACTCCACACCTGGGATGGCTGGGTTCATGCCCTGAAGGATGAGCATCGGGTCATCCGTTTTGACATGCCGGCCTTCGGGCTCACAGGCCCCTCTCCTGAAAGTAATTACACCATTGAAAATTATGCACGTATGGTCGTCGCCGTACTCAACAAATGCAAGATAGACCATTGCGTGCTGGCCGGCAACTCCTTGGGCGGCTATGTGGCGTGGGCAACGGCGATACTGCATCCAGACCGGGTCGAAAGGCTGGTACTCGTTGATGCAAGTGGTTATCCGTACCAGGCTCAATCGGTTCCGATCGGTTTCACCATCGCGCGCACACCTGTCTTGAACCGGCTGGTGGGAAATATGCTGCCCCGGGCAATGGTTGAAAACAGCGTTAAAAATGTTTACGGCAACCCGTCTTTAGTCACCCCTGAACTGATTGATCGCTATTTCGATCTCATCACCCGCTCAGGCAACAGACAAGCACTGGTAAAGTGTTTCCGTCAAACCCGCCCAGGCAAACTCTCAAATCGCATACCCGATCTCAAGCTTCCTACCCTTATTTTGTGGGGCGGCCGGGACCGTCTTATTCCGCCCTACATTGGCGATCGTTTTCACAAGGAGATTGTCGGCAGCAAATACATAATATTCAATGAGCTTGGTCATGTTCCCCAGGAAGAAGATCCGGTGAGCACTGTCGCTGCGCTCAAAAAATTCCTTGCTCAAACGAGATTCACAGAGGCGCAATGATCTGAAGAAAAAAAAAGGGTTCCAGCCTGATGAAGAAGGCTGCCTGAGAGCCCGGTGATATTTTTCCGGCATAACCTTTCGGGACTTATTTTAATCCAAGGGTGAAGGAAATCACCTTGCCCATGAGTCTGCGCAACGGCTTAACTGCCATGAGGGTCAAGGCATCCATGTCAGACGGATGGTGTGTTAAAAATTCGTATCCACTGGCTGTTACCAGATGGGTATCGGAATGTCTAAACCCGCCTATCTCGGGTATGTAAATACCCGGTTCAATACTGATGACCATGTTTTCTTCCAAACTCATCTGATATTCCCTTACAGCTGATACACACGCTTTTGGGATACAGGGAATGGGCTATTGCCAACCCAATTGCCTTCGAACTTTTTGCCGGCAAAAAGGTATCTGAATTTGATCCGGTCAGTGAAACCATTTCCGCAACAGCAGAAAAGGGATACAAGATTCTCTTTAATTTATTTGACAGTGCCTGGCAGATCCCCTGAAGAACTGATCCATTTGGTTGTCCATACCCTTGCCCTGGTGCATGGTCTTATTTCCCTGGAATTATCGGCCAGGTTTAACCCTTTGATTGAAGATGGTTCAGTGTTATTTCGATTTCAAATTTTAACAGCCCTTGATCACATGGGACTTCACTCTAAATAGTCATTTTAAGGCGCTGCTGCCGCGTCCAGGTTGTACACCAATCCATGGCGCGCAACCAGGCCAAGGCGAAATGTTCATTTTTTCTCTTTTCCCGGCAAACATTTCCCCTTATACCAAACAGATCATCACACATCCCCTATTTAATGGCATTTTAATGACTGGCATTGGAATTGCAAAAAGCAATCATTAGGATATCAACCCCATCGAAAATAGGCAAAAACAACACAAAAGGAGACACCATGGATATCAATCAGAATATAAATTCACAAAAAACTGCCAAAGAGGATTACCGTTCCGGTAAAGTGCCCGAATACCTGGTGTTGCACCGATTTTATCAGTTTTACGTCTAAGCTGGATTGCCTGTCCAGCAATGGTACAAAATCCATTTCAAAGCGACCGTCATTACTCGTAATTTTCCACTGCTTCATGTAATCATCTGTATTCATATGGAATATCACTTCGTCCAGTTTATGGGCTTTGTTTTTAAAAAAAACCATATTTTCAGTAGCGACTGAACGATCACTGAATCCGTACCCGATATTCCAGCCAAAGGAATCTCCCTTCAATAAACCTGAAGCTGATCCCCAATACCATCGATTCTTATAGGTCCAGTTACCCCTTCCCCAATCAAGCCCTCCAAATTTGCTTACGATCATAACTCCAATAAGGCTTTAATGCATATCCTGGCTTTATCAATTCTCCATTTTTATTCAATAAATCACAGGGATCTATAATTTTATTTTGTTGCCCCATAAAATCTCCACCTGTTTTTTTTGTAATATTAGGTGTTTTTTAACCCATTCATCATTTATAAAAGGAATTATTGTGAATATCAATTCATTAAAAACCTTTATTGAAAAAACATGGGATACATCTGTTATCCCATCGTTAAAGAGATACATCACCATTCCTGCAGTCTCTCCTGCCTTCAACCCGGACTGGAACACAACCTCTCACCTGCTGGATACGCTGGAGCTGGCGCAATCATGGTGCAAATCAATGGCCCTTGAAAATACCAACATTCAGATCATTAAAGAAGAGGGCAGAACACCCATCCTCTTAATCCAGATTGAAGCCACTACACCGGATCATAATGAGAATATCCTGATGTATGGTCATCTGGACAAGCAGCCGCCTGCAACAGGATGGGATGACAATAAAGGGGCATGGACCCCCGTCATTGAAAACGACCGGCTCTATGGCCGGGGGGCTGTTGATGACGGTTATTCGATATTCACGGCTGTCACTGCAATAAAAGCCCTTCAATCGGAGAACATCCCCCATGGCAGATGTGTCATCCTCATTGAAACCTGTGAGGAAAGCGGTAGTTGGGATCTCGAATATTATATTGAAACCTGTAAAGACATCATCAAAACCCCAAGCCTCATTATATGCCTGGATTCAGGCTGTGGAGACTATGAAAGAATTTGGATCACCACCTCCCTTCGTGGTACCATTGTCGGTGAGATCGAAGCAAGAATTTTAACCCAGGATATCCATTCAGGTATGTCGGGCATGGTTGCCTCAAGTTTCAGAATTTTACGGCAGATCCTGGACCGGGTTGAGGATTCCAAAACCGGAGATATTCTTATCAAAGATTTTCATACACATATTCCGCAAGAACGAATCACTCAGATGCAGGAAACGGCAAAAATAATCGACACCCATCTGATCCTGGACCTTCCGCTTTTTGATGATACATCTACCATGAGCAATGATCCATTACAGCTTTTGATCAATAGCACATGGAAACCGGCCATATCTTATATTGGCGCAGAGGGCATACCTAAATTTGAAACAGCCGGGAATGTGATCCGGGAGTATTCCAAACTGCTGCTGTCAATCAGGACCCCTCCCACAGTGGACACCACCATGCCGAGTCAAAAACTAAAATCTGTCATTGAGCAAGACCCGCCCTATGGTGCGAAGGTCACTTATAATCTATTAAAACACGCCAGCGGTTGGGACATGCCCCAATTGGGGCACCTCCTTGAAGAAAATATAAATAACGCATCAAATCTTTGTTTTGGTAAGACATGCGGCTTTGCCGGAGAAGGCGGGTCCATACCATTTATGACGCTGCTTGCTAAAAATTTCCCGGATGCAAAATTCCTGATAACAGGGGCCCTGGGTCCCAACGCTAATGCCCATGGGCCAAATGAATTTTTACACCTGCCATATGTAAAAAAGCTAAATCTGGCCATATCAATCATTATTGGAAATTTATAAAAATTAATAGTCCAGTGAGGAGACCTCAAGGGCATGTTTCTGGATAAAATTTCGTCTGGGTTCAACTTCTTCCCCCATGAGCAAGGTAAAAATTTCGTCTGCTTTTTCAGCATCCTCAATTTCCACCCTGAGCATTATCCTTTTTTCAGGATTCATAGTGGTCTCCCAGAGCTGATCTGCATTCATTTCACCCAAACCTTTGTAGCGCTGGATATTAATCCCTTTTTTCGCTTCAGCCATAACAAATTCATAGAGATGGGTCAAACTGTCAAGGGTGCTTACTCTCTTGGCATCTTCCGCCTTGGATGAGATGGAAAAATCAGGACAATCAAGGGTTTCCATTTTTTTATAATTTTTAAGCATTCGCTGGTAATCATTGGTGGATAGAAGTTCCCTGCCAACCCTTACCAATACTTCTTTTTTGTCTTGGTCATAGATATCCATTTCATGGATATTTCTTTCCATGTCATAGTCTATTTCCCCGGATTTGTACCCGCAGGTTTCAAGGGCCTTGGTAAGGATTTCCATATTTTCTTTATTTTCCAGGAAAAGTTTATCCTTTACCCCGTTTTTAATCAAAACCAATAAAAGATCTGTATCGAAATCCCGTTTTTTTAGTAAATTTACCGCACTAAAATAAGCCGTCATATTGATGAGAAAATTGTGAAAAACCTCCTCTGTCAGTGGATCTTCATTTCCATTGATGAATAAATTTTTCTGGGAAGATATCCTTTTTATCAGATAATTGGAGTACTCTTCCTCATTTTTTAAATAGGTGCCGCTTTTCCGGGAACCCACCCTGAACAACGGGGGCTGGGCAATATACAAATACCCGTTGGCAACCAGATCCGGCATCTGGCGATAAAAGAAAGTCAGCAACAGGGTTCTGATATGGGAACCATCGACGTCAGCATCGGTCATGATCACCACCTTGTGATACCGCAGTTTTTCAATATCATATTCTTCCCGGCCGGCTCCGGTGCCAAGGACCGTGAATATATTTTTAATTTCATCACTTCTTAAAATTTTGTCAAACCGGGCTTTTTCAACATTTAAAATTTTACCCTTCAGAGGAAGGATGGCCTGGAATCTTCTGTCCCTTCCCTGTTTTGCACTACCACCCGCCGAGTCGCCCTCGACCAGGAATAGCTCTCTTTCAGCAGGATCTGCATACTGACACTCTGCCAGCTTGCCCGGCAGGGTGGAATCCAGCAGCGTCCCTTTTTTTCGGGCCAGTTCCCGGGCTCTTTTGGCTGCATCCCGTGCCCGTGCTGCATCTATACCCTTGGAAATAATCTTCCTTGCCACATTGGGATTTTCTTCCAGATATTGTCCAAATTTTTCATTAAGAAGGGATTCCACAACTCCCTTGATTTCATTGTTACCCAGCTTGGTCTTGGTCTGTCCCTCAAACTGGGGTTCCATCAACTTTACGGAAATAATGACGGAAAGACCTTCTCGCATATCATCCCCGCTGATTTTAATATTCTGCATATTTTTGGGCAGATTATTGGAACCCGAGGTGATATAGGAATTTACCGTCCGGGTCAGAGCGCCTTTGAAACCAGATACATGGGCACCACCTTCAATGGTGCGGATATTATTGGCAAAGGAAAATAGTTTTTCCTTAAAGGTGTCATTATACTGGATGGCCACCTCTACCTGAACATCTTTTTTATCCCCTTCAATGTGAATGGGATCATGTAAAGGGGTGCAGGACCGGTTCAAATATTCCACAAAGGAAACAATTCCGCCTTCAAAATAAAAATCATCTTTTTCAGCCGATCTTTCATCTTCCAGAATGATTCTTAAGCCCTTGTTTAAAAAGGCCAGCTCCCTCAATCTTCTGGAAAGGGTTTCATATATAAAATCATTTTCATTCATGATCGTAAAATCAGGGATGAAGGTTATTTTGGTTCCCCTTTTTTCGGTATCGCCCTTAACCACAAGGTCTGTGAGCTTATCTCCCTTTGAATAGGTCTGGTGATAGATTTTACCGTTTTTATAGACTTCCATGGTAAGAAGTTCGGACAATGCGTTGACCACGGAAATACCCACCCCATGAAGACCGCCCGAGACTTTATAGGAATCCTTGTCAAATTTACCGCCGGCATGGAGTTTGGTCATGACCACTTCACAGGCGGGAATATGCTCTGTTTCATGCATTTCAACGGGAATACCCCGGCCATTGTCCTCCACGCTTACACTCATATTCGAATGGATGGTGACAAAAACCGTGTCGCATTGACCTGCCATGGCCTCATCAATACTATTGTCCACCACTTCGTATACCAGATGGTGAAGACCTGCCAGGTCCACATTTCCAATATACATGGAAGGCCGTTTACGAACCGCTTCAAGACCTTCTAATACTTTTATGCTGTCCGAATTGTACTCTTTTGTTACGTCATTATTTTTCATGATATATGCATTGCCATTATTACACAAACAAGTTTATCATCATCAAGACTCTTTATAATGCAGGGGCTTTTACTGTCCTTGATATTTATAACCACAATAGACTCCTCAAACAGATTCAGGGCATCCCTAAAATATTGAGGGTTAAAGGCGCTTTTTATTTCTTCACCCGTAAAACCGATCATGAGTCGCTCCTTGGATTCGCCTATTTCAGGGTTGGTGATGGTCACGATTAGTTCATTTTCTTTAAAATTTAAAATAACACTTTTATAATCATCCGAGGTAAGAATAGATACCCGCCTCATGAGAGTGGAAAACATATTTTTGTCCACTTCCATGGGAATCATTTCGTCATAGTTGATGACGGGTTTATAATCAGGGTATTCTCCGTCCAGAAGCTTTATCATGACCGACTCATTTGCCCGCTGAAAGATAAAATAATTTTCTTTAACTCCCACCTGAATGGCGTCTAAATTAGAATCAATAAATTTATTGAGTTCACCCAATCCTTTCTTTGGAATAATAACACTTTCTTTGGGGAGATTCAGTTTTCCTTTAAAGGGGGCATCATAGCAATTGAGGCGTCTTGAATCCGTGGATACAATTCTTAATCGTTCCTCATCGCCGGATACAATTTTTTCCATCAGGGATCCCAAAACATATATTCTTTTTTCATCCCCTGTAAAACCGACAACAGAAGAAACTGCCACCATGCGTTTAAGATCCACAGCGCTGATTTCAATAAAATCCACATTTTCAATTAAAGGGGTCTCGGGATAATTTTCATAATCAGATGAAACAATATGGTAAAGACTATCCCCTGTTCCAATTTCAACCCACCTGTTTTCCACTTCATTTATAACAATTTCATTGTCAGGGTATTCTCTGATGATCTCAAAAAATTTTTTAGAATTGATAGACAGGACACCTTCAGTTTCAACCTGGGCATCATAGGTGCCAGTAAAAACGGTTTCCAGATCATTGGCCGTAATACTGATCTGTGAGCCAACCGCCTTAATCAGAATATCAGAGGTGATTTTTAAATTTGTTTTCCTCCCTGTAATTCCCTGGATCTTTGACAAGATATCCAGAATATCCTTTTTATTAAACGAAAATTTCATTTAAAATCCTTTTTTTAAAATTGTATATCCTTCAATATTTATATCAAAACCCCTTAATTATCAATTATTAAATAAAGATGATTGTATTAATATATTAATTAAATAAAGATAATAATAATAATAAGGGGTGTTTAAATGTTCATAACTTTATAAGATTCTGTAATTTAAAGAAAATAACTATAAAGTTTTTAGTAAAATTCTATTTACAGTTTGTTTATAACCCCATGGTTACTGACCTTATTTTTAAAGTGTTCAAAACCCTAAAGTTATGAACATTTTATTAGGATCCATGGATCCAGTCGTTAATCTCTTGTAATCCTTTACTTTTCCAGTCATCTGAGATTCTATTTTCAATATATTTTAAAAAAAGCGTGTCAATAACCCCCGTAACCTTCAGTAATAAATAGGCTTTTTCAAGGATTATCCCCTCTAATTCATCTTCGGATTTTGTGGTCTGGGTGGAGGGGGTTTTAAGTCCTGTAATATTAAAACTTTCTCCCTTGATGGTGAATTTATATTCCTCTTCTTCCCCCATTTTGCACAAGAGGTTTAACTCTGTAACAAAAGCCCCTTTTTTAAGGGCGGTGGTGCCTTCTTCAAGACCTGCCTGGTCCCCTTTTATGGTAATTTTTTCCTTTGATTTATCCCCAAGATTGTTCTCAAGGACAAGGGAATTACCTATTTCAAGGGAAATCGGTTCTTTGGATTCTATTATGGCGGCTATGTCTTTTTCCTGTTCAATGAGAAACCAGATCCAGGTCAAAAATTCATTACCCAGAAAAATATATTTATTATAGGCGGTGGCGATATCAAGCATGGCTATCCTTTTACGTATTTTAAGGGAGATAGGGAGAGGACCTGGTCTTTTTCATCGGCTGAAAATCCGGATTTTGTTTCAACAATGGTATAGGGGAAGAGCCGGATGGGTTTTAAGTTAAAGGAATTTAAAAACAGGGTTTCAAATAATTCATTGGCTGCTTTCTGGGTGGTAAATAAAAACAGATTCTTATCTTCATAACTCCATAGGATGTCATAAATAGTGGGGATGGAGGGAATTCTATGCATAAGCACATCCAGTATGGTTTCTTTCAGCTCGGATTTTTCATTTTTAGATAAAAAATCCCGGCCGGACTCTTCCTTTTTTTTTTCAATGGCCAGGGCCATCTCTTTTTGGACCAGTTTGGCTGGAATTGATTTTTTATCAATTCTCAGGGAAAAAAGAAAATAGGTGCCGAAAATAAAGGAAAATTTTTCAAAATCAGGATTATAGGGACTTTCATAGGGGGTCCACCCTGCCGAAAGCTCTTCATATTCGTTTTCCTGCTTTGGAATAGCATTTTCTATTAATCCCCTTCGAACTTCATCCATTACCGTTGCTTCAAAACTACCCTCAATGTGGTAGCGGCTCATGGAATGAGTTGATGATATCAAACCCATAGATACTCCTTAAAAATATAAATATTTATTAAATTTTTTTTGACCATAAAAGAGCTAAGTGTAACATATTTTAAGAAAAAATAACAGAAAATCCCTGGGACGAAATTGCTGAGTTTAACCCATACAATGTAGTTTGATTTAAAAGAATGAGGTCTGGGGAAAAGGGATATAAAAAATATTTATTTAATAAATTTTATTCAAACTTTTTTAAATATTTATTATAAAAAGCTTGTTTTTCTACGAGCATTTACAAATTTAAGAATTTATTGTATGAGTGTAGGGTTATATTGGGATTATTAATGTTCTCATTACTATACAACGAGGTGATATCTATGAAAAAAAGAATGCAGACGATTGATGGAAATACCGCTGCTACCCATGTGGCCTATGCCATGAGTGAGGTGGCTGCAATATATCCGATTACCCCTTCAAGTCCCCTGGGTGAGATAGCAGACTCCTGGGCTGTAAAAGGGAAAAAAAATATATTCGGTCAGATTCTGGATATAAAACAGATGCAGTCTGAAGCTGGCGCTGCAGGAGCGGTTCATGGCTCCCTTGCCGCCGGGGCCCTGACCACTACATTTACAGCTTCCCAGGGTCTTTTGTTAAAAATACCCAATATGTATAAAATAGCCGGTGAGCTTCTTCCCAGTGTTTTTCATGTGACTGCCCGGTCTCTTTCTGGCCATGCCTTGTCAATTTTCGGGGATCACCAGGATGTAATGGCTTGCCGGCAGACCGGATTTGCCATGCTGGCTTCCTGTTCTGTACAGGAAGCTCAGGATATCGCCCTTGTTGCCCATCTTGCCACAATGGAATCCCGGGTTCCTTTTTTGCATTTTTATGATGGGTTCAGAACCTCCCATGAAATTCAGAAAATAGAGATGATTGAAACCGAGGATATGGCCACCCTGTTTAATTATGATGCCTACCAGGCATTTAAAAACAGAGCGGTTAACCCGGAACATCCCGATACCAGAGGAACCGCCCAGAACCCGGATATCTTTTTCCAGGGTCGGGAGGCATCCAACTCCTATTATCTCAAGGTTCCGGCCATTGTAAAAGCCTGTATGAAAAAAGTGGGTGATCTGACCGGTCGGCATTATAAACCCTTTGATTATGTAGGGGACCCCGAAGCAGACAGAGTAATTGTGGCCATGGGTTCCGGCTGTGAAGCCATTGAAGAATCTATTATAGAACTGAATAAAGAAGGCCAGAGACTGGGACTTGTAAAGGTTCGCCTCTACAGACCCTTTGATGTGGAAGCCTTTCTAAATACTATTCCTTCAACCGTTGAGACTATTACGGTTCTGGATAGAACCAAAGAACCCGGTGCCATTGGTGATCCTCTTTATATGGATGTCTGCACGGCATTTATGGAATACGGCGAAGGTCCGAAAATTATTGGCGGACGGTATGGACTGTCTTCCAAGGAGTTCAATCCGTCCATGGTTAAGGCGGTTTACGACAATATGAAAGTGATTTCTCCCAAGAACCATTTTACCGTGGGTATTGTGGATGATGTCACCCATACCTCCCTTGATGTGGTTAAGGGATTTGATCCTGCACCCAAGGGGACTATTTCTGCAAAATTCTGGGGCCTGGGTTCCGATGGAACCGTGGGAGCCAACCAGTCGGCTATTAAAATTATCGGGGACAACACCGATAAATATGCCCAGGGATATTTTGCCTATGATTCCAAAAAATCAGGCGGGCTTACCGTGTCCCATCTACGGTTCGGGGATGTAAAAATCCAGTCCACCTATTTGATTGAAAATTCTGATTTTGTGGCCTGCCATAAATCCAATTATATGGAAATTTATGATGTGCTCAAGGGCCTCAAGGAAGGGGGGACCCTTCTTTTGAATTCCGAATGGTCCTTAAAGGATATGGAAAAAAATATTCCCGGGGACGTTCGAAAGACCATTTACGACAAAAAAATAAATTTTTATAATATTGATGCTGTCAAAATTGCCGGCGAAGTAGGACTTGGCAACCGTATCAACATGATCATGCAGACCTGCTTTTTCAGTCTGGCCAATGTATTGCCTGTGGAAGAAGCTATTGCCCTGCTTAAAAAAGACATTCAGATCATGTTCGGTAAAAAGGGTGAAGCCATTGTGAACATGAACATAGAAGGGGTGGATAAAACCCTGGCAAAACTGGTAAAAGTAAAAGTGCCGAAATCCTGGAAAGACGGTGTCAGAAATGTTGCCCCGGCTGACAAAGCCACACCCTTTGTGGATGATGTCATGCGCAAAATAAATGCCCAGAGCGGGGATGATCTTCCTGTTTCTGCATTTTCCGTGGATGGAGTATTTGAACAGGGAACAAGCAAGTACGAAAAACGCGGGGTTGCCATTAATGTGCCTGAATGGATACCTGAAAATTGTATTCAGTGTAACCAGTGCGCCTTTGTTTGCCCCCATGCCGCCATCATTCCCATTGTGGCCAATGAGGAGGAACTTGCAAAAGCCCCTGGCTCTTTTGTTACGGTTGACGGCAAGGGAAAGGGCATGGACGCGTTTAAACTCAGAATTCAGGTGAATCCCCTGGATTGCCAGGGATGTGGTAATTGTGCTGATATCTGTCCTGCCAAAATAAAAGCCCTTGTGATGAAGCCTGTCGCAGGTCAAATAGCCGCCGAGAAAGACAATCACAAATTTTCCTTGGGTGTTCCCTTTAAGACGGATATTCTCAAACGGGAAACCGTTAAGGGCAGTCAGTTGTTCCAGCCCTTGCTTGAGTTCTCCGGTGCCTGTGCCGGTTGTGGCGAAACTCCCTATGTAAAAGTGCTCACCCAGCTGTTTGGTGAAAGAATGACCATTGCCAATGCCACCGGGTGTTCCTCCATATGGGGTGGTTCTGCTCCCTCTACTCCTTATTGCACCAATGCAGATGGCCAGGGCCCTGCCTGGGCAAGCTCCTTGTTTGAAGATGCAGCTGAGTATGGATACGGCATGATGCTGGCGGTGAATGCCAGGAAAAAGACCCTGACGGCCAAGGTGGAAGAGGCCCTTAAAACAGAGATAACAACTGATGTAAAAGCAGCCCTTGAAGGATGGCTGGCGGGTAAAGAAGATGTGGATGAATCCAAAAAATACAGCTTTGCCCTGAAAACCCTTTTAAAAGATGAAGAAAAGGGGCTTTTAAAAGATATTTATAATGAACGAGATGTGTTTGTTAAAAAATCCCATTGGATATTCGGGGGTGACGGCTGGGCCTATGATATAGGGTTTGGCGGCGTGGACCATGTTTTGGCCTCAGGAGATAATATCAATATTCTGGTAATGGATACGGAAGTTTACTCCAATACCGGCGGCCAGTCTTCCAAGGCAACTCCCACAGGCGCCATTGCCAAATATGCGGCTTCGGGTAAAAAAATAGCTAAAAAAGATATGGGCCGGATGATGATGAGCTATGGATATGTGTATGTGGCATCCATTTCCATGGGCGCCAACAAGAACCAGACCATGAAGGCCTTCCTGGAAGCTGAAAATTATCCGGGACCCTCTCTTATCATCTGTTATGCTCCTTGTATCAACCAGGGCATCAGAAAAGGTATGGGCAAATCCCAGCTGGAAGGAAAACTGGCTGTTGACTCCGGTTATTGGCCCTTGTACCGGTATAATCCACAACTTGTCCAGGAAGGTAAGAACCCCTTTATCCTTGATTCAAAAGCCCCGGACGGCACCCTCCAGGATTTCCTTGGTGGAGAGGTCAGATTTGCAGCTCTTGAAAAGAGCTTGCCCGAAGAATCCAAACGCCTGAGGGCCAAAATCGAAGGGGAGGTGAATGATAAATACACTATGCTCAAGATGATGGCCGATGCCGGGAAAGATGAAAAATAAAGAATTATAAATAGATCGTAAAATGAAAAAAGGGCTGGAAATTTATTTTCCAGCCCTTTTTAATTTCATTTTGGTGACCTCTCTATGCCACCCGGTAAAAATTATTCATTCATTTATTTAGACATTATTTTGTCCGCTCCGGAAAGAATATCTTCGGCAAAATATTTAAGGCTGTTAAAAAATAAAAAGACCTGAACCAGCCGTTTCAAATCGAAACGAGAGGTGAGGCCTTCTTTCCGAATATCCAGCAATTTGTTGTCCATTCTTTGAACCAAGCATTCCAGATTGTTTCTTAAAACATCGGCTTTTTTTCGGGGAAAGACCAGCAGGGAAACAAGGGTGGCACATAAAATCCCCAGGCATATTTCAATGACCCTGAACAGGCCGAATTCGATGATATTTGGGGGAATTCATACCGGTCATCACCACAATGCAAACGGTGATGGCGGCCATCCTGTATTTGGGCTTATACCGGGTTAGAAAACTGCAGATTCCGATGGTTAAAATTATTTCATATATAAAATTATTTTAATTGGATTGACCCAAAAACATGGTGTTTGATACCATGGTAAAAAAACCTATACAAAATTTAAGGGCAATCCCGGGAGAATATGGCAAATTTAATTCGAGAAAAGGCGGTTAAGGGACTTTCACCAGGGGATTCATTTACCTATACCCGCAGGTTTACAAAAAAAGAGACCATGGCTTTCGGTGATTTGACCCGTGATTATAATCCGGTTCATTATGATACAAGGTGGACAGATGAAAAGGGATTCAAGGACCAGATCTGCCATGGGTTGCTCATCGGGGGGATGATTTGCGAGTTTGGCGGTCAGGTGGGCTGGCTTGCAACGGGAATGAGTTTTAAATTCCTAGGTCCGGTTTATTTTAACGATACGATCACGTGTACTGTGACCATTACCCAAATTCAAGAAAATGGACGGGCAGAGGCTGATGCGGTTTTTATAAATCAAGAGAATAAAAAAATAGGAATTGCCTCCATGACCGGCCGCCTTCCCTTGGAAAAGGAACGATTGATTCTGGCCCGGATGATGGCAGAAGGGGATCCTTCCAATAAATTGGCAGATAAATCGGATACTCCCGACCTATAATTGGCCTATTTTATTTGCTGGGTTTGACAAACAGCCATAGTCCCAGAAAAATAGCACAGGCTATTGTGCTTATTCCCAGCATGGAGATGCCAAAAATTTGGGGAGGCACCTTAAAACTTAAAAGGAGAGAAGAGGATAGTATCAAAGAGGAAATAATGATGGACACCGATAATTTATGGCTCTCCCGATGGTAAGTACCGATGATTTTATCCAGTTTCTGGACGTCAAATCCCAGGACAAATTTGCCTTTTCTTGCCTGGCGGAGGATGGAAATGGAATCCCGCGGGACTTCCTGAAGCAGCTGAAGGGATTCAAGGGAAAGGCTGGAAAGATCTTCGGAAATACGTGACAGGGACATCCGTTCCATCTTCTTTCTTTTGATAAAGGGTGCTGCATATCCCACCATATCAAAATCCGGATCAAGCCTGTGGGCAACCCCTTCAACCGCTGCAAAGGATTTCATCATCAAAAAAGTGTCCGGATACATCCGAAGCTTGTGTTTGGAGGTAATCTTTAAAAGGTCCTGGAGCAACCGTCCCACATTGATATATTTTAATGCCTTGGTCAGATATTGGCCGATAAATGTGGCGATGTCCCGTTCTAAAAACCGCATATTGGGTTCTTCATCATATTCGGTGAGTTCGAGCAGGTAGTGGCAGGTTGCCGAAGGCTTTTCCATAACAACACTTGCGATCAGGTCGATAAAGACTTCCCTGGCCCTGCGGTCCATAAATCCCATCATCCCGAAATCAACAGGTCCCAGAACATTATTGGGCAGTGCGAACAGATTTCCCGGATGAAGATCGGCATGGAAAAAACCGAATTCAAACACCTGTTTTAAAATAAGATCCGCACCCTGCCGGGTTAATGCTTTTCGATCCATGCCCGACTCGTCAAGCGCTGCAACGTCTGAAATTTTAATGCCCTGGATATATTCCATGGTCAAAACGGTTTCTGTGGTTCTATCCAGATAAACCTTTGGAATATGGATGGTTGAATCATAGAGAAACTGCTGGGCGACCCTTTCCATATTGGATGCTTCCAGGGAGTAATCCATTTCTTTGTCCAGGGTTTCGGCAAACTCTTCAACAATTTTTATGGGACGGAAAAAAGTGAGATCTTCAATATGGCGTTCCATCAAGGTGGCCAGATGATTCATGATTTCAAGATCCACCCGGATACGCTTTCTGATACCCGGGCGCTGAATTTTTACGGCAACCTTTTCACCGGTTTTTAATTTTGCCAGATGCACCTGGCCGATGGATGCAGAGGCAAAGGGGTCTTCTTCCATGGAAACAAAGGGATTTCCTTGGGGTCCAAACTCTTTGGCCAGTATTTTTTGAACATCTGCAAAGGGAAATTTAGGCACATTGTCCTGGAGTTTTTCAAGTTCAAAAATAAATTTTAAGGGGATAAGGTCAGGACGGGTGGAAAGAATTTGACCGAATTTAATAAAGGTGGGGCCAAGCTCTTCAAAGAGAAGTCTGGTACGTTGGGGTTGGGTTAAGCGTTCAAAATGCGCAGGTTTGGACCTTGAGATCATTTTCAGACCAATCTCAAGATATTGGTCAATATTCAGGGCCTCAATAATATTACCGAATCCATACTTGAACAGGATGGTTAATATTTGACGGTAACGGTTGATGTTCCGGTATGTACGGCCTACAACATCAAAGTCTCTAAGGCTTAGCATAAAAAATAAAGTTTCCGATCAGAAAATTTGAGTTTCGTTATGTATATCTTATTGCAAGGTATATACGCATTCAGCCGCATCAAGATTGTTGACCCCATGGTCCTCATAGGACCAGTCTGACCAGACAGCGTCAATGATCTTTTCAAACAGGGGATAAACAAGTTCCTGGGCCTTTTTCCCATAGAGCAGATCCAGATGACTGGCCCCTTCAATAACAAAATCGATCACCTGGCTTTGATCCGGCAAAATCTCTACTTTTTTTAAATCCTCAACCTGCTCAAGCCGGTAAACTTTTTTATATTTATGAGGATAGAACTGACTATAGCGTATATTTTCAAGCGGAGCAAGGTAGTCCTTTGCACCCCAGAAATGGAACACCGGGATGTCCTTGGGGAAGAAAGAATAGTGGTGGGTGTAATTCAGGGCAGACGGGTCCATTCGTTTGAAACCATTGCCGTCATATACGGCCTTCAGAAATTGAAACCCCAGACCAAGCGGTATGGATTCCATTGCCCGTGCAAGGTAGCGCTCTATAAAATATTTATCCTCT
>Ga0307987_1001033_pt1 | contig 15868 bp, 11 predicted proteins | sample EllFjometagen181_FD_203157 | JGI IMG/M metagenome (GOLD analysis project Ga0307987, IMG submission 203157) | Marine microbial communities from Ellis Fjord, Antarctic Ocean - #181 | ecosystem: Environmental > Aquatic > Marine > Unclassified | place: Southern Ocean | collected 2014-10-08
CAGAGCCTGGGGGCGGCTTCCCAGGTGCTCCCGGACCGTGGGAAAGGCCCGATGGCGCAGGTCCCCTCTGACCTGCCATCTCAGGTCGCCCGATTTGGGATTCTCCCCGAAAGAGGGAGAAGAGGCCGGCTGGAAGCCAGCGCTCCCGGCCACGTCCGGCCAGGATACGCATCGTTTCCGGGTTGCCGGGAGTGACCGATCTTCCTATACTCGTGGCAGCGGTTGCGGAATCCCGTGGCTGCCGCGAAACACAGCGGTCCATACCAAAGGGAGTGGACGATGAAGATCAGCCGGGGCAGGCCGAGTGTAGTCGGGTGGGTGGCGATGGGCAACCTCGTGTTGCTGCTGTCGGTCTTCACTACAGAACCTTGGTGGGGGGCACACGCCACCGATACGGTAGTCATCGTTGCGTCCTGTTTGGCCTTCCCTTTCCTCGCCTGCGCTTCCCTCCTCTGCATGGCAACGTGTGGCCCTCACCCTGGCGACATCCTTGTGATGCTTGCCTTTGCGCCAATCAATGCCTACGTGTGGGCTCGTCTGGTGACTTGGCCGTTCAGGAATTGGTTCACGCCGGAAGAAGAGAAGGCGGGGGGCCGCACAGGCAAGCCGAACCCTGTGACGTTGGCGGCGGTGGGCAACCTGGTGCTGCTGGCGACCCTCGCTGCCTTCACGGGGTTCCTTCCTGAACTGCCTGGTGTTTGCCAGAAAGCCATCGCGTGGCTGGCCTTCCTGCTGGGCCTCCCCCTCAGCGGATTCCTCCTGCTGTTCCAGGGACTTGATGTCTTCTTCAGTGAACAGATGTTCGCGTTCATTGCCCTTGCACCGATCAATGCCTATCTGTGGGCACGGTTGGTGACCTGGCCGTTCCGGCGGCAAAGGCGAGATGCGGAGCGCTCCGGGGAGCAAACGGACGCTTGAGCCACGAACAGGTTCCGCTTCCAGAAGGCGAATCGGGGGTGCGGCCTTGATCGTGGCGCGTTGGGTGGGCATCGTATGGGTTCACCCCCCCTCTGGAGGACTCGTGATGCATCGAGTGATCGCGCTTATGTCTATTCTCTCCCTGTCCTGTCTGGCTGCGCCAGAGGCGGATTTCTTCGTGGCTGCCAATGGCAACGATGCCAATCCTGGGACGTTGGCGAGGCCATTTGCCACGCTGGCAAAGGCGCGGGACGCGGTGCGGGCGCTCGGTCAGCCGGAGCGGGACGTGACCGTGCTGATCCGAGGGGGCAGGTACACGCTGGAGCAGACCGTGCTCTTCAGCCGCGCGGATTCCGCTGCCAAGGGCCGGAGCATCACCTACGCAGCGTACCCGGGCGAGACGCCAGTGTTCGGCAGCGGCCAGCCGGTGACCGGTTGGCGGCGTCTGGCGAAGGCGCCGGACTACCTGCCTGAAGTGGCGCGAGGCAAGGTCTGGGTGGCGGACGTAGCCGCTATTCTGGAGCGCAAGGCCAAACGGCAGGATCTGCCCCACGGCGCGGGTGAGCCGCCTGATCCACGGGACCGCGACCGGTTCTACAGCCTCTACCTCGGCGACCAGCACCTGCCCCGAGCGCGAGGGGACGGCTTCAGTCCCACCAACACGACCCCGAGGCGGCACCGGGAGGATACCGTCCACTTGCGCTTTCCCAAAGGCGCCGTGCGCGATTGGCCGGATCTGGCCGAGGCGGAGTTGCGCATTATTCCGTGCAGCTTCTGGATTCAGAACATGCTTCCCTTCACGGGTGTGGACGAAGAGAAGCGCACGGCCGAGATAGCCCAGCCGGGGACCTATGCCCTCGGCAAGAACTCGATGACCGATCGGGATTCGTGCTTCGTGGAGAACACCCTGAGTGCCCTCGATCAGCCCGGCGAATGGGTGCTGCATGCCGGCGAGAAGCGGCTCTACTACTGGCCCAAGGCCACCCGCCCGGAGCCGGGCATCGTCGCCCCTCTGCTCACCGAATACATCCGCATCGAGGGCCAGATCGACTATGCTGGCCCCATCGACCAGCCGACCCGCGGGATTGTGCTCAAGGGGTTGCGCTTCGAACACGGCGACCGCATGTCCTGGCATGGCAACACCGGCTGGGGCCTCCAGCATGACTGGGAGATGTTCGACCGGCCCAGCGCCCTGGTCCGGCTGCGCGGGGCCGAGGACTGCGCTATTCTCGACTGCGAGTTCACCAACTCCGCCCACACGGCGATCCGGCTGGATCTCCACGCCCAGCGGAACCGGATCGAGGGCAATCACATCCACGATGTCGGGGGTGTCGGCATCCTCCTCGCCGGCTACGGGCCGGGCACGAAGGATGTGAACCGCGACAACCAGATCCGCAACAACTACCTGCACCACACCGGCTGGATGCACTGGGCCTCGCCCGCCGTCTTCGTCTGGCAGAGCGGGCACAACCGAATTGCCCACAATCACCTGCATCACACGCCCTACACTGCCCTCGTCATCAGCGGGCGCATCTCCTGGTCCACCCAGGCCTGGGCGGAGTGCAGCCGCACCTGTCGACGGGACGAGCTGGACGCTGCCCTCGGCAAGGGCTTCAAGCGCCCCAACTGGCAAGGCCGCGAGCCCTTCCTGCACGCCCGGCACAACATCGCGGAGTACAACGATTTCCACAACGTCATGCAGATCACTGGCGACGGCAACACGATCTACGTCTCCGGCTGTGGCACCGGCAATATCATCCGCCGCAATTGGTGCCACGACAACTTCGGGGGCTACATGAACGCGGTCATCCGCAACGACGACGACCAGCACGGTTCCATCTTCGATGGCAATATCATCGCCCGCAGTGGCGGCCATGGCGAAGGCTTCATCAACAAGGGTGCCAACACCATCGTCAACAACATTGTGGCTGATCTGCGCCCCACCCACCGCCATCGCAGCTATCTGGTGCTGGTCCGCTACAACCAGACCGGCGCAGTCCACAAGGGCAACATCTACTACGCCCGGAGACCGGGCCAAGTCGCCATCAGCGAGACCAAGCCCAACAAGCGCTCTCCCAAGGGAGCCCTGCTCAAGGACGTGGCTTCCGATGGCAATGTGTATTTCAGTGCAGCGGAGCCGGAATGGGGCGTCAAGGTGCTCGAGCACTTCCAGCCTCAGGGTGTGGAGAAGACCAGCCGCGGCCAGGATCCGCTGTTTGTGAATGCAGACCAGGATGACTACCGGTTGAGACCTGGTTCCCCGGCCCTGGCCCTGGGCATTCCACAACCCATGGATGTGGCCGAGTGCGGCTTGGAGGAAGCCTACCGGACGCGCTGGTATGGCCCGCGCATGAGGACGCGCATCGAGCCAGGCTATGGCAAGTTTGACAAGGATGCCCGGATTGCCATCGCCGCCAGTGACCCGCAGGCCGTGATTCGCTACACCATCGATGGTTCCGAGCCTACCGAGAACTCCCCCCGCTACACCGACCCATTCGCCCTGACTGACGGCTATGTGGTGCGCGCTCGGGCGTTCGCGCCCGGCAAGGTGGATCTGATCGGCGCCAGTGCCCGCTTCACGCCCCCGCCAAGGCCGATTGCCGAAGACTTCGAGAAGGCCGAGATCGGCGCGATGGCCCCGAAAGCGAGCACCAGCGAAGAAGCCCCCTTTACCGCCCGCGTCAGCGATGAGCAGGCTGCGTCCGGCAAGCAAAGCCTGAAGTTCGTGGACGGCAAGGGGCAGAAGCACCCCTTCAATCCCCACGTCTTCTACCGGATGCGGTTCGAGGACGGGCGCATGGTTGGCCGGTTTGCCCTGCGGGTCTCCCCTGCGTCAGACTTCTACTACCAGTGGCGCAAGTACGAGGGCGGCAAGTTCATGCGTGGCCCCAGCGTCCGCGTCAGCCAAGGGGGCAAGGTGCTCCACGAAGACCAGGAACTGATGGTCATTCCGGTCAACGCCTGGGTCCGCTTCGAGGTGACCACATTGCTTGGCGGGGAGAACGACGGCACGTTCGCTCTGCACGTGACGCTGCCCGATGGCACTGTGAAGACCTTCCCCACCCTTTCTCACGAGCCCGGCTTCGACCGGCTGGATTGGGTCGGTCTGGTCTCCGTGGCCGCAGATGATTGCGTGACCTATGTGGACGACATCGCGGTGCGCCCGACCGAGTAGCTGACGCCGGGCAATCACTCCGCAGGGAGTGATCGCCCGGATTCGGTTCAGGGCCGGCAGTCTACCAGCGGAAGGACACAGAGAGGCCTGCATCCCACTGGTCGAAGTCGTCGCTGAGGATCGTCTGGCCGTAGCTGGCCTCGACGCTCCAGCACTCGGTGCCATAGCCCAGCATGGCTCGGCAGAGGTACTCGTCGGAGTCGAACTGGTCGGGCAAATCCTCCACATAGTTCCAGGTGGCAGCGAGGCTGCCGTAGAGTCCGTCGCCCAGGCCGAAGGCATAGGTCAGCGTCGCGGAGTGGTACTCTGAGCTCGAGCTGCCATCGAGTTCGGCGTCACCATCGACATTGATCCAGGGCTGGTAGGTGTAGCCGAGGGAGACATCGCCGAGACGGAAGGTCTTGCCGACGAGGGCCCCGACGCCCCAAGTCACGTAGTTGGCATCGTCGAGGGCACCGCCCTTGGCGTTGCGGGGGTCGCCATCGTAGGTGATCTGCTCGCCGCCGGCCACCGCGAAGACCGAGAAATCGACCGCCTCGGAGTCCTGCCTGGTGATGAAGTACTGCGGTACCACCTGCAAGCCCAGGCTCTTGCCGCCGAACTCGCCGAAGGCACCGTAGCCTTCCCAGTCCCGGTATGGCACGCTGACACTCACCACCCAGCGGCCATTCATCGCGTGGGCGTCGAGACTGGTCGTCCAGAGACGGAGGTCGCCTGGGGTGAGCGGCAGATTGGACTCCACCGAGCGGAACCCGCTCCTGAGGCCGAAGGCCCATGTCCAGTCGCCCGTCTCGCCGGGCTCGTAGTCCGATTCTTGCCGGTACCCTTCTCTCCCGAGGACGAGGGTCCAGTCGCGCGCACGCAGCGCCTCGGTCAGCCCGAAATCACGGTAGTAGTGGATGCCGAGGGACACCTCCGCCCCGATGTCGCACTGGGCTGCACTGCCAACGCAGAATGCCATGAGGAGAACGAGTGCTGTACATCGCTTCATGTGCCGTCAACTCCTTGTTGCCAATCTCTTTTTCCACTGCGGCCCAACTCCAGCCGGGCGGGGTCGGGCAGACGGGACGGACACACGCCGCCCTGCGGGAAACAATGCACTGAATCCGAGGAGAAAACAAATGTCCGGGAAGGAAAGGTGCGGTTAGGGCACCGCCCAAGGCCCGCTGCCTCGTCCTGACGGGAAGTTGCCCGCAAGGGAGCGCGTCAATTGTCCTGGGCTGGAAGCCGAACTGGCTGCCCTGCCTGGCGGGGGATGCTACTCGAAGAAGCCTTCCAGGTGGACCAGGGTCAGCTTGCCGGCCAGCTCGTAGGCGTCTTCTGTGGTGAACGCGTCGCCTTCGCGGTACATCACCCGCCCCAACCGCCGCAAGACCCGGCTCCAGGTGTCCGAGAGGTTGAAGTGCATAGCCATCGCTTCCGGCGTGGCATACTCCGTGTCGTCCCGGCCGAAGCAACTGGCCATGAGGCGGGCCGAGAGCCGCCGGGCTCGCGGTCGGAGGTGTCTGCCCGATTCGATTTCGTGGCGGATCGTGTCGGTGAAGGCCTCCAGGCCGGCGGTGACGCGCGGATCGACCCTCGGGTTGCGCCAGGTCACGACCTCTTGGAATGCCGGGTTCTGGCACACGGCCCCGGCAGAGGTCAGGCGGGTCCAGTCGTTGGCGACGAAGCGGGAGATCTCCTTGCCCCAGAGTGTCGGGGGGCGCGGCGGAGGTTGCTCGAAGGGACGGTCCAACCCCGCGCCAAGGTAGAGGGCATTGATGAATGTGTTGCAGTTGTAGGGCGGCTCGTCGAAATGGTCCGGATCGGGCATGAGGACGAAGGGAATCTGGTCGATGTCGTTCTTCGCCAGCCACTGCTGTAGGTACTTCCCCATGCGCTCCGGTGCCCCCTGCTGCCGGTGGCGGTAGATTCCGGTCACTTCGTGCACGCCGAGGTAGCGCTTGGCCTTCAGGGTTCGCCACCCCCCGTCGCGCAGGTGGTAGATCGTCGCGGTGCCATCGGGGGCATAGCCAAACACGGCTGCATGACTGAACTGCCCTGGCGTGGGGCTGTGGCGAGAGAACAGCATCGGGACGGGCCCGTACATACGGCTCACGACCACGTCCCCATCCCGCAGCTCGTGCCCCGCGAAAACCGCCTTGCCGTCGCGCACGGCGAAGGGTTTCGGGCCGAAGATTGGGGTGCAGCCGCAGACCAATGTCAACGTGAGCACGAGCGCGAGCTGTCGGAGCCTATCCATGGCTTCTCCTGTGAACGAAAACGGGCGACCATCCTCGCGGATGATCGCCCGGACTTGGCTCAAGATGCGCAGTCTACCAGCGGAAGGAGGCGCTCAGCTCGGCGCTCCATTCGTCGAAATCATCGCTGTACAACGTCTGGCCGTAGGCGGCCTGCACACTCCAGCACTCGGTGGCATAGCCCAGCGAGGCCCGACCGAGATACTCGTCGGAATCGTAGTCGTCGGGCAAGTCCTCGGTGTGTTTCCAGATGGCCTTGAGGCTGCCCTGGAAGCCCTCGCCGAACCCGAATGCGTAGGTCAGCGCCGCCGAGTGGTAGTCGAGCGTGTCGGTGCCATTCAGCTCCTCGTCGCCATCGATGTTGATCCAGGGCTGATAGGTGTAGCCGAGGGAAAGGTCGCCGAAGCCGAAGGTCTTGCCAATCTGGGCGCCGGCACCCCAGCTGACGTAGGTAGCATCGTCGATCCCCGGGTCGTCGTCGAACCAGTTGTGCTCGATGCCACCGATGGCAAATATGGAGAAATCCACCATCTCGGAATCCTGCTGCAGCACGAAGTATTGGGGGACGACCTGCATGGCCAGGCTCTCGCCCTCGATCTGCTCGTAGGCGCCGTAGCCCTTCCATATTTTGTAGGGCACATTGACGCTCACCACCCAACGGTCCTGCACGAAGTGCGCGCTAAGGTCGGTCCTCCAGGTCCTCAGGGTGCCTTCTGCCCCCAGCAACCGGGCCGCCACATTGGACTCTTGCTCAAGATAGGAGCCGCTGAGGCTGAGGAAGACGCTTGTGTCGCCTGCCTCACCCGCTTCGTAGGGGGAGGATCCCCAGAAATCCAGCCAGGCGGAGGAGGCCGCGCTGCTGGCGGCTGATGCCAAGCCTGGGTTCATGATCGCCATTAGCAGCAAGCGGCCTTCCTGGGCACTGTCCAAGGCCTTTAGCGAGCCATGCACCATGAGGGCCAACTGGCCAAGAAGGGAATCGAAGCAATACGTGATCTTGAGCTTGGGGTAGTTGTTCTGACTGTTGTCGTCAGCCTGGGCGATGCTCCCTATGCTGATGGCCACCACAAGAATAAGCGCTGTAAGTCGTTTCATCTGTTGTTCGCTCCTTGCTGATGTTTGCCTCCGGACACACCGCCCACGCAACGAGGATCGGTGAGTGTCGGAGAGTGTGGGACGAGGGAGAGTGGGAGATCCACTCCCTATAGAATGTGATCCATTCGGTGTGGATTGCAAGAGAGTGGAGGCCAGAGCGCTCAGGGCAGCGTCTGGAGGCACCCCCGACTCTCATCAACGGCAAGCTGGAACGGTGCACCAACGGGGAGGCTGCAGGAGGGGAAGGCGTGCCCGAATTCCAGGCCAGTGGCAACGGGTCCGGGGACGCGGGCAGCGAAGTCCGCCAGTACTCCCGGAAGCCATTCCGCGTCCTCTGTTTCCGAGAACTGGGCGAAGACCAGCCCGGCCAACTTGCCGAGGCTCCCCACTTGATCCAGCTGGTGCAGATAGCGGTCGAGGCAGTAGGCCGCCTCGTTGATGTCTTCCAGGACGAGAATGGTCCCGGTGAGATCGGGCAAATGCCGCGTCCCGGCGAGAGAGGCCAGCACGGATAGGTTCGCGGGAACCAAGGGCCCCGCGGCCCGCCCTGGCCGTAGGCAGGTGAGGTCGTTGAACGTCTGGGGTTGCCCGCGCAATGCCACCTGCAGGGAGTCATAGACTCTGGTCAGGGCTGTCGCTCCCTCCTCGTCGGCGGGAAGGCGCCCCAGATCGCCGGTAACCATGGGCCCGAACACGCCGCGCCGGTAGCCATGGCCGAATGCCGCCGCATGCAGGGCGGTCAGGTCGCTGTAGCCGACGAGCGGTAGGTTGCGCTCCACGAAGAGATCCCAGTCGAGCCCATCAAGTAGGCGCGCGCAACCGTAGCCGCCCCGGGCGGCGAGCAGGAGGTCCACCCCGGGATTCGCCAGCAGTTCGTGCAGGCGCTGAAGACGCAGTGCATCCAGTCCCGCCAGGAAGCGTTCCCGCTGGTCGGCGTGGCCGGGATAGACCACGTCCAGCCCCCAATCCCGCAACCGGGCCAAGCCCCGCCCCAGCCGTTCGGGTTCAGGCACCCCAGCCGGGGCAAAGACGCCTACGGTGCGGATCTCGGGTGGGAAAGGGCAGGGAAATACCATCTGGCAGTCAGCCTTCTTCTCGCAGGATATCGAGTTGCTCGCGCAAGTCGGCGGTCTGTTGCCGCCAGAAGGAGTCCGATCCCCAATCCGGGAACTTGCGCGCGAAGTTGGGGTCGCCGACCTGGCGGGCGCACCAGGCCAGGAAGTAGAGCATTCGCATGGCCCGTAGGGGCTCGATCAGGCGTAGTTGCCGGTCGTCGAACTCCCGGAACATCTCATACCCCTCCAGGATGAGATTGATCTCGGCGCGCGCCTGCGGCGGGCGCTCGGGCAGCAGCATCCAGAGATCCTGCACGGCGGGGCCGGTGGCCATGTCGTCGAAGTCGATCAGCAGCAACCCCTCACCCGGACGCTCCAGGATGTTCTGGCAGTGGCAGTCGCCATGGATGCGCTGAAGCGGGGCATCTGCGAACGGCGGCAGAATCCGCTCGTAGACTTCCTCGGCCATCTCCAGGAAGCCAGTCCGTTGACTGCGCGAGAGGAAATCCCCCTCCCGCAGCAAGGCCAAGTCGGTCGCCGTCGAGTGGGCCGGGTGCATGATCACGCGGGCCGCTGCCTCCCCCCGCTCGCCGACCCCGTGCATACGGGCCATGATCCGCCCCAGCCGCCGCCAGTCCTCAGCCTGAGTCGGCTCGAATTCGCGCCCGCTGCGCTTCTCGAACACCGCGAAGTGAATGCCCTCTGCTGTGCCCAGCGTAGACCCATCCAGCAAGGGCTGCGGTGGCACTACCGGGACTTCCTCAGCGGCCAGTTCGAGGGTGAACGCATGCTCGTCGAGCAGGGCCTCGCGCGTCCAGCGTCCCGGTCGGTAGAACTTGGCAATGATCCTCTCGCCCGCACTTGTCTGCAGCTCGTACACGCGGTTTATGTAGCTGGCGTGGGGGTGGGCGAAGCCAGCCAGCCGCAGGCCGGTAGCGGTCTCCACCGCATCCAGCAAGGCATCCGGGGTAAGCTCGGCGAAATCTCCGCAGACGGCCATGGTGCTCCTTGGGGGTTGGCTGACTACTCCAGCCTAGATCGTGAGCGCGGCAAGTCAAGACAAGGGCCAATCGGGGATGCGAATCCCGAGAACCGGGTTACAGTACACGCTTTTTCGATCCCCTGCACCTGGATAAGGAACGTGACGATGAGCGCAGGCAAAGGCGACCGACCGCGCCCCGTGGACAAGGCGCAATACAACTCCAACTACGAGCGGATCAACTGGGGTAAGTCCCCCCGCCGCGAGACCGAGAAGGCCGAGCAGAGCCAACGCTCCCGCCGGTAGAACGCGGCCGGGAGCGCCGGCTTTCAGCCGGCTTCTTCCTTCCCCCTCAGCGCGCGACAGATCAGCGTGTCGGCGCTGGAGTAGCCGTGGGAGCGGCTTCCTCCGGAGACAGCTTGCTGCTGCGGCCTTCCCTACTGGACGATCGTGTCTTGGCCACAGATCTACCTCTTCTCTCCCTATGAATCGGATGCCTCGTTCGGCAAAGTGACCAAGGAGGGCCGGCCCGCCTTCCCGGCGGTCGCCATTGGGGGTTGCGAGCTCTGTGCCGCAGCCGCGGCGTTGCCGGGACGTGCCCGTGATGCTCTCCGCAAGCCAGATGCCTGGTTTCTATCGGATGCCGGGCGCACAGTCGCCCGCTCTTCTGCGGGCGCGATGGTGTGAAGAAGGACGCCCTGGCCGACATCGAGCCGGAACGGCGGAATGGGTACTCGTGGTATGGCAACTGGGGGGACACGGTGGCAAAGGACTATCTGGTTTGGCAGCGTAAGCACAAACCAGGCGCGACCGCACCGGCCCCAGAGTAGCGTCGGCAGCACACGAGGTCGGCGCGGCCGGAGAACGCGCGGTACGGGTCATTCCACGGTGGTGGGCTTCAGCAGCACACGTGTCCCCTCGGCGATGGCGTGTGCTTCGCCGACGCCCTTGCCGGGCAGGGCCAGGCGCACGGTCGGGTCGTCACTGATGCCCTCGATTGGGAAGGAGATGGCGCGTCCGGGCTGGCGGCTCCCCTCGACCCGGAAGCGCAGCAGGTTGCCATCGACCGAGACGTCGCGCACCCGGAGCTCCCCGGTCAGCGCCAGCCCTTCCAGTCGCGCCGTGCTTGCGGGCGCAAGGCGCTGATCGAAGGTGATCACGGCGCTACCGTCGGCACCGAGGACGGCGCGAACCGCCTTCGGAGGGGCGAAGTAGACTTCCCAGCGGAGCGAGAACTCGTAGTAGGTGGTGCTGTCGGCCCCCAAGGACGCGGCCTGTTCGTAGGCTGCCGCCATCCATTCGGGCGGTCTGCGCCAGGGGCAGGTGGAGCAGACGTCGAGCTGCACGCCCAGGGGCATTTCGGGACTGGCCTCCCTTACAGCCTCGGCGTAGGGGGCGTACTTCGCCAGGTAGGTCGGGGTCTGCTGCTGCGGATACCAGTCCGGGTAGTGGCTCTGCAGGATGTGCATATCCGGGCGCAATTCCGCCACCAGCCGCCCCGGATCCTGAGATTCGTTCTCGCGCAGCGCGGCCAGTCCGCCCTCGCGGGCCAGCGAGATGGTCCAAGTGGCAAAGAGCACATCGGGAAAACGCGCGCGGAAGCCCTCGGGCCCATCGAGGATCCCTTTCTGGAAGTCGATGATCGAGCGGATCCGGAATTCAACGAAATCACCGAACAACGCCCGGTCCGTCTCGTAGTAGTCTGGCGAGGCGGGGTCGGTGAAGTTCGGAAAATCGCGGCGCCCGGTGGCGCGAGCGAAGGCTTGCCTGAAGGCCGGACTGACGTCGCTGAAGAGTGCTTTGGGGCCATGCTGAACTGGGCCGGCCTGGGTTGGGTAGTGCACTTCGTAAAACAGCATCCCGTCGAGCGGTTCCTGCTCATAGAGGGCCGTCAGGTGTCGGCGCCAGCGGTCTTGGTAATCCGGGTGGATGTAGGAGTAGAAGCGGTACCCGTCGAAGGAGCTGTCATGGGTGAATTGCATGCGCCAGGATGGCGCGTCGGCACCGAACAGAGCCTGCGGCATGTAGATGCCGGTCGGGAAGAACGTGCCCCAGATCTCGACGCCACGCCGACGGGATTCCCGGGCCAGGCCGGGCAGTGGCATCCGGTCGGTCAGGCAGATCAGGTGGATGCAGTCGAGTCCGTTGGCCTGGAATTCGGCGACGATGCTCTCCGTTGAGCGCCCGTGGTAGTAGGCGAAGCCCGGCTCGAGTTGAGCCGCCCGCTGGGTCCGGCCGCGGGGTGGCCGTGGCTTTGGCCAGGGCTTGGGCGGTGCGGTCAGGGCGCGCTCGCACTCGACCAGGGCACGAACCACATGGAGGCCGGATTTCCAGGCCCAGCCGCCGCGCGGGGAGCGTTCCCCCGTCCGTCGGTGGATACCACCAAGCCAGGCCCCGGAGCGATCCGGGGCCAGATGCCCCAGTGTGAAGCGAGTCACGCGCTCGAACCAGTGCATGAATCGGGGGTCGCCCGTGAGTCTCCCCATCCGTGCCAGCATGATCATGACTTCGGTCTGCGGCCACCAGCGAATGTCGTCCGGGTCGCCGCCTGCCCCGCGCTCGGGACCCCAGACATAGACGCCGCCATCCTCCATCACGCCGTCGCGCAGGACGCCCTCGGCCAAGGCCGTGATCCAGGGCTGCAGGTCGCGGGGGGAACGACCGGCGGCCCGCAGGGCGTCGAGCGTGTACCAGACCGTCTCGGCCGTGTGCCCATACAGGGTCTGTTGCCCGTCAGTGCCCGCCGCCGAACGGGCCGGCTGCCAGTCGTGGGTGACCTGGAGCGCGGGATTGCGTCCCGAGGCGGCGGGCAGGGCGGCGACCAAGTGGTCGATGAGCTCATTCAGTCGTTGTCTGTGCGCGGCCCGGGGCGAGAGCGGGAAGAGGCGTGCCAGGGCGAGCATCGCATGCAGTTGCGTGCCCATGGACTTGAGCCGATTCGCGGGATCATCCGCTGGCAGATCACCGTACTCCAGGTAGCCGCCATGGGCGCCATCGTGGGCATGGGTGTCCATCCAGGCCATGGTTTGCAGGGCCAGGTCTCGGGCCCGACTGTCGCTTATCCGGGCCCACAGCTCGGCCATCGTGTAGACCACGTAGGCTTGCACCACGGTCTGCTTCCCAGGGTTGGATACGGTGCCGTCGCGGGTGATTTCGGCGACCCAGCCGCCTGCGGGAGTCAGGTAGTGCGCCCTGACAAACTCGAAGCCCTGGTCATACTGTTCGCGAATGCGGGCGCGAGCGGCCGGATCCGTCGCCCGCCCGATGGCCACGGCATGGACGAAGAGCAGGCGCAACTGGGCGATGAGTGGTTTCACGGCATCCGGATCGAGGGCCTTGCCATTGGCATCGAGCCAGGTCAGGAAGCCACCATGCCGAGTATCGACGACCCCCGGGGCCGTCCAGAAGGGGAGGACATCACGCTCCAGATGCTGGCGCAGAGCCGTTGCGAAGGCCTCAGGCCCCGTTCCATCGAGCTGTAGGCATGGTGATTCCGGCAGGGCCGCGATGGGGATGGGCTCGCCTCGTTGCCCGACCGTACGACAGCCGGTCGAACCGAGTGCCGCCAACACGATGCACCCAGAGCACACGTAACGGCTGAGTCTTGTCATCGGTCGGTCTCCGTTCCTCTGTCATCCCTGGCGACACGTCCGTCCTCGGCAAGATCAGCGCGTCCGCCCGCAAGGAAGCGGGCCTTACCCCGAACTACGGTCTGCCAACACGCCCCTTTGCATCGGGAAGCTCCGCCATCTGCACGACACATCCGCCCGCATCCATTGACCCCAGAGCCGCCCACACCATGCGCGTGGCGGCCAGCCCGTCGCGCGCGGACACCGTCGGCTGGGCGCCGTCACAGAACCGGCGCAGGTCGTGGATCAGCATGGCGTCCGCCCCGAAGTGGCTGCCCCCGAAGCCGGACTCCCGGCAGTCAATCGTCTCGCGAGCCCGACCGAAGTCGGTCACGACCTCGAGCGTGCCGGCATGGCGGGTCAGCATGATCTTGCCTGTCCGCCCAATCAGTTCCATCGTCTCCTGGTCATCGCCCTTGAACCCATGGAAGTCATACACGTACGTAGCGATCACATCGTTCGGGTAGCGGAAGTGAACGCTGCCGGCATGGTAGGCGTCCGATTCGCCGCTGAGCACGCAGGTGTCCCGGTAGTTCTTCGGCAGTTCATGACTGGCCGCGAATCCCTCGGGGTCATGCGGACGTTGTCGGTAATCGCAGGTGCGATCGCAGAGTCGGCAGTGTGACGGTGTTCCCGGCACGACTGGTGAGACCGACCGCGTGCCGAAGCCGTGCGCAGAGAGCGGTAGGTCGCCGATGAACCAGTTCATGACGTCGAACAGGTGACTGCCCTTGTCGTTCAACGCCCCGCCTGACCATTCGCGCTTGCGCCACCAGCCCGAGAGGTAGCGGCTGTAGGGAATGATGTCGCGGACCAGGATCATCTGCAGTTCCCCGATGGCGCCGTCTGCCACGAGCTCGCGCGCCTTGCGCCACGGTGTCTCATAGCGGCGGGTGAAGCCCATGATGACGGGCTTCTCCGCCGCATCGGCCCCCTCCACCATGCGGACGCAATCCTCGACGGTGTGCGCCAGAGGCTTGTCGCAGTAGACGTGTTTCGGCGTGCGCAACGCGGGCAGCACATACTCCGCGTGGCAGTCGGACGTGGTCGTGACCATGACCAGATCAATGTCGCTGGCCTGGATCAGTTGCTGCCCATCCGAGGAGCAGCGCACACCGGACTCGGGCGCGCCATTTTCGGCAAACTGCCCCGCGACCGTCGCCGCGATCGTCGACATGGTGTGCTCGTTCATATCATGAACCGCCACGACGCGCAGCTTGGCCTTGCCGTATTGCTCCGCCATGTTCCGCGCCAACGTCCGCCCACGCGAACCGACGCCGATGATGCCCACTCTCAATTCGTTCATTGGTCTACTCGTGCTCCGTTGGGTCGACCGCCGCCACTGGCCGATCCGCCGGGCCCAATGCAGGGATCAGGTCGACCGCGTTCTGGTGCGTGAGCATCTCGCGCTCGGCTGCACTCAGCTCCGCGTGCTCCAGTTTCATCAGGTTCGCCTGGGTGTACAGCAGGGGCGTATGGGACCCGAACACAACCCGGCGCGCAGGCACTTTTGTCAGCAGCTTCCGCACGGTGTTGAGGAATTCCACGCAGGCAATATCGACCCAGACGTTCGGGGTGCGCTCGACCAGCGCCGCCACTTCACGGAGATAGGTGCAGAGACAGAGGATCCGTAATTCCGGATGGCGCTCGGCGAGCGCGGCCACCGTTGCGGGATCCACCCCCGGCACTTTCATCAACGGGTGTTGCCGGCGTTCGTCCTCGATCCGCATGCGGACGACGAGCACCGCGTCGTGCCGTACCATGCTCTCGGCGAGGGCGTCCACCGCAGGGGCACCAAGGGTGTACCTGTGGTAGTTCGGGACGACGGCCAGGGCATGGCCGAGGCCCATTTCACGGTACTGCGCGAAACACTCCTGCCAGTGCCCGAGGGTGGGATCAACGGTCATCAGCGGCAAGAGGGACCTCTGTTCGGCGAGGTCGTGTGCCAGTTCGAGGTTGCAGGCGTGCGGATCAGGATCGAGGACGGCCTCGACCGAGGAGACGAGCGCCCGCCCGATGCCACACGCGGCCAGGTGCGCGGCCAGTTGTTCGGCAGCGCGCAACCGGCAGTTCTGGAAGGGCCAGCGTCCGAGGGAGCAGTTCACGTCGACAAGCATTCGCATGAATAATCCAGGCTAGTGGTGCGGGATCAACTCAGGCCCAGCAGTCTCACGGCGTTCCCGTGCAGGATCTTGTTCCGGTCCTCATCGGGCATTGCCACTGCGTGTATCCTGCCAAGCTGGACCGCAAAGTCACGACCGGGCACATCGGACCCGAAGAGAATGCGGTCTGCGCCCAGACGGGGGAGAGCGTACTCGAGGATCCCCGAGCACGCCTGGGACCCGGACGTATCGACGTACAGATTCGGGTACGGGCGGATGTCCTCGACTCCACGGCACCCGATTGCGGTCAGGTGCGCCACGATGATGGGGACATCCGGGAACCGGGCGGCCAAGTGCGCCATGTCGGTCGGGTCCGACTCGCCCTCGTATTTCTGCACGGTCTTGTACCAGCAATGATGCAGGACAGGGACGTGCAGATCAGCCGCCTTCTGCATCACAGGGTCCAGCGCGGGACTGCGTGCATTCGGCCACACCGCAAGCTTGACGCCCCTGAACCCCGCCCCGCAGACGCAGCGCGTAATCTCTTCGTCCAGGAAGGTCGGTGCGTGTCCCGCGTTCAGCCGACAGAACCCGATCAGGCGATCCGGCCACGTGCGCACCAGCTTGATGGTCAAGTCATTGATTTCGCGGACCTGTGTCTCGCTGGGTTGGTAG
>Ga0307987_1001034_pt1 | contig 15842 bp, 10 predicted proteins | sample EllFjometagen181_FD_203157 | JGI IMG/M metagenome (GOLD analysis project Ga0307987, IMG submission 203157) | Marine microbial communities from Ellis Fjord, Antarctic Ocean - #181 | ecosystem: Environmental > Aquatic > Marine > Unclassified | place: Southern Ocean | collected 2014-10-08
TGATGCGCACCAGCTTGGTGCCCAGTTTCTGCATGCGGGGAATGGCCCGCCGGGCCTCTGCGATGGAGGAGTCGAAGGGATCGGTGATCTGCTTGCCCCAGTTGGCGATGGAGGAGCCGAAGCAGTTGATCGAGATTCCGGCGTCCTGGAGAGCGCCGTAGACCACATCGAACTCCGCGTCGGAGAGATCATGGATGTTCTTGCCGTCGATGTTGCGGCACTCGATATTCGTCCAGCCCAGTTTCTGGGTGGCCTTGATCTGGCTCGCGAGATCCTTGCCTGCCTCGTCGGCGAAACCGGTGAGATAGCCGTTGAACTGCATGGCAGTGCTCCTGGGTGTTGTTAGCCTGGGTTATTCACGCGAATCTACTGCGAACCCGGATTGCACTGCATCTCAGCCCGTTGTGCCAGAACGCCGACCTTGACGGGTTTCAACACGCCTGCGCCCGGCAACCCGTCACAACGGGCTGATCCACAGCACACTACGTGTTCTCGCTACGAAGCGCATGAATAATCCAGGTTAGGGATAGGGAACTGGGGTACTATAGCTCGCCCGGAGGATGCGGGTAATGCCTCAGTCACGGGTGGGTCCGGAAGCGGGGCCAGCCCCACACCCCGCCGGGGAGACTCATCTCCCCGGACCCCACAGTACGTGCGTTGCGGAGCCCGGCGCCTCGCTCACCCGCCGAGAGGGACCTCCACCCGTGACTGAGGCATTACGGATGCGGCTATGCTGCGCTTGCCGCGTTGGGTGCGGTCGGGTAGAGTGGCTCGATTCACCAGCAGGGGATGCAGTCAATGGACATACAGCTGATCACGAAGACACTTGTGGTGTGGGCTCGCCTGAGCACCTTGGACCAGGGCCGGGGCAGCGCCCTGACTCTGGACGATGGGCGGAACTCGTTCGACGGCATCGTCTACAGCGAGCTGGCCGCGCGCCGCTGGATGGCGGGCAGCGACGGCTTCCGACGCACCCGCCGTGAACAGGCGGAGTGGCCGCAAGAGACTGCCAAGCCAGCCGAGACCGTGTGCCTGGCGATCAGCTACACCCGTGACCGGATCGCCATCTACCGCAATGGCGCTCCCTACGCCGCATACCCAATCCAGAACCCCCATAGCTTCGGCGAAGACAGCAAGGTCGTCTTCGGACTCCGCCATCTGACGGCGGCTGACCGCGATCGCTGTCTGGCCGCCGAGATTCTCGAAGCGCGGATCTATCCGGTCGCGCTTTCCCCCAAACAAATCGCCGCCCTTCAGCCAGGAGACGTGGGCGACTCGGAGCCCTACGCGTGGTGGGTCTTCGCGGACGGCGAGATCCGTGACCGAGCCGGGCGCTTTGCGGAGCACCTGATCGTGGGCGAGGCAGCGGTACGCAACGGGGCCTTGCAGCTCCCCGGCGGCAGCAGCTACGTGGTCGCCGCCCGGTCGGGCACATTTAGCCGGGGATTGGCGGTCAGTGCGGGCAATCAGCCCAGCGACGTGGCCCCGGCCCGCGCCCTGCGGGCCCGCTTGCTGGCCGACCCACACCGCCCCCGCTACCACTTTGTCACCCCGGAGGGCGCCTGCATGCCCTTTGATCCCAATGGCGCGATCCACTGGCAGGGCCAGTATCATCTGGGATTCATCTTCCAGGACGAACGCGGTCATTGCTGGGGCCACGCATCCAGCCCCGACCTGCTCCACTGGCGGCTCCAGCCCCCCATGCTCGCCCCCAATCCCGGCGACGTGGACCGGGGCATCTTCAGCGGCAATACCTTCGTGGACCGGGAGGGGCGAGCGGTGGCGCTCTACCACGGGGTTGGCGCGGGGAACTGCATCGCCACGAGCACGGACGCGGACCTGAAGACCTGGCAGAAACTCCCCAGCAATCCCATCGTTCCCATCCCCAAGAAGGGCGATGCGGGCTTCGGCAAGTACGAGTCCTGGGATCCCCACGGCTGGTTCGAGAACGACACCTACTACGCGGTTTTTGGCGGCGGCAATCCCACCCTCTTCCGGGGCAAGGAGCTGGATCGATGGGAGTATGTCGGTCCGCTGCTGGCAAAGGAACTGCCGGGCGTCGATGACGACGAGGACATCTCTTGTCCCGACCTTTTCCGGCTAGGGGACAAGCACATTTTGCTCTGCATCAGCCACCGGCGCGGGTGTCGCTACTACATCGGACGCTTCGACGGCACCCAATTCCACGCCGAATCCCACCACCGCATGAACTGGCCCGGTGGCACCTGCTTTGCCCCGGAGTCCCTGCTTGACGACCGGGGGCGCCGGATCTTCTGGGCCTGGGTGCTCGACCTGCGGCCCCGCCATGCGGGCATCGCCGCCGGCTGGAGTGGCGTCATGACCCTCCCACGTGTGCTTGATCTTGATGCGCGGGGCGAGATGACCATCCGCCCGGCTGAGGAACTCAACGCCTTGCGTTTCGGCGAGCAACGTCAGCAGAATATCCAGCTTGACGAGAAGCTCCAGCTCTTTCCCGAGCTCTCGGGTAGCTGCCTGGAACTCTCGGTCACCGCCGAATTGGGAACGGCCCGCAGTGTCAGCCTGGAGGTGCGCCGCTCGCCCGATGGCGAGGAGTCAACCGTGGTCACTTACGACCACGAACGCGGTGTGCTGGCCATCGACACATCGCGCGCCTCGCTCGACCCTCGCATCGTCTCGCGGACCTTCTGCATGCGTGCCAATGACAGCAATCCCGAGGTCACTGTGCAGGAAGCGCCCTTCCGCCTGCGGGACGGCGAGACTCTGGCCTTGCGTGTCTTCCTGGACGCCTCGATCCTCGAAGTGTTTGCCAATGATCGGCAGTGCGTGACGCAGCGGATCTACCCCATGCGCCAAGACAGCCTTGGCATCGGCCTGCGCAGCGTCGGCAAGGCCCGCGCCACGTCTCTCGTCGGCTGGCAGATGCGTCCCACCATGCCTTGGTAGACCCCACGTCTGCGAATACCCCAGGAGACCCCGTGAAATCCGCCTCCCTTCTCCTTCTCGTCGCATTCTCCCTCCTCGCCGCGCCCGACGCGGCCCGCCTCGACTTCGGCTATGGCGCGAGCGCGGTTCAGCTTGGCTGGACCGGATGGCCGGCACCACGAAACGACGGCTTCGGCCCGGTTCGCCGCACGCTGCCCGCCACCAGCTTCGCGCCCGACGGCTTCCAGATCATACTCGGTCCCAAACTGGCCATCGGTTGCCGGAATGCGCGGCCCACGGACGACCCGCGCACGCACTTGGTTTCCGACAGTTTCTTCGCGCGGGCTGAATCGCCGCTGACCGTGGACCTGGCGGGTTTGCCCAAGGGCGAGTTCCGCGTGGTGCTCTGGCTGAACGATGCCCGCGGCTACGAGTGGCCGCCCGTGACTGTGTTGGTGAGCGATGCCCAAGGCAAGGAACGGGTCGCCGCCAAGGACATTCCGCACGGCAGCACCGGCGATTCCGCCAAGGCCGGGCGCGCCGACTTCTCCGTGTTCTCGGACGGCGCGAAGGCCATCCGCATCGCCACCCGCATCCCAGTCGTCGCTGGCAAGAAGCAATATGTGTTTGCCTGTGGACTGGAGATTCTCACCGCCGATTCCATCCGCCACGCCTCGCTACCCACCCCGCTGAACCAGACCACGGGACTTCCCAGTGGTCCGGTCCGCCTCGCCTGGTCCCCCGCCCGCGCCGCTGACGAGCAGCAGCTCTTCGTGGGCAAGAAACTCGACGCTCTGGAGCTGGTCGCCAAGAACCCCAAGGGAAGCATCTGGCGGCTGGACGAGGTAGGGTTTGGTGACACCTTCCTCTGGCGCGTGGACACTGTCCGCGAGGGCAAGACCACGGCAGGATCGGTCTGGCAATTCGGCATCGAGACCGGGCAGGCAACCGATCCGGCACCCGTGCCGGGCGCGCCTCCGGTTGCCGCAGCCACTGTCTTGCGCTGGCGATTGCCTGCCAAAGCCCAGCGCGCAGACCTCTACCTGGGAACCGACCCGGAGAAACTGGCCAAGGCGGCAAGGGACCTCGTCGCGGAGTCTTGGCTGCCACCGAAGCTTAGCCGGGACACCACCTACTTCTGGCGAGTGGACCCCTGGCATGGCCGTGCCGTCGTGAAGGGACAGGTCTGGCAGTTCCGGACCGACAAGGGCGGCGCCCGACTCCCGATTCCGGCCAACGGGGAACGCAACGTCTCTGCCGACACGGTCTTCCGCTGGACTCCCGGCGGTAGCGACGCCAAGGCGCAGCTCTTCGTCGGGGATTCGCCTGCTTCGCTCAAGTCGGTGCAGGCTGTCCAGCAGAACGGCAGTCAGCGGCTGCCGCTTCGTCTGGGGCAGGCCCTGTTCTGGCGGGTGGATGAAACCTACGGGAAGGATATGGTGAAGGGAAAGGTCTGGCAGTTCAGCGTGGGCGACCGTTTGGTCGTCGAGGACTTCGAGGGATACACCGTGACAGAACGTTTGACGGACGCCTGGGGCGATGGTCGGACCGACCCAGCCGATCATACGCGCATCTCGCTCAGCGACGACGGCCTGAATGCCCTGGTCCTGCAGGGCGAAGCCCGACGCAGTTTCGTCGAGCCCCGTGACTGGCGCGTCGCGGGGTGCGACCGTCTCGTTGCCCGCGTGTCTGCGCCGGTGGAGATGACCGTTGCCGACGCTGCCGGGCAGAAGGCTACCGCAAAGCTGGTCCCGCAGGATGGGATCGCCTCGGTCCCGCTTGCTGCCTTCGTGGGGGTGGATCTGAGCAAGGTCGCTGCCATATCCCTCCGGGCCGAGGCCGAGGAGACCATTGATGACCTCATGCTGGTTGGCGCGCCCGCACAGGAACTCCCCGAGCCCGCCATCGGTGAGTTCAGCAAGATCCGGGGTGCACCCCAGCCCCCCACCGCTGATCCGGAACCCGAGCGACAGCTGCAGGCGGATGTCTGTGTGGTCGGTGGCGGCAGTGGCGGCATCGGTGCCGCCGTGGCGGCAGCCCGAGCAGGAGCACGGGTTCTGCTCATCGAGCGCGAGAGTGTCCTGGGCGGCACTAGCACCTCCGGGTATGTGATCAACTGGGAGCCCGGCCCCGGCTGTGGGATCGCCCGCGAGATCGCCATCCGTCTCGGCAGGTACGAAGATGGCGTGATCTTCTCGCGCGCCACGCACTATGACGGTACGCTTACCCGCGCCGGCAATGGCCGTGTCCAGTACGAAGTGGCGCCCTTCCACGATGTGGTCATGACCATGCTTCGCGAGACCGGGCGGGCGCGAGTTCTGTTGGACACCACCTTCGTCCGCTCCGCCTACGACCGGGACCTGAAACGTGTGCGCTGGATTGATGTGGTCCGGGACGGGAAGCGCTACCGCATCTGCGCCCGCACCTTCGTCGATTGCACCGGCAGTGGCTTCCTGGCCCAGACCGTGGGCTGCGAGGCCATGCTTGGGGCGGATGCGAAGAGTCGCTTTGACGAGCCCTCTGCCCCCGAGAAGCCCGTTGACACGCTGAACGCGCTGGAGCTCTGCTACCGCATCCGCCCGAGCGCGAAACCCGTCCGCCAGCAGCTCCCCGAGGGCCGACCGGCGCGTCGCGGCGGGGCCGCTTGGCCGCTTCCCAGCGGGGACAAGTTCGTCAACACCTGCGGCGGTCTCGCGCCCGGCTGGCTGCTCATGAAGCTTGGCTACGAGGGTGCCCGCAAGGAACTGGAACTCCGCGCCCAACAACACTGGCACTGGATGCAGAAGGAACGCTTCCCCGGGTACGAGTTCGACTCCTTCGCGCCGATGCTCGCCATCCGCGAGAGTCACCGCATTGTTGGCGAATACGTGCTGCGTCAGCAGGACGTCATGACCCATATCAGCAAGAGCCCCCATCCCGACATCGTCGCCATTGCCGACCATCCCATGGATACGCATGGGGCTGGCGGTGGGCTGGGCAGCGTGGCCACGCCCTATGGCATTCCCTACCGTTGTCTGATCCCCAAGGGGCCGTGGCAGAACCTGCTGGTGGCCTGTCGCGGGGCCAGCTTCAGCCACATCGCCGCCTCCAGCTGCCGTCTGAGCCGCACGATTATGGCCCTCGGCCATGCTGCGGGGCTTGCCGCCGCCGAATCTGCCCGCACCGGTGTCCCCGTGGCAGAGGTGGACATTCCCGGCATTCAGGCCCAGTTGCGCATGCCTCCGAAGTAGGGAGCGCCACCATGCAACTCAACGTCGTCCCCCATGGCTCCCCCGCCTACGTGCAGACTGTCAAACTGCGTCAGGATATCCTGCGTACCCCGCTTGGACTGACCCTCACTCCAGCGCAACTGGCAGCCGAAGCCGACCAGGTCCACTTGGCCGCCTTCGATGGCGAGGAATTGGTGGGCTGTCTGGTGCTCAAACCCCTGCCGGATGGCAGCATGCAGATGCGCCAGGTTGCCGTCCTGCCGGAACGTCAGGGCGAGGGTCTCGGGCGGCAGTTGGTGCTGCGATCCGAAGAGGAGTGCCGCAAGCGCGACGTTTCTCGCTTGATCCTGCACGCCCGGGAGACCGCCAGGGGCTTCTATCTGAAGCTTGGCTACGATGTCGAAGGCGAGCCTTTCGAGGAAGTCAACGTGCCCCACATTGGCATGGCGAAACAGCTCGGCTGAAGACTCCCGGGCGAATAATCCGCGCAATGCCCTCGTCCCACGTATAGCAGCACGCGCGTGGCTTCTCCACGTTCGCCCTCGCGACCCGTGTTGGCACATCTCTCGTTTTCATGCGTCACAGCAGTAGAGCAGCAGTACTTGTCGAACGTCCCAAGCAGCGTCAAGGAGGTCTCCCGATGAAACGCCTCGCCACAACTCTCATGCTTCTCCTTCTGGCCACCGGCCTACTGAGCTCCACTGCATCTGGGGCAGACCTCGGCGGTGGGGTCCATCTGCGGGTGGGGGGACGCTACCTGCAGTTGGACATTGCGACCACCGCGCCGATCATCGTTTACGATGGCGTCTACTACCAGCAGACCGTGGAGACCACGTCCATGTTGGTCCCGGTCACCATGAACGTGCCGCAGACGAGTGCGGTGATGGTCCCCCCGTACGCCTCGGAAATCCTGATCAATGGCGTGAGTTACCCGCTCGAGCCGGAACGCGGCGGGCGGACGATCGAGGTCGTGACTGGCACCGTCCAGAAGACCGTCTACGAACCCCAGGCGGTGGAGACGACCGTATACGTGCCTACGGACCGGACCACCGTCATCGGCGCCGTATACTTCGTGTCCCGCACCAGCCGGACCGGTTGGGTCCAGATTGGCGGGGTCACCGTGCACAAAGACAAACGCCGCCCACACTACAAGAGCTGCAAGCCTCCCACCAGTGTGGTTGTGGTGGACGGCGTGTGGCGCTACCGGGATGGGCACCGGACCGTGCCACTCCGGCGAGCACCCAGCAGAAAGCACGTGGTCGTGCAACCGGGACATCGCGCTCCGACCATCAAGGTCCAGCCCGCCAAGTCCCGCCGCAGATACAATTGGTGGTAGGCGAGGGCCTCCGTCGCCTCACTTCCCGGCAAAGACCACTTGGCCATCCGCCAAGTTCACGGTTAGGGACGGAACTGCGGCCCCGATGGCAGGGAAACGGAGTTGGTCGCCATGCAACGTGGGAAGTCGAGATGGAGCGCCCTTGAGTCGGGGCGACAGAACCACCACAAACCGTGCCTTCGCTCCCTCGGTCTCGATCCGCAGGTGCGGGTAGCGGGGTCCGGGATCCGCCTTCAGCACGGGCTCGGGCGGGTCGAGAACGCGCACCTCGCAGACCGCCCCTTTGCGGGCCCCAAGGATGGTGAATCCCTTGTCGGTCGGCTCGATGGCGTTGCCGGATGCCGTGTGCATCAGCCACTCGAAACGATGCGCTTTCCCACTGCCGACGACCTCGTCTGCCAGGATCAGCAACGGACCTCCCCGACGGATGAATACCAGGCGTCGCCGCACGCGCTTGGCGGGCGTGCGATGGTAGGCGCGCGTCGCGTCGGCCTCGACCACGCACCAGTCCCCGAAGTCTTCGTAGCGCCGGATTGTGCCCTGCACGGCTGCCGGCCCGCCGTCGCTGGCCTGCCCCTTGCCGTCGATCAGGATGGCATTGTGGTCGGCGGTGCGCCCGCGCCCTGAACCAGTGTCCACCACGAAATTCTCCTGCCGGCTCGCGAAGGTGAAGCTGCCCTCGTCGCCCTGATTCCAGACTCCCGGAATGCCTTCGCCGCAGGTCAGTGTAACCAAGGACGAATTCGCGGTCCAGCCATCGCGTAGGGCCACTTGACCGCGCGCGAAGCGGCGACTCAGGGGGAGCCCCGCAGCAGCGGGATGCAGAGGCTTGAGAGTCGGATCGGCGAACAACAGCACATAGGGCAAGGAAACGGTCGAGCCGAGCCAGGAGGACCAGCCGTATGAGCGGTCGCCATCCGGACCGAGTAACCGTTGCCAGCCCCAGAGGCCGGTGCGCGATTGGCTCCGGGAAATCAGGTGCATCATCGCCCCGGCCGGCTTCAACGTAGCCGAACTCTGATTGTGCGGGACGACGGTTCCTCCCCAGGGCAGGACATGCCAGAGCAGGTGGTCAGGCGCATGCAGCGGCCCATCCTGGCCGGCGAGAAGATCCACGCCCCTGAGCCGCCGGAGGGACACGGCAAAGGCGACCGCATTCTGCAGGCCATAGGCACCGTAGCTCATCCCCTCGTAGGGAGCACCATCGCGGTCGCGGCAGAACGCGAAGTAGCGCGAGACCTGGTGCTTTGCACAGGCCAGCCATTCGGGCTTGTTGCCTAGGCTCAATGCTGCCAAACCGAGCCCGCCATGGGTCACGGCTGCCCAGTTGTGGGCCTGGCGGCGGCGCTCGTCCCGCCCCCAAAAGGCGGTTTTGGACTCTGTAAACAGCCACTCCCCGCAACTGGCGAGACGCTCATCCACCTCGTCCCGTTCCGCCGCGGACAACCAAGGCGAAAGCCAATCGCGCCCGACGGCCAGGGCATGCGCACTGTCGCCTACCGCCAAGGCGCCGTGCTGCTTGGCCATGCGCTCCACTGGGACCGCGCGACAGAATGCGAGCAGGTACTCGCGCGCCTTGGCGGGGTAACCGGAGTCCGGTTCGAGATGGGCGGCCAGACCGAGGGTCAGGATCTGGTACTGCGCTGCTCGCGCGGTCACCGCGCCATGCGTGCGGTAGGGCAGAGCCGGGGCGTCGGCCAGCTTTGCTGCATTGCGCAACAGCAGCGCGCGGGGCTCCCGCAACCAGCCCTTCTCCCAGGCTTCCCGCCGCGCGGCCAGCTCTTCGGCGGAGAAGAGCAGTCGGGGGCCGGCCGGGGCGGCTGCGGCAAGCCCGGCCAATAGAAATCCCCAAAGCAGGACACTCAGACACACGGTGTTCCGCGAAGCGGGCTGCCTACAGATCATTGGGGCTCCAGGGCCAGGGAGTTCTCGTTCATGCCGCCGCCTGCCAAGCCGTCGGCGGCCGGCGTCCACTGCGGTCGTCCTCAAGATGCCGAGAGACAAGTCGATGTCAAACGCAGCCTTGTGCGGCGGTCAGCGTGTCTTCCATCGGCTTGAACAGCTTCATGGATCGGCAAACTGCGCACGTCTTGCCCAGCAAGGGCGCGCAAGACGTGCGCAGTTGCCCCGTGTCTCCAGCACGATGGAGCTTGGCACGGCCGCTGCTATGTATCTGGTGAAACAGCTCTGGCGGATGGTCCGCCAGCGGTCTCACCAACCAGAAAGAGGCATGGTCATGAAGCGCAAGATTCCCCTCCTCCCCCTCCTCCTCGGTTTGATCCTGGCGGCGAGTTCCAGCCAGGGCGCCATCAAGATTGGTGGGGGCATCCACCTTCGCGTCGGCGGGCGCTTCCTGCAGGCGGAGGTCGCGACCACGGCGCCGATCATCGTCTACGACAATGTCTACTACCAGCGCACGGTGGAGACCGTCGCCACCCTTGCCCCGGTCACTCGCGACGTCGCCGAGACCACCGCCGTCGTGGTTCCCGCGAACACCAGCGAGATCCTTGTCAATGGCGTTGCCTATCCCATCGATCCCGAGCCGGCGACGCGCATCATCGAGATTGTGACGGGCACCGTCCAGAAGACCGTCTACGAACCGCAGATGGTGGAGACGACGGTTTACGTGTCCACCGATGCCGCGACCGTTACGGGGGCCGTCTACTTCGTCCCTACCACGATCAGGACTGCATGGGTCCGGATCGGTGGCGTGACGGTGATTGCTGGCAAGCACCAGCCGCGCTACGTGGTCTGCAAACCGCCCACTGGCGTCATTGTGGTGAATGGCGTGTGGCGCTATCGCGACCGCCTGAAGGTTGTGCCGCTCCGCAAGGTGCCGCCCAAGAACAAGAAGGTCGTCGTGAAGCCGGGCCACGGCCCCGGCCGAGTCCCGCCGAGGAACAGCCGCCGCAAGCGGGGGTGGTGGTAGACGCGAACCGTCTTGCACGGTAGTCGGTTTGGGAATACGCTGTTATACTCTTCAGCACTCCCCGAGGTGCCCCCCAAGTATGCGTTGCCCCAAACCGACTGCTGCCTTCCTTGCCGCCGCTCTCCTGATCGGCGGCTTTCTGCGTGCTCAGGACACGCGAGTCGTGTGGCTGGATGACTTCAACCTGCCGGGGGCCACCACCGGCTGGTGGCGGATCGAGCGACGCAAGAGCGTGGAGAAGAACCCCCTCTCCCTGCGCAAACAGACGTTCCAGCGCGGCATCGGCACCCATGCCCGGTCCGTGATTCCCATCGACCTGCTGGACGGAGCGTCCGCCTTCCGAGCCGTCGTCGGGATCGATAACGAAACCCGTGGTGGCGGCACCGTGGAGTTCATTGTCACGGGCGATGGGCGCGAACTCTGGAAGAGCGGCATTCTGACCGGCAAGAGCGACCCCGTGCAGGTGAATCTTCCCCTGGCCGGCGTTCGCAAGCTCCAACTCATCGCCACCATGGCCGGGAACGGTTTCGGACACGACCACGCGGACTGGTGCGACGCCCGGCTCGAGAACCCGGGCCCCAAGCTGGTCGCCGCCGTCGCTGCCATGCGTGCCAAGCCCCGTCCCCTGCCGTACTGCAAGGCCTATCCCCCGCCGGGTGCCACCATGGTGGTCGTCTCTCCCTCCTCGAAGGAGCAACTGGCTGCCTTCCGGGCTCTCGCTTCGGACGCCGATACCGAAGCCCTGGCCGAGTACCGCTACACCCAGGCCTTGCTGGACAACCGGCAAGCCCACCTTGGCCCGAAACTGCGCAACCAGACCTTCCACCCGCAGGCGTTGATCCAGGCCGACGACGCCGATCCACTCTCCGTCGTCCTCCGTCGCACCCAGGCCCTGCTGACGCATCTGCGGGCTCAGGGAACCAGCCTGCCCGAAGAGGCCAGGGAGCTGGCCCGCCTGAGCGAACCGGGTGCCAAAGGCGAGAAGGCCCGATTGGTCCGGTTCCTGGCGGTACGCGCCCTCCGCCGCCGCATTGCCTTCCGCAATCGCCGCGTCCAGGCCATCCAGCGGCTCGTCTTCCTCAAACGCCACTTCAACCCTAATCCAGAGAAGATGGGCAACCATATGTGCGACCAGTTCTTCGGCTTTCACGGCCAGCGTGGCGGCGGGCTCTTCGCGCTCGACGATCCCTTCGGCCCGGCCCTCAAGGTCCGCGACCTTCTCGCCAATGCCCGCTGCGAGAATGGCCGCTTCCGGGGACGGAAGCTCGATGGCAAGGGCGCCTTCCTCTCCCCCGAGGTCTCCTACGACGGCCAGACCATCACCTTCGCCTACACCGACGTCGCCGAGAAGCCCGCCCGCTACACCTGGACCCAGGACAACTGCTACCATCTGTTCCAGATTCAGGCCGATGGCACGGGCCTGCGTCAGCTCACCGACGGTGCCTACAACGACTTCGACCCCTGCGAACTGCCCAGCGGGCGCCTTGCCTTCATCAGTGAACGCCGGGGTGGCTACGGCCGCTGCCATGGTCGGCCAGTACCCAGCTTCACCCTCCATTCCATGCTGCCCGATGGCTCGGACATCACTGTCCTCAGCCCACACGAAACCAACGAATGGCAACCCAGCGTGGATTGGAATGGCATGCTCGCCTACACCCGCTGGGACTACGTGGACCGCGGCCACACCCAAGCCCACCATGCCTGGACCACCTACCCCGACGGGCGCGATCCGCGCGCCATCCACGGTAATTTTCGCACCTCCCTCCGCCACGGGCCAACCATGGAGATGGACGTGCGGGCCATCCCGGATTCCCGCCACTACGTGGCCACCGCCGCCGCTCACCACGGCCAGGCCTACGGTTCGCTGATCCTCATCGATCCCCGCGCCAAGGATGACAACGACATGGCCCCAGTCAAGCGCCTGACGCCAGACCAAGCCCTGCCCGAGACCGAGTGCAGCGCCCATCGCGACCCCCTGCGCTTCGCGACTCCCTGGCCGCTGAGCGAACAGGTCTACCTCTGCGTCTACGACCGCCATAGCCGCTCCAATCAAGGTCCCAAGAACAACTATGGCATCTACCTCATCGATGCCTTCGGCAACCGCGAGCTGATCTACCGGGATCCTGCGATTTCTTGCCTGAGCCCCCTGCCTCTCCAAGCTCGGCCCAGGCCTCCGGTCATCCCCCACGCCACCCTCGTCGGCTTGCCCCCCGGCCAGGGAGCCACCGATCCCTTGCCCAAGACCGCCATCGTCGGCGTGAACAACGTCTACAGCAGCCGTTTTCCCTTCCCCGAGGGCACCAGGATCACCGCCCTGCGCGTCATCCAGCTCCTGCCCAAGACCACGCCCTATGCCCACAAGCCAGCCATCGGTTACGGCCAACAGAAGAGCGCCCGCGCTGTTCTCGGCACGGTGCCCGTCGAAGCCGACGGCAGTGCACATCTGCGCATCCCGGTTGGCATCCCAGTCTACTTCCAGGCTCTCGATCAGGACGGACTCGCCGTCCAATCCATGCGCAGCGCCACCTATGTGAAGCCCGGCGAACGCCTGCTCTGCCACGGTTGCCATGCCCCCCGCGAACGCACCCCCGCGCCCCGCGCCAACATTCGCTTGGCTATGCGCCGCGAGCCCTCCCAACTAACCCCGCCGCCCGCGGGCGCCAACCCCTTCAGCTACCCCCGTCTTGTGCAGCCCATCCTGGACCGACACTGCGTCTCCTGCCACGCCAAGAATCGGCCCAAGGCCCCCGACCTTGCCAGAGGCAACTTCGCCAAGCACCGGCGCAAGTTCTACACCTCCTACGACAGCCTGCGCCCCCACGCCTTCTTCTACGAACCCGCCGGCTTCACCAAGCCCTCCACCATCCCCGGTCAATTCGGGGCCCGCGCCTCGAAGCTCTACCCACTGCTCAGCAAAGGCCACCACAACGTCAAGCTATCCCGCGAGGAACTGGCCCGCCTTACCCTCTGGCTCGACTGCAACTCCGACTTCTTCGGTGCCTACCACGACACCGCCGCCCAAGCCGCCGGCCAGATCGTGCGACCGAACCTGCAGTAGCCTGTGAGACATGGATTCGACCCGTTGCACGGGCGGGAAGCCGTACGTAGTCCAGCCTTCAGGCTGTTCTTCAGGAGACGTGGGGTACGCCAAGAGCGGAAAGCGACTGTCCCCACTCCACCCGTTGCGCGGGCGGGAAGCCGTACGTAGTTCAGCCTTCAGGCTGCTCTTCGGGAGACGTGGCACCACGCCAAGAGCAGGAAGGGACAGCAGAAAGGGACTGTCCCCCAGTGCCGTGGCTTCTTCGCAGGGACCATTCCAGCGTGCTTGGTCCGGCGCATTTGCTGGTTAGAGCCTACCCCTCACTGAACCTTCTTTCAATTCCACCTAGGATGCTGGATTTCTGCTCTTCATCTTCGAACCCGAAGTCCATTTCTCTCTTTATGTACCACGTTTTGATCATGTTTGTGATTTCCTTTGTGGTCTTGTTCCTGTGCTTGTCCCACCATTTAGAAGCGCTCTCCTTTGGGTAAAAGTGCACGCCAAAGTAGGACCGTCCGCCCAGAGTCTCTCCCTTTTCATTATTCCTGACCTTGTACATTACTCCACATGGATCGAACATTTCGGAAATAGCCATTCTACACATATCGCCCACAGTGCATGGCCTGTAAGGTACTGATGTGGAGATTGCGATTGAGAACTCGGATCTGCTAAGATTGGCAATCAGTTTTGGTACGTTGTTTCTACCCCCTCTTACAATTTCCTCATAGGCCTTCCGAACACGTTCATCTTCCTTATGTGACCAGGAGGAAGGCAACTCCTCGCGCCAATCGCCTGTTGTCCGCGGATTCGCAGACACCAGTGAGCCAATGGCGTCACCAGGTTGGGTGGCCTGTTGGCAGCCTGCAAATAGTAGTAATACACAAGGCAGTATGGTGCGCATGCTTATCGGTCCTGACCTCATAGCACTATTCCGAGCGGCGCCAAGGCATAATGCTCGTTGAACTGAGCCGTAGCGCCGACTGGTGGGAGTTTCAGGCGTCTTCGGCATCCCTCGACGCGGATACGGTAGCGCTCGAATGGTCGTTGCGCCAGGAGCTTTGGGCAGTCCGACCGCGCCGGACTGTCCACGGGTCTGTTCAGAACGGTCCCGGAGGAACCGCTCGAGGGGGCGCGGCCCGTCTTCCGGGCATCCATCGTGCGAGCGACTTCCCGATGACAGACCAGAAGGCCCCGCCGAAGAGAGCCGTGAGCACTGCGGGGATGAGAACGATGCAGATGTATGATCCCTGATGATATCCGATGTGCTCGCGCAACCAGGGCCACGCGAAATGGGCGAGTTGTCCCTCAGCATAGTACATGAGCACGCCGGGGTACAGAAAGAACGGCATGTACAGATCGTCGAATGGGAACTCACCCCCGCCGATGCCAAAGAAGGACGGCGCGACGAGCAGCAACACAAGAAGCGTGTGCAGACCTGCAAACGTCCATCCTGCGTCCAGCTTCGGGACTGCTCTGCAGAGCGCCGCGCCACCGAATGCCAGTGCGGCGGCGACGAAGACCGGAATCAGCACTGCGAACAGGAATATGATCATGTTTGCTCAGCCAAACGCTGGAGGAGGCTGCCGGTGGACTGCCGGAGCGACGGCAGTTCAGCGGGTAGGTGGACTCTGATGTTGGGTGTTTCTGATGCTCTCGGAGAGCCTTTTGCCCATGCTGACACGCTCTTCCACGGAGTACCCGTTTGCCTCGTAGAAGGCCCGTACCTGCTCGTTGCTCTCCATGATCTGGAGGTTGATCTTCATACACCCGCGCGACGCCAAGCGCCGTTCCGCAAACGACAGAAGTTGCGAGCCAAGCGTTCGCCCTCGATGGTCGGGGTGTACTGCCATCGAGTAGATCCATCCCCTGTGCCCATCGTACCCAGCCATGGCCGTGCCGACAACAGCACCGCCGGCGAGCGCCACGAAGAAGAGGTCATCCGCTACCGCGAGCTTCCTGTCGATGACGAGGGCAGGAGCATTGTGTGGCGCTCCGTAGCCGAAAACAAGCTCCCACAGACGCACGACCTGATCCCGATGAGCGCTGTCGTCAAACGCAAGGATATCAGTGGCCATCCTGTTCGTTCCCATGCCCGACCTCATAGCGTTATTCCGAGCGGAGCCTAGGCACAGTGCGTCGTGAACTGAGCCGTAGCACCGACTGGTAGGAGTTCTTGGCGTCTCTCGACACGGGTACGGTAGCCTCGAATGGTCGTCGCGCCATGGGTTTTGGGGAGTGGGACCGCGCCTGCACGGACCGGGGAACCGGAGCAAGGATGTCCCGGCCACGAAGTGCGGCCTTCCCCCCCGTAGCCGGAGCATCCCTGCTCCGGGCCTTGTGGACCCACTCAGTGCTCAGCAATCCCCTGCAAGGGACCAGCCGAATGTGGGAGGGGCACCGTGTGCCGCGATTCTTTGGGACGGG
>Ga0307987_1001039_pt1 | contig 15785 bp, 5 predicted proteins | sample EllFjometagen181_FD_203157 | JGI IMG/M metagenome (GOLD analysis project Ga0307987, IMG submission 203157) | Marine microbial communities from Ellis Fjord, Antarctic Ocean - #181 | ecosystem: Environmental > Aquatic > Marine > Unclassified | place: Southern Ocean | collected 2014-10-08
ATCTGCTTTGTAGTTCCTAAGGTCAAATGCAACACTATACATGCCGGAGTTAGTGACGGTGAAATCATAACTGATCAGCATCCCGCTCTTCGGGTTGTAGAGGGTATTTCCGTCCTCTTTCCAAACTCTGGTTATATGTCCAACCTGTCGGTAGGAGGTCTGCGTGCCTTTGCGTGTCGCAATCAGAACTGCATCAGGAATGCCGTTGGCATTGCTATCTGCGGTTAACGGATCGGTACCGAAGATATTGAGTTCTTCGCCATCGCCGAGGGTATCGCCATCGGAGTCGGAGGTCAGAGGTTCGAGGGTAGAGTTCAGCTCATCCAGATCAGAAAGGCCATCGGCATCGGTATCGCAGCCTTGCTCGAGTACCCATTCTTCCCAGTCGGGAACTCCGCTGAGGTCGAAGTCTGCGCCATCGACACGCTTCAGAATTACGTTTTCGATGCCAAGCAGTTTGTCGTCAGCATAGTCATCAAGCCAGGCAAGGCGGATGGTGTGTTCGCCGGAAGTCAGCCACGGTGTCGTCAAGTATGAAGGGTGAAGTGAGAGATTAGAGGAAGTCTTCTCTATCCAGCCAATGGGGATGTTATCAATCAGGAACTGAAGTCGGAATGTGACATTACTGATAGCCTGAGTGTAAGTGTTGGTTATGTCCAAATCAAACAGGTACATTCCTGCCTCGGCAATTGATATTGTATATTCAGCTCGCATGTAGTGATTGTCTAGAGCTACAAGAGTCGTAGCTTGATTGGTCCAAAGTCCGTTGCGATGTGTTGTGTTGGTACCATCTATTACGAATACATTATAGACATCGTTGGTGCCGTCTGCATCTGTGTCGACGCTAAGTGGGCTGGTTCCAAATAGACATATTTCATCGGCATCAGCGAGGCCGTCCTGGTCGTTATCGACTATACCATCGTTGGGGTCGAATCCATACTGAAACTCTTCAGCGTTGGTGAGACCGTCGCCGTCGGGGTCAGCGGATGCATCGTTGATAGTGGGGTTTAGTCCGTTGTGTTGTTCCCAACCATCGGGCAAACCGTCAGCGTCTGTGTCACCAGAGAGCGGATCAGTACCCGCTTCGTATTCTTCGGCATTGGTGAGTCCATCATTATCGTTGTCATCTGCGGCGCGTTGTGTCAACGTACCGAAAACATTCATCTCCCAAGCGTCAGGCATACCATCGCTATCACTGTCTTCTTCGTCATCATTGATAGTGATTGCAACCTTATTGGTGCCGGCGACCAGATAGTCACCATCCTTAAGAGTTATAACAATAGTTTCATCACCATCGAACTGATCATCGTCGAGAACCAGGATTGGAAGCGTCGTCTGTGCATCTCCAGCAGGAATGATTGCAGTGTCGGACAGCGCAACATAGTCACTACCTGGCGTGGCGCTTCCACTAATGGTAACACCAACAGAAATCGATCTATCTGTCGGAGAATCACCACGGGTGATGGTGACGCTGCCGTCCGTATGTGGTTCAACAGCATCTGTCGGAGCGATGAGGCTGACGGTCTGGTCACCAAAGCGCAGCAAGGCATCGGTCATTGAAAGATATTGTGCCTTGATCCAATCAGAGCTGTGGGCAGTGCCGGCAATGCGAAATTCGTCGATTATGCCATCGTAGTTGTTATTGCCATCTGCATCTGCACCAATATTGAAGATAGAAAGAGCCGTGTAGGTGCGAGTTTTGCCTGAACCACTATGCCAGAGTTCCCCATTGAGGTAGATTGCCATGTTTCCACCATCCCTAGTGAAGGTCCAGTGATTCCACTGCCCTTTCCAGGCTTCGGCATCGGCGATTTTGTAGATTCGATCGTAGTTACCGAAAGCATCCCAGTAGACGTTTTTGTCGTCCCACGGCATAGAGACACTAAATTCACGTCCTACAGGACTCTCGCCATAGAAGAGGTAGTCGTTCTGCGGCTGGATATTGTCTCCGAATTGCCAGAGAGAGAAGGAAACGGCATTACTAACGCAGTCAAGTGCGACAGGAGAGATGGAGATTCGGTCGGCACCATTGAAGTCTCGGGCTTTGCCGAGATGACCATCGACGGAATCTGTACCGAAGTCGGTTGCATGCTTATCTGACGCTACATCGAGAAGTGTCTCATTGCTATCTTCGAAATGCCAGACTGAGTCATATGCATTTGACCATACGGCCATGGAATTCTGCGCAATCGGTGCGTTGGCATTACCCCAATGCATCAGGATATATACGCTACTGCCGGCTGCTGGTATCTCAGGGATACGAAGCCATATGATGGAATCACCAGTTGGATTCCAGGTCTGAATCTCGTATGGAAGTTCGATTCCGGTCGGGTCGGAAAAACGTAAATCTGACCCATCGGATGCCATCTGAGAATAGTCAATGCGTTCGGAATTCAGAGTTACCAAGACCTGAACATTCGTCAGTGCGGAGGTAATTCCGATGTCACGCACGTGGATACGCAAATGATGTTCCCAATCACCAAGAGGATTGGAAGATGGATCGGTTGGATCGGTACCTGCGTCTATTTCAAATCCATCTGTATAGCCATCGGAGTCAGTGTCAACATCGAGAGGGTTTAGGGCAGAAGGCAGACCAAATACAGAAATGGCGTTAATTTCATCGCCGTCACTTAGACCATCACCGTCGGTATCTGCAACGAGTGGGTTGGTGCTGTGTATATTGACTTCGTCGCCGTCACTGAGACCATCACCGTCAGTATCGTAGCTAGTGTGGCTGGTGCCTGCAGCATATTCTGCGGCATTGGATAAGCCGTCGCCATCAGCATCGGCTGCTCCGTCAACGGAATTAGTAGGATTGAAGTTATTGTCGATTTCCCAGCCGTCAGGCATACCGTCACCGTCACTGTCAGCTTCGGCCGGATTAGTTCCATAAATATTGACTTCGTCTGCATCGGAGATTCCGTCGCCATCGCTATCAAGTTCTTCCGGGTTGCTACCAAGCTGACGTTCAAGGTCATTGGAGAGTCCGTCGCCATCGAAATCAAGGCCGTCTGGCTCTTCGGTGGAGATGCGGATGGAGTCGATGTGAGTCTCGTTTGAATTATCGCCTTGAGTGGAGATGTGAACAGAAGTCAGATGCGGGGCATCGGCATCCTTGAAATTGACGTTGTCAAGAGCCATTATGCCATCGACACAGACACGATAAATCTTCTGTATGTAGTCTAGCTGCACATCGAACCGGTGCCAGCCATCTCCCAGTCCCTGGATGGTGCGCCAGGCATTGGAGGTTGAGCCAAAAGTACGTTCTGAAATAACCCAATCGTTAAGAATGCCGTCGTAGGCATGAAGGCGATCTTCGCCGAGATAGAAAACGGCAGACTGTGTTTCATTTGTGCGCTGAGAATCAGCGGGCACTTCTTGCTGAATATGATAGTAAAGTGTGAACCAAACTAAGTCACGACCTTCGGCGCCAATGTTGCCCATCACCTCTTCGGTGTTGGCGTTGGTGCTACCACTACCAGTCATCAGTACCGACTGGACACCGTCATGGCTCATGGTATCGACAACTTGGACGCCATTGGAGGCTATCCAACCGTTTTGGCCATTAAGGAGACCAATGCTGTAGCCTTCGGCGGGTTCAAAGCTGGTAGACCATGTGTTGGTGCCGGAGTTCTCGTCGATTCTGAAGAAGCTGTTGCTGACTAACGGATCAAAGCCCAATAGCAACTCAAGTCCGTCCGGCATACCGTCACCGTCGGTGTCGGAGGATAGAGGATCGAGAGCAAGTTCCGGGTGTGTAGGCGACCGGTAGTTGAGTTCTTCATCATTGGTGAGACCATCGCCATCGATATCAATATGACCTGGAGCTGTGAAAGCTATGTTAACATTGTCAAGTTGCATAGGAGTGTCGGAAGATCCAAAAAAGGCGAATCGAGAGAAGGATGTCGCATTGGTGTCAGCAAAGTCCAGATTGGAAAATAGTGAGTTCTTACCGAGATAAAGGCTCCATTTACGTGTGACGAAGTCTTCCTTGACTGTAACGTGAGTCCAGTCCGGAAGAACGCCTGCATTTGATTCTATCCATTGGTTGCCACTGCGAGCCGACCAGAGACCATTGGGATCAATCGCCATTACGGCGGTAGCCCCGGTAGCGATTTTTGAAGGCAGCGATCCGGATGCTGTGTGCAATTTGAAGTGTGTCCAGATTGTATTCTCAGATTCCCCAGCAAAGAGACGACCAACAGCGCACTGACCGTTCGCTCCTGTTTGCATCTGTAAGCCCTGGGTTCCATCAATACCTGAGGAAGGGTCGATCACGGCTGAACCGCTAAGCACAGCCCATCCCTGTTGACCATCAACGGGGCCAGTTGAGTATCCATCAGCAAATTCAAAACCGGTACTCCAAGGAACAGTATCGAACACATTGGAGCTGTTTGGGTTGCTGTTCCACTGAATCTCTGCGAAGTCGCTGACACCATCGCCGTCTGTATCGGCAATCAGGGGATCTGTGCCATACCTGTATTCAAGGGCATCAGAGAGACCATCGCCATCGTAGTCGCCGTTGCCATCGCGGTCTTGGTGCCCAAAGTATTCTTCCTCCCAGTTATCAGGCATGAGGTCACCGTCAAGGTTAATGCCGTCTGGAACGGTCGTACTCAGACCGATGTTGTCGGCATAACCACGTTGACCAACAATGGCCAGTTGGGTGAGCTTCTCGGTATAGGATGCAAACCCCAGTCCATCGGCAACAAGAATACCATTGAGGCATAGGAGCCACTGCTGAGCGGCGTAGTCAAGGCGCACGGTGAGCCTCACCCACTCCTCGGTTTCCACGGGGACATGGTTGGTGAGCGTCATCCAGCGAGTTCCAGCAGGTTGAAGGCCATCGTAGACAACAAGGTTAAGTTCGGCGTTGAAATTAAACGTTGCGCTGCCAACCGGATCATTAGTTGGGGTCTCGCTGGCAATTACCATATAGCGAATATCAAGCCAGATGACATCGCTGTTCGGATCGACAAAAGTCTGGCGAACTTGAGCCTCCTCTGTCTCTGCATTGAGTTCAAACGAGCACAGCCCAGCATAGACGGTATTGGTTTGGACAACTACCTCACCTGATGCAACGATATTGCCATCCGGTGCAAGAGCATCCCAGTTGTTCTGCCCGTGAAGATCGCCAACCGTAACAGTGTCGGCCTCGAAACGCTCTATAAAAGGGAGTTGTTTGAATAGGTTACCAGAATTAGGGTCTTTACCCAGAGCAACTTCATCACCATCGTCCATGCCGTCGCCATCGGAGTCGGCTTCTGCGGGGTTTGTCCCAAGCTGAAATTCGGCTTGGTTTGTGAGACCATCACCATCGGTATCGTCGCCGGGACCAAAACTGAGCGTACCGAAATGCAGCATTTCCCACCAGTCAGGAAGTCCATCATTATCCGTATCCGGATCGGAAAGCATGATATTAACACCTGTGATGTCGTTGGTCAGGTATGCGGGGTTGGATGTGTAACTACCTGCGGCTTCCCAAAAATCATTTGATCCGTCGGCATCGCTGTCGCGCCAAGCTTTAATCCACTGGGAAGTCTCGCCCAGAACATTGGTCAGCGTGTAAGCTTCGGGAGATGTAAGCATAATCGTGTTTGTCAACGCCCATGAGTTGAAAGAAGGTGCCACGCCCACATAGACAACCCCCGTCTGAGGTCCGGTGTATGTGATAATACCAGATATATCGGCAAGCGGCACTGGTACAGAGTTGGCATCCAACGGATCTGAACCTTCCGCTATCTCTTCATCATCGTCGAATGAGTCGCCGTCGGTATCGGATTCATCAGGGTCAGTGCCGAAGTCAAGTTCCTGTAGGTTAGTAAGGTTATCGGCATCTGGGTCACCAGTTGGTTCATGGGTTAATACAGAGAAGTACATCATTTCCCATGGGTCAGGCAACCCGTCATTATCGGAGTCCACAAGTACAGGGAGTTTACGGTTAGTCGTAGTTCCATCACCAAGGCGGCCGTTGCCGTTATTACCCCAGGCATAGAGTCGATAAGCACCGGAAAGCGCAAGGCTGTGCCCATCGGCCGCCGCGATTTCGGTGATGTTTGAAAGATGTCCTGTACCTGCAGGGTCAAGCACGTGTACGGGCGTCTTACGGTTGGCCGTGGCGTTATCACCGAGTTTGCCAACACCACCACTGCCCCAAGCATAAACGCGACCATCTGAAGCGAGAGCTAGGCTGTGGTTGTGTCCTAAGGCTATAGCTATAATATTCTCTAGGTATCCAACGTCGTCAACCCCGTGGACGCGGATGGGAAGCTCATGTTTGACGGAGGTGCCATCACCAAGGCGTCCTGAATCATTCCAGCCCCAAGTCCAGACAGCACCGTTGGCATCAAGGGCTGCACTAAAGTAGTTCCCGGCCGCAATGGCTACGATATTAGTCAAGTCGCATGTGCCATCAGCGGAGCGTACTGCATTCGCGGTCTTGTGGTTGACGCTGGTGCCGTCGCCAAGCTGACCTTTGCCGTTGGCGCCCCAGGCTAATACACGGCCATCGGCGGAAAGTGCAAGGCTGTGATTGTAGCCTGCTGCGACACTCAGGACTCCATCAAGCTGCCCCTTACCGCCTTCTCCGTGAACTGGGATAGGGTAGTGTTTTCCTGAAGTCGTGCCGTCACCAAGCTGACCGGATCCGTTCTTACCCCAAGCCCATAAACGGCCATCCTGACGAATGGCCAAAGAGTGCTGGTGTCCAGCGGCAATAGTGATGACATCGGAAAGGTATCCTTGGTCTTCGGGACCGTGGGTACCAACCGGAAGTAGGCGCATTGCGGTCGAGCCATCGCCAAGTTGTCCGTATCCGTTCCTGCCCCAAGCGGTAACGGTCTGAGCCTGCTGCATAGCCAGACTGTATTCGTCACCAGCTGTAACCGATTCTATGCCAGAGAGAGTGGAGACGCCATCGGCAGAAAGTACGCGGGTCATGACGGAGAGAAAGGAGATTGTTGTGTTCTGTCCTGTACGGCCACCACCATTGTCGCCACAGGTGATAACGGTGCCATCTGGAAGGCACATCATGCTGTGTGTGTTCCCGGCAGAAATCAGTGAACGGGCAATCACGGGACTTTCGGTTGCAACAAGAGCGTTATACCCGGACAAAATTTCCCAGCCATCCCAACAGCCGTCACCATCGGTATCATTAGAAAGAGGGGAGGTTTCATGAATATTGACTTCCTCTGCATCGTTAAGACCGTCGCCATCGGAGTCGGCCAGTTGGTCAGAGGTACCCACTTGGATTTCCTGATCGCTGTCGAGTCCATCGCCATCATCATCTACATAGAGAAGGGTTTCATAGACGGTAATTTCACCAGTTGTTCGAAAGAGACGAATAACGGAGGCGGAGGTATTGTCCTGCAACGGGATGGAACGTTTCAATTCTATGTCGGAGTCTGTACCAGACAGGATGTTACCGTAGAGATCAGCGGCAACGACACTTCCAGAAACATCTAGAAGGTCAATACCCAAAGATGATCCGGCATGGTCGTGAAGAAATAGAGACATCACGAGATCGTTGGTCTGCACCCCCCTATCAATTTCTATGCAGAGGTTCCCCACCCCATCGGCCTCGGTGGATGCCACAGTCCAAGCTGGTGGGTTGGTTTGCCAAAGTCCACCAGTACGGAAGGCAGAGAGCCACCACGCAGGTCCTGTGTAAATAAAATCGTCGCCCGTCGTGAATGCTGCGTTTCCCCATTCAATATAGAGTCTACTGAGTGGCACGTTATCAACATCATCATACCAGCCATCACGGTCAGTATCGGAAGACCAAGGGTCGGTAGACACGCCGAATTCTGCAAGGTTGTTTAGAGTATCATCATCGTAGTTAAAGGCAGCGTCCGAGTCATCAGCCGGATTCAAGCCAAAAAGCTGCTCATAGGTGTCGCTCATGTTGTCGCCATCGCTATCTAATAAAACAGCGTTTACAATCATGGTAGTGATGGCAAATGCTGTAACGATTGTCGTAATAAGTATCAGTAGTCTGGTATTACCAGCCATAGCTCGCCATTTCTTTTTCATTATTTCTGTCATAATATCCTCTAATCAAGTTTATGTGTTCTAGCCTAATTGACCCTTTGTGGGATACAAATACCACAAACTGACCTTTAACAATCATCTCTATTTGATAAAGACAGTGGGACCCTGAAGTGGAAGCTGATACTCATATGCTCCCATGTCCACAGTATGATAACGAGAATTGATGCGATCAAAACCGTCCAAATCCACTGCACCGGTCATCCATGGGCGAACTATTCCTGTGTTGATACATGGTGATGATTTTCTAAGGCGATAGTTTCCCGATGAAGCATCGACAAACATCGGAGAGTCTGTGATGTTGCCTGTGTCGTAGAGGCCTGAAGCCTGGGGCAATGTGCAGGTGTTGGTCAAAACGATGCCTGCAGCTGACCCCATGGTGTAATTGATGCCGCTACTTCCATTGTCATAGAGAATGCAGTTCTCGACGATGCTTGTAACTGAGTAATACTGTAGGTAGCCGATGTCTAAGCCGTAGCCGTTTCCAGTAATCGTGCAGTTTTGGTAAACGCCGCCAACTCCGCTGAAATCGCGGATGCCGGAAGTGTTGTTTGCGATCAGGCAGTTACGGATAGTTCCGCCCTGGACGAACGCGGCCGTATTGTTGCTCACAACCGTACAATTGACCACTAGGCCACCACTGGTATAAAAACCGCCACCGTGGCCGCCGTTGTTGTCATGAATGAGACTATTCGTCACCATGTTGAGGGCTCCTCCCACAGCGATACCTCCGCCGTAGTTGCCCCCAGTGTTGTAGGCGATTGTGGAATCGCGGACGATACCGCCATTGCCCAGCATAATGCCTGCTCCATAGGTCGAACCTGAAATTCCATCGACCAGATTGTGCGTGACGATACAACCGTCAACCAGCTGGAAATTTGTAGAATAGATGCCGCCGCCAAAACCTGCTCCGGTCTCGCCGACCAAAACGTTGGCCACGTTGTTGCTGATAACGCAATCCAACATGGATGGACTACCTAGGAAAAAAAAGGTAGCCCCGGTCTTGGTGGCGACACCGCCCCCGAGTTTTGCTCGATTGTTGGCGATGATGCAGTTGGTGATCTGCCCGGTCCAATAGATGTAGACGCCACCGCCCTCGTTGGACTTGCCGGTTTGGTTGCCGCTGACGAGGCTGTCGGCCAGCAACGTGCTTGCGCCTGTCAGGTAAACGCCGCCACCGTTCCCGGCGGAGCGGTTGCCGACGATTCGACAGTTCTGCACCCGACCAGCTTGCAGATAGAGTCCGCCGCCGACGCCGCTGAGTGATGTTGCCAGGGGACAGCCGTTGGTCAGAGTGAATCCGTCGATCAGCGCGGAAGCATTGTTGACGTAGAGGCAGCGATTTGACTGAGCTGGGTATTGGGCATCAATAATCGTCCCGTCCAGATCCTTCGCCCCGTTGTTAAAACTCCTCAATGTAATATTGTCGTCAACAGTTATCATGTCGGTCAGTACATAGGTTCCATTAGTCACCAGAACTAGTCCTCCACTCCCGACAACATCGATGGCATCCTGGATGTTTGTTGCCGCAGTTGCCCAACTTGTGTAGCTGGCTGTTGGTGTCACCCCCGGGGTTCCTGGGGTAACCACATAATTGGTCGTTGCAGCCATAAGTGTTCCGGCAAATATGGTTGTGAAAATTAATGCTGTTAGTGTCAATCTGTTCATTACTTTTTATCTCCTTTACTGTATATATATATGATACTTGGCACGTATTACGTGCCAAGGGTTACGTTATGTAAAAATTAGTTGTTAGTTTATTACCTCTACGCTATACTTCGTTGCTATCCTCGCTGACATCAAACAATACTATTGAATCAGCACCATCCCATTAAGAACACAATAATTCAGAAAGTGTGGAGGCAGCTTTTGTCAATTTGCCTACTCTCTGTTCCGGGCCGCTTCGCCCCTTTTTCCCACTTTCACGGGAGAAGTCTGTTCGTAAAAAGTAGCATATTCTAGCTTTTTAAGACCGATATATCACTCAATATATAAATCTACTTTTTTTACGATAAAACAGATATACACCCATCACAGAAAAAATGCAAGAGAAAAGTGAAAAAAAATAAATAAAATATTTTTTAAAGGATTCTTTGATCACGAATTTCATAGAGCGGCATAGCCGCAACCAAGAGAGTTATTAACCACTAATCAAACGAATCTAACTAATAAGAAAAAAGTTTTATCCGCAGATTACGCAGATTAAGAGAAGAGTTTTAGCCACAAAAAGGCACAAAAGACACAAAAATTGTCAATGACCGTTGCTGATTTGAGGCACATTGGGAGTCCCGGCATGCGGGATCCTCATTATCATGAAAAGTTGACATGTGTAAGATGGTTTTGCAACGTGTTTAAAATAAGAGTATTATAAAAGTCTTCAAAAACAATCGATCATAAAAAGCAAGAGCTGAAAGGTTTTTGACAGACAAGAGAATACGATGTAATACCGTGACGGCAACTATGTCAGAAGGTAAACAGCGACTGAAAGGAAAAAGATTCCGATGATCGTTTTGCTGAATGGTACATTTTTCTTGCTCCATTCAATCATTGTTTCGGTCGTCATCCCATAGCGGGTCAACACAAGCGCAACAATGAGCGGCATGATGAACATGGTATTGTATAGAAGCAGAAGAGACCATATTCTCAAGTCACCATCATTTTTTAGAATAACAGTCATTGTAGGCAGGTAAACCTGCCCCGTGCAGACGGTCTCCAGCAAGGTGACAAGGCAGCCAACAATTAAGCCCGATATAATTAGATTATGACTCTTGAGGGCTTTGCGCATAAGCTTGTGGATAATACGTTTTATGCTATCAGGAAGCTGTAGCGAGACGTTACGCGGATCATGTGTTCGACCGAACATGACTGCATCACGAAAAGAAAAGTAGGCAAGTATAAAGAGCAGTGCAGCCATGCCCATTTCAAACCATCTTCTTATGGAGGGAAAGATCTCAAGCATGTGGAGACAGCGTAGTAATCCAAAGCCAATGGCTGTATATGTTGCAAATGAAGCAAAGCAGAAAGAGAGCCCCATTAGTAAACGTCCTCTTCTGCCTATTTGAGAAATAATTAAAAGGCTCATTAAAAAGACGAGTGTAGAAATTGCACAGGGGTTTATGCCATCAATGAGCCCAGCAAAAATTACAGCCGGCAGCGTAAATGTATCGGCACGCTCACGGGCCTTATCTATCCCCTGCGATTGATCCCACTCAATTGGCTGTGGCGGATTCCAGCCGGCAGCAAGGCGTTCAGCAACAAGTTTGTCCATAGCCGGCAACAGTTTTTCCTTGATGGTCTTTATGCCTCCAAACGATAGAGTGTAGTCAACAAACATGGAGACAGAGCTGTTTTCTGTGATAGATAGGTGCTCTTGATAGGCTATAAGCTTAATAGCATTCGTCAAGATACCAACATCGTGACGATTCAGAATATAAAATCCTTCATATTGGTCTTTCAACTCAGGAAGTACTTCGGCAGAGACCTGATCACATTCAGGACATCCCGTTTCATAAAAATAGTCAACCACAACCGGAGTGATTGGAGAACTTTGGGCATATAGCATGGAGGATAGAAAGAGAAAGACACACAACGTCCAACATCGAACACTCAACATCGAATACCCAATGTAGAGAACTTTGAGTAATAAATCAGAAACACCGCAAATGAGATGTGGACAACCATTCTTTCGTCTTCTCTGGCTATGGACGTGACACATTGGAGGTAGGAGCGGAGTTGAGATATAATGGCGAAAATTCATAATTGGTTAACTACGCGGATGGGAATCGTTACGGTTGGCTGATCTTTGCGGTCGGTCATAATAGTGATAACTTTGCCATTGAGTTTGTCGTCAGGAATTATGTTTGCGATTTCGATACGCCAACCTGCGTTTCCAAGAGCTGTAAGTGTATGAGTCATACCCTCCATAAGTTTTACGTCCGTTATTTTAAATGGAGTGCGGTTACGAGATCGGAGAGCAAGATAACGTACAACTGGTTCTTTGCGATTTTTGCCACTGGTAACACAAATTTCCTTTGGAACAACCAGAATATCACCAGTAACAACCGATTTAGATAATGATTTTGTTGTTTTCATTGCAGAAGAAGTGGTTGACGATGCAATAATGCCAGTCAGGTTCAGCTGTAAATAAGAGTGTTTGGGATCATTGGATGCAACATAAATGCTTTTGTTGACTTTTCCGTGCCGTCCTCTTAGAGAAAGTTTTACATTAAGTGTTGTATTACTACCCGGTGCAACAACCTTATCACGCAAACTAGCCTTAGAACCGCAGCAGCTACGCACCTGTCCAAACACCAAATCTTCGTCACCAGTATTTGTCAAAACAAAGGTATGCTCAACTGCAGATATCTCATTACTCGCATTAAAATTATAAGTTGTATTTGCACAGGATATGTGCGGTGCGGCAGAAGCCGTAACAACAAAACTAAACAAAGCAACACAAAATAACAAAAAGATGCCCACTGAATTAAAGTTATATTTATTTAATATTTTCATAAGGGTGCTATGCTCCTTTGTAATGAACCAAAATGTAAAGTATGGCTTGCTGGTCAATTCATAAACCACGGGGAGGTCCCGTGCATTGTTAAAACTTTTCAGCAAAGTCTCCGATTAATTTAATTGGTTTATATCATTTTCACGTATTATTTGTCAACAACTTACAAATCAATTTTATACCTGTCAACTTTTCATGACAGAATCATTATCGACAGAATCATAATCTGTCAATAATTATTCTTCTCCCGGGATTTTTTTTGGCAAAATCATTAATGGCAAAATCATTTTTTTTATTAAAACATAATAACTCTTTCTTAAAAAATGATTCTGCCATCAAATGATTTTGCCAATAACGATTCTTCTTTTTTTTAATGATTTTGCCATCAAAATGATTCTGTCATAACTATTATTTCTTAAAAAATGATTCTGCCACAAATGATTCTGTCAGTAACTATTTTATTCTTTTTTTTAAATTATTTTGATTGCATGACAGATATATTCCAGAGCCATTTATCTGATTCACCTGGGTTTAAATTCAGATGAACAAACGGCTCAACTGCTTCGCCACCATTTAACTGTCGCCAGATAACGACTTTCGACAAAAGCCTGTCAGTTGATAAACCGCACTTCAGTGTCGAGTTTAGCTTAATCTCAACGCCTTGCGCTTTTGCATCAAAATCAACACTTGGCAAAAGCACATCACCTTTCTCCCAACCAGCTATGGATGAGAATTCTCCATTACCCACTGCGAAATCCCGATCTGGAGGATACCGGAAAAAGGGATGGAGGTAGCAATTAACATCAATAGTTTTAGATCCTCTGTTTTTCAACTGTTGTCTATATTCAATTACCGACGAACCGCGTTTGATTACAATCTCCTGTTGAAACTCATAGCCATATCCATTCAAATCCAATCCGTCCGGAGTAGATTGGGTATTCACAATAACAAATCCATCATCTGTCGGTTTGAAAGTCGTCTTCCAAGGAAAATGCTCTACTATATCAGCAAGCATGGCACGATTCGGCAGATAGCGTACAACACCAACGCCAATTCTCAAAGCCACCACATACTTGCCATCCATGCTCAAAGGAAATGCCGAAGTGAATTCCTGAGCGCATCCAAATGCAGCATAATCCGGCATAAATGGATCCGTATTGAATAACTCAACATCTGAATCCTTTGAGTGATAAATCAGACTGGTAATCCAACCAGCCTTGAGAAAACGAGTGCCTAGAGCTTCATCATTAAAACTCGAATCGGGAACAGCAAGATTCACAGTGATATCACCGTTCCGAATTGAAACAATCTTTGGTTTTGGAATATTTTTCACTGACGCACACCCTCCTATTATATATAACAACGACACAATCACCATTAAACTAGCGACACGGGATAAACTAAGTTTCATAAACTCACTCCTATATTATTTGTTGATACTTTCAAAAGTTTGCAGGCTGAGCCTGCATCCATATAAATTCGATTCATAGAATCGACGCTACAATTTCAGATACAACGTTAGTAGTCCCGCAGAGCGGGATAGCGTCCGCTCTATGAACGGAAATATCTTTTTCATATAATTTTTAACAGTACCTATTTGTTTTCTTTAGACCTGTTGCCCGACGGCAACATTACATCGATCCTAATTGCTCGGCATAAAACTCCAGTTCTTTTTCGCCGTGTTGTTTAAAGTACTCCCCGTCCATGAAGACGGCAAAACTTGTGATGCTTCTGATGCCCAATTGGTAGTAGGCTCGAATGTCTCGACTGACAATGTCTCTGATAAACCGTGGTTTCTGGGCCGGTTTCCGATAGTTACTGTACAGGGAGCTGTCGAGCCAGTACTCAAGAACATGGACTCTCTCGGCGGGAAAATATTCAAGCAAATCGAGGAGCACGTTGAAATGCTCACGGTTCACTGCACAGGAAGCATCATCAATGCTGTGCAGGTAGCAGCGTCGCATGGGAGCAAACTCGAGGAAGACATTATCGGCGGGCTTGATTTCGTGGGGCACTTTGAGGCTCTTCTCAAATGCTAAAAATGCGACTTGTGCACACGGATCGACTTCGCGGAGGGCTGCTGCAATATGGTTGCTGACCATCAGCTCCTGGTCAGCATCGTTTAGCCTCCGGCATTGCTCGCAGTGACACCAACCGGCGGCATCGTCACCCCAGAAAAAGAAACGGTGTGTGGACGGATCAAGTTTCCCTGCCATGTGTTTGGCATTTTCGGCGACAATACGCATAGCATCTATCGACGACGGGCACCAGTTGGCATCGGCAATTCTTCTGTTCTGATCGGCATTGAAGGTGAAGAACTCGGGGTGCTTGGCAAACAATGCCCTTGGCAACAGTGAGGACCCAGTGTGCAGCTCATATTCATAGTCAATGCCACCATTTCGCAGGTTCTCCTGAAAATCTACCTGTATTGTTGACTTGAGACGCTGTAGGCAGTTGACGCCCGGGCCCTCTCCAGAATGTATGCCCAGAGTGTTCAGACCAAGCTGTTTCATTTTCTCACACCAGTCGACTCCCTCCAGGTCATCTGGGGAAATTACCACTCCTTTGCGCGGGCTCGCCATCATGACGTGACTCCTTCTCGCTTTAGCCGTACCCCTTCAGGCAGGGAGGACATATCATCACAATTCATCTGTTGTCGATCCTTTCGATGTTCGGAAACTTATCGGTGGCAGATTTGCCTCATTGTACAAGTTAGGCACTGCTACATTGCTCCAGCAATAACGGGCATTAAGCGGCTTTGCCACCTTTTCAGAACTTAAAATTATTTTATTAGCGGAAATTTCCACTTTTGCCGGATAATATTTACCGTCGGCACCAGCAACCTCAAAATGGCGGATTGCTTCGCCGTCGGAGGAGTGCAACTCCTTCGCGTGCTTAAAGGTTAGGACTAGTGTACTGCCTTCAGGGACAACGGTATCAACGCGCGGGAAGTCAGCAGGGATATCGCTCTTGCCGTATAGATGCTTCAACGCCAGATTAGAAAGGCGAGTGGAAATATATTCTTTGGAACGTCCACCGGGATGCCAGTCGTTGACGTCACCGATATCACCTGTTACCGTCACATAGCTTTTGCCATCGGCATCCGCAAACGCCTGCTGCTGCTCCCACAGTTCAGCTAATCTCGAATTGTCAATTCCATAGCCTTTGTACGGACACGGCTCTACAATGAAGAAGGATGCCTCGGGAGAACGGAAATCTTTGCGTATCC
>Ga0307987_1001040_pt1 | contig 15784 bp, 10 predicted proteins | sample EllFjometagen181_FD_203157 | JGI IMG/M metagenome (GOLD analysis project Ga0307987, IMG submission 203157) | Marine microbial communities from Ellis Fjord, Antarctic Ocean - #181 | ecosystem: Environmental > Aquatic > Marine > Unclassified | place: Southern Ocean | collected 2014-10-08
AGCAGGTCGCCGTGCTCTGCCCCACCACGGTGCTGGCCTACCAGCACTTCGAGACCTGGAAGGAGCGCTTCGAGGGCTTCCCGGTGCGCATCGCCATGCTGTCTCGCTTCACGGGCACCAAGGAAGCGCGAGAGGTGGCCGCCGCCGCCAAGGCCGGTGAGCTGGAGATGGTCATCGGCACCACCAAGCTGCTGGGCCGGGGCGTGAGCTTCGCCGATCTGGGCCTGATGGTCATCGACGAAGAGCACCGCTTCGGGGTGCGTCAGAAGGAGCGGATCAAGCGCCTGCGCACCGAGATCGACGTGCTCTCCTTGTCCGCTACCCCCATCCCCCGCACCCTGAGCATGGCGCTGTCGGGGGTGCGCAAGTTCTCCACCATCGCCACTCCCCCCGCCGAGCGCCTGTCGGTGCGCACCCGCATCGCCCGCTTCGACGAGAGCGTGATTCGCCAGGAGATCATCAAGGAGCTGAGCCGCGGAGGCCAGGTCTTCTTCGTGCACGACCGGGTGCGCTCCATCGGCGCCATCGCCCAGCAGGTCCAGGCCCTGGTACCCGAGGCCCGCATCGAGATCACCCATGGGCAGCTGCCGGCTGCGGAGCTCGAGGCCTCCCTGGTGCGCTTCGTGCGCAAGCAGGCCGAGGTGTTGGTCACCACCAGCATCATCGAGAGCGGTGTGGACCTTCCCAACGTCAACTGCGTGCTCATCAACCGCGCGGACAACTTCGGCCTGGCCCAGCTCTACCAGATCCGGGGCCGGGTAGGGCGCTCCTGGCGACGGGGACGCTGCGTGCTGCTGGTGCCGGCCGATGTGGGCCTCAGCCGCAAGGCCACCCGCCGGCTGCGGGTGCTGCTCGAGCACCAGGACCTGGGCTCGGGCTTCCAGGTGGCCAGCGCTGATCTCGAGCACCGGGGCGCCGGAACGCTGCTGGGGGACAACCAGCACGGCCACGTCGATGCGGTGGGCTTCGACACCTACGTGGATCTGCTCGAGGAGGTCCTGGCGGAGGCGAGGGGAGACCTGCATCGCAAGCGCCTGGACCCCGAGGTGGAGGTCCCTCTGCCGGCCTTCATCCCCGAGGGCCTCGTACCTGGCGTCGAGGATCGCCTCACCGAATACCGCTACCTGTCCAGGGCCGAGACCCCCGGTCAGCTCCGCTCCCTGCTCGACGGCATGGAAGAGCGCTACGGCGAACTTCCGGTGGAGCTGCTGAACCTGGGCTGGCTGCTCGAGACGCGGCTCCGCTGCCGCGAGCTGGGCATCGCCCGCGTCAGCTGGCTCAAGATCCGCGTGAAGCTACAGATCGACGAGTCCAGCGCCATCGACGCTCGCCGCTTGGCCGCCCTGATCCTCCGCCTCCCCAACCGCTTCGACATGGCCGAGGACGGCTTGCTCAGCGTACGTTTCACCGACGAAGAGGCAGACTACCCCTTCCGCTTCCTGCACTGGCTGCTCACGCTTCTGGCGGAGGATACCGTGGTCTCCACGCCCGACTAGGCCTTCTTCACGGCGTCGGCCCAGGCCTGACGCAAGCCTGCGATGGCGGTCGGGTCCATGCACTGCTCGAAGCGCTGGTCCTCCGCCCAGGCGGTGCCCACCTCGGCGGGGCTGCTCCACACGCCGGTGGCCAGGCCCGCCAGGAACGCGGAGCCCAGGGCCGTGGTCTCGAGCACGGTGGGGCGCACGCAGGTGGCGCCGATGAGATCGGCCTGCAGCTGCATGAGCAGATCGTTGCGGGCAGCGCCGCCGTCCACCCGCAGCTCGGCCAGCGGAGCGCCCAGGTCTCCCACCATGGCTTCGAGGATGTCGGCGACCTGCATGGCGATGCCTTCGAGGGCCGCGCGGGCGATGTGGGCTCGGTTGGTGCCCCGGGTGAGCCCGCACAGGATGCCCCGGGCTTCGGGGCGCCAGTGGGGCGCGCCGAGCCCCACGAGGGCGGGCACGAACACCACGCCACCGGCGTCGGGCACGCTGGCGGCCAGGGCCTCGATCTCGGCGGCGGACTCGAAGAAGCCGAGCTGATCCCGCAACCACTGCACGGCGGCGCCAGCGACGAAGGCCGAGCCCTCGAGGGCGTAGGTGGTGGCGCCGTTGAGGGTCCAGCCCACGGTGGTGATCATGCCGGAGTCGGACAGCACGGCCTTGTCGCCGGTGTTCAGCAGCACGAAGGCCCCCGTGCCGTAGGTGGACTTGGCCATGCCCGGCGCGAAGCAGGCCTGCCCGAACAGGGCGCCCTGCTGATCGCCGATCAGGCCGGCCACCGGGATGCCGTCGGGCAGGAAGCCCACGCCGCGGGTATGGCCGAAGACCTCACTGTTTTGGCCGACCCTGGGCAGCGCGGCCCGGGGCACCCGCAGCAGATCGCACAGCTCGTCCGACCAGTCCAGCTTGTGCAGGTCGAACAGCAGGGTGCGGGACGCGTTCGAGGGATCGGTGACATGGGTGCCGGTGAGCCGGAAGCACAGGTAGCTGTCGATGGTGCCGAAGCACAGCTCGCCCCGCTCGGCCCGGGTCCGTGCCCCGTCCACGTGGTCCAGCAGCCAAGCGGCCTTGGTGCCGCTGAAGTAGGGATCGAGCACCAGGCCGGTGCGCTGGTGGACCCAGGGCTCGTGGCCCTGCTCTTTCAGCTCTGCGCAGCGGTCCGTGGTGCGTCGGTCCTGCCAGACCAGCGCCCGGTGGATGGGCTGGCCGGTGGAGCGGTCCCAGAACAAGCTGGTCTCGCGCTGGTTGGTGATGCCGATGCCGGTGATGGCGCTGGCTTCCAGGCCCGCTTTGGCAAGCGCCCCCTGCACCGCCTGACCCACGCTGGTCCAGATCTCGTCGGCCTCGTGCTCCACCCATCCCGGCTGTGGGAAGTGGTTTGGGAACTCCACGTTGTGGGTCGCCAGGACCCGCAGGTGCTGATCGAGCAGCAGGGCCGTGGAGCCGGTGGTGCCCTGATCGATGGCCAGGAGGACGTCGGGACGCTGCTGGGAGGACATGGACTCTCCGCATGGGGGGAGAGGGGATCTTCTCCATGGGCTCCACCCTTGTCAATGCCGCCGGATGCTTCGGCTGCCTGGCGAGGCCTGCGCTATCTCATCCGGATGCACGGTCGTTGTTGAAGGATTGCGGTCTGCGATGTACCTTGCATCCCGTAGGCCACGGACTCTGTGTGCCGAGAGGAGAACACCCCATGCGCATCGCCAAGCTCAGCATCCTGGCTCTGGTCCTTACGGGCTGCGAGGCCACCTACGACTACCAGGGCTACGACATGCCCGACCACTTCCCCCTCGACGGCAGCAAGCTCGAGTGGGAATACGCCAGCGCCGACACCACCATCACCAACGAGCTCCTCATCCAGAAGACCATCCCCTACATCCTGGATGACATCGAGGTGGTCCCGCTCGAGCACTGGCTCATCGGCGATGATGACTCCGAAGACCTGGTCTGGACCGTCAAGTGGGCATCGGACTCCGTCAAGGGTGTTCTGATCTACGGCTACATCGACCACGTCAACGACAACACCGTCGACTTCGCGCCGCCCATCCAGGTGGCCGAAGGTCACGGCATCCCCGGCGAACAGGTCGTCACCCAGACCGGTGGCTTCACCTGGACCGCGACCTTCGAGCGGGTCGAGGGCTGCGAGACCTATTGGGTCCCCGGCTGGGCCGACGAGAGCTGCCTGGTCATCAACCTCGACGACGGCGACGACACCGCCATCACCAACAGCATCGTCGTCGGTGACTACTGGCTGGTGCCCCGCTACGGCTCCGCCTTGTTCGACGTGGACGCCTACGACGCCACCTGGAGCCTCTCGAACCACGACTGGGAAGAGTGAGCACCAATCGGCTGACGTTCATTGCCCTGTTGGTCGCTACCGGCTGTACCCGCGAAGCGTACCGCAACGCTGATCTGCAGCTCGACATCCTCGCTGGCCAGCCCGACTACGCGGATCGCATCAGGATCTGCGTCGAAGGTGTGCGCGCGCGCACCCTGGGGGCCGGTGGCGGACGCTACGCGGTTCCGGGGCTGCCGGTGGGTCTGTCGGCGTCGGTCACCGTGGATGTCCTTGTGGAGTCCCTCGAGGCCGCTATCGACGACACCGGACTCGAGCTGTTGGTCACTGTCGCCAGCACCGGCCGGGTTAGCTTGACCGAACAAGAGCCCTGGCTCGAGGCCGAACTCGAACACTTTGTAGACAGCGCCCAAGCGGCGCAGGCCTGCGATGACTGCCCCGAGCCATGCAGGACCAGCACCAACGCCGCCGAGATCACGGAGGAGTCATGGCTACTCGCCGCGCGCTTCCTGGAATGACCACCGCCGCCCTGCTCTACGCTTTCGCCGTGGGCTGCGGGGATCCCGTCGACCCCTCCACCGAAGACACCGGCTTCCGTGTGGTCGCGGTGGTGCCCCTCGATGACGACAACTACGCCATCGAGAGCGCGAATCCGGAGCTACGGGTCACGGCCTACGCCGACCCCACCTCCTGTGACCGCGAAGCGGTGCGCTTGGTCTCGGTGGCCGAGGGCAACTCAGTTGTGCGAGAGATCGACTACGAGCTGAGTTTTCCCGACAACGGTCGCAAGATCCGTATGGAGCCCGTGCATGCCCTGGCCAACGGCTACTGGTACATGATCACGGTCCGCTCAGGGGTCTGGGGCTGCACCGACACCAACGGTCGCATGATCGCGCCTTTCGCGTCGCGATTCTTCGTCCCATAGTAGGCTCCATTCCTGTGAAAGGCGTGGCGAATGGCCCCTCGGCCCGCTACCATGCGGCGCTGATGGAGGAAGCCATGAGCCGCTGCGCGACCCTGCTGCTTTGCACGCTCCCCACCGCACTGGTGCTGGGCTGTCCACCCAAGGACATCCTCGACACCAGCCCCGACACCGAGTCCCCCTATGTCTACAAGGACACAGGTGTGGTGGAAGAGACCGAACCCCCGGTGGAGACCGGGGACAGCGAGCCCCCCGTCGAGACCGCGCCGCCGGTGGAGACGGGAGACACCGGCGAGATCATCAAGCCCACCATCGCTTCTCTGCAGCTCTACCCTGGTGGGCTCGCGGTGTTTCCCGGCGCCAGCTTCGAGCTGCGCCTGGTGGCCGAAGACAACTACGGCGTGCGCAACGACGTTCCGCTGGACAAGGCCGAGCTCTGGGTCGATGACGAAGCCATCGTCGCCATCGACGCCACCACCGGCCTGGCGACCGCTCTCATCGAGGGCAGCACGGATCTGTGGGCTTCATTCGGCGGCCTCGACGCCAGCGTGACCCTCGAGATCATCCCGGCAGGTGTCGCAGAGATCACCGTGGTCGACGCCGACACCCTGTTGCCCATCGCGTCCCCCTGGGGCTCCACCCCCGACGGCGCTCGCACCGACGGTGACGAGACCGGGCTGGTGCAGCTGTCCGTGAAGGACGCTGGCGCCATCACGCTGACCGCCTGGTCGGCCCAACACGTGCCCGTGAGCATCGTGGGAACGGTGAACCGTCGCTTGGTGCTGCCCCTGCGCAGCTACGACAGCGCCAAGGCGGCGGGTGTCTCGGTCAGTGGCGACGTGGACTTCACCAGCGTCCCCGAGGGCGCCTTCACCGACGTGGTCTGCGGTCTCACCGCGGCGACGGTGCCGGTGCATCCCTTGGCCTTCGAGCTCGAGGACCTGGTCGCAGAAGACCGCATCGTTTCGATCTGGGGTGTCGACGTGGCCCTACCGGGTAATCTCTTCGTTCAGCCCTACGTCGAGACCTGGGAAGGCCTGGCTGCCCCAGGCGACTTCGGCGTGTGGTCTCTGGCCGGCGCCGTGCCCATCGAAGACATCACCGCGGGTCTCAACGGCGACAGCGCCGCCATCGACCTGTTGGTGGAAAACCTGGCGGCTTTCGTCTACGGCTGGTCCCCTGGCTGGACCGGCGCCGACGGCGAAACGCTCGACATCCCCGTCGCGCCGGCCACCGAACTGACCGAACCGGTGGTGGTCGAGGTCCCGCCGCTGTCCTTGGGATTCTCCGGCGACGAGGAACCCCTGGTGTTGATCACCGAACAGGCCACCGATGGCTCTCACGCGGTGGTTGGCCTCGGTCAGGGCAACGGTACCCTCGATGTGCTCCGCATCCCCGCAGGCCTGGTGGGCAAGGGGGGCGAGATTTGGGCCTTGGCCATGGCGCAGGTCGACGGGCTGGGTTCCGGCTACGGCATGGCCCTGTCCGCCGCTCCCGTGGTGGGTGGTGCCGCCGATCTGCACGCATTCCAGATCGTGCCGACCCTGGATGCCTTCTCTGGCCACACCCGCGAGTACGCCTTCGACTCCGACCCCCGCGCCGATCTGGTGCGCATCTCCTTCGAAGGGGGTGGGGGAGAGCTGTGGGATCTCTACTTCCCCTCGGGCCCCCAGTCTGGCTTCCTCTCCCATCCTCAGGGCTATGACATCGCCTGGGGCAACACCCACTGGACCCTGTCGGCCATCGAACTCACCGACGATACCTTCGAGGGGCTGGTGGGGCGCGGCGCCATCAACGACGTGGACCTGGCCGACACGGCAATGACCGTCGGTCGCATGGGCATGAACTTCGGGGGCTGATCCCGTCGCTACTGGGACAGGATCACGAACTCCACCCGGCGGTTGGCGGCGCGGCCTTCCTCGGAGGTGTTGTCCTGCACGGGCTTGGTGGGGCCGTAGCCCTTGGCCACCAGGCGGCTGGGATCGACGGCGCCCTTCTTGACCAGGTGCATCATCACCGCCTCGGCGCGGGACTGGGAGAGCTTCATGTTGAGCTCCTCGCTGCCCGTGTTGTCGGTGTGACCCGCGATCTCCAACTGCTTGATGTCCGAGTTTTCCTGGAGCACCTGAGCGATCTCGTCGAGCAGTGTGAAGGAATCACGGCGGATCCTGGACTTGCCGGTCTCGAAGTGGATCTTCTCGAGGATCTCGATCTTGTGCAGGGTGACCACGACCCGCTTGGGACAGCCGTCACTGCGGGCGGGATCCACCCGTGGATCGGCGGGTTCGTCGGGGCAAGCGTCACGGCTGTCGGGGATGCGATCGCGGTCGCCGTCGGGGCAGCCGCGGGTGGTGGCCGGGCCCGGCTCGTCCACACAATTGTCCAGCGAATCGAGCACCCCGTCGGCGTCGGCGTCGGGGCAGCCGCGGGTTTTGATGCTGCCGGCTTCCTTGGGGCACTCGTCTTCGGTGTCCAGGACCCGGTCGCCGTCGTTGTCGGGATCGGGGCAGCCGTCCATGTCCTTGAAGGTGTCCATGTCCTCGGCCTGGCGGGGACACTGGTCGCGCTCGTCGGGGATGCCGTCCTGGTCGTTGTCCAGGTCGGGGCAGCCGTCCTCGTCCTCGAAGCTGTCCATGTCTTCGGGCTCGAGGGCGCAGGCGTCGTCGTCGTCGAGGATACCGTCGGCGTCCTGGTCGTACACGGGGGGCACGCCCTTGGTGTGGTAGCCGAGGTTGACGAAGAGGCGCAGGTCGGGTGCGCCCACACCGGCTACCAGACCGGTGCCCGCGCCGCCGGTGACGACCAAGCCGGCGTCGGTGGCGTACTGGGCGTACAGGTGGCCTTCGGTGGGGTTCTTGTTGAAGGGGCCGATACCGCCAGCCAGGGTCAGGGCACTGGTGATCTCGGTACCCAGCAGCAGAGAATCGCTGATGGTGTAGTTGAGTCCCAGCCCCGGGTCGATGCTGCTGCCCAGGGAGATATCGCCGAGGGGCTCGGCCTTGGTGAGACCCAAGCCCAGGTTGGCGGTCCAGCCGATGGCGCCGGAGCGTCCGGCCGCCGCGGCCGCCAGGTCGAGCTGCGTACCAGCCTGGCCGGTGTACTCGCCGCCGGTGGGGAAGCGCAGCCCCGCGTGCAGTGCGAAGCCGGGGGAGCCGGCTTCGATGGCTTTGAGGGGCACCAGGGCGCCCAGGCTGAGATCGCCAGCGGAGAATCCCGACCAGCTGGCCTCCGGCGCGCCCGCGTAGGGGTAGACCGGCATGGCCAGATCGATGCGAACGCGGCCAGCGATGTTGTACCCACCGGCGATGCGAGTGCCGACCAGCGAATGAACCAGGGGTTCTTCGGTACCGTCGCTGTGCTGAACCACGATGGGGTCGTCGGCCCACGATAGGCCCACGCCCGCGTACATGGCTCGCTCGAAGCCCATGCCGGGGTGGTGGAGCTGCAGCGTGCTTTGGCCGTCGAAGGACGACCCGCTTGGCTCGAAGGTATCGGAATCGAGCGCCAGCGCGGGTGAGGACACGCTGACGAGCATCAGACTGGACAGGGCTGCGAACCAAGGCTTCATGAACGCCTCCTGGAAAGGGGAGACTGCCACAAAACGGACCGTCTGGGCAAGACAGGCCACCGTTGGGGGCGACTGGCGGGATATAATGGGCCGGTCCGCAGTCGGAGTTGCATGTGAGCCAGACCGAGCAGGAAACTCGTCCCATCGCCGAGCCCGAGCCCCAGGCTCCAGCCCGTCAGCGCTGGATGATTGGTGCGGTCGTCGCAGCGCTTCTCGGCCTGCTGCTCTACTTGGCAATCCAGTACACCGGTCCTAGTGCGGTCAGTGATGAGAGTCTCGAGGAGGAAGCGAACTCCGCCGTAGAAGACGGCCGTGGGCTCGAGGCTGCAGAGCGCTACGGTGAGCTCGCGTCCCGGGCCATGGACAACCGTGAGCGGGCGTCTTGGATGCTCGAGCAGGCTTCCGCGCTGGTCACGGCCGACGCGGCGGATCAAGCGGCTACCGTCCTGAGTGAAGCGACTCTGCTCGATGTGGGCGACGAAGACCTCCGCAACCGCATCCGCCTGCGCCTGGCAGCCCTGCTGGTGGAGTCCGGCGACCACTCCGCTGCCGGCGAGGTCTACAGTGGCATGGTGGCCGACAGCGCCACCTCTCCCGAGTACACCGCCACCGCGCTGCTGGGTCTGCTCGACACCAGCCAGGCCCTTGGCGATGAAGCCGCTGGCTGGGATCAAGTCACGCGAGCCCTCGAGCGCTACCCGGACAACCCCGAGATCGCCTTGGCCCTGGCGCGCAACATGGCCGAAGTGCTGGTAGCGCGGGATCGGGGCCAGGATGCCAAAGACGTGCTCGAGGTCCTCCCCGGCCAGGGCTGGGATCCACTCGAGCACTCCAGCTGGCTGCTCACCCGCGCCCGTGTCCACGACGACTTGGGTGAGCTGGATGCTTCCTTGGCTCTGTACGATCAGGCCCTCGAGGTGGTGGGCGATCAAGGTGACGAAGCCCTGCTCACCCGCTTCGAGGTGGCCAGCTTGCGGGCGCGACGGGGCGACCTCACTCAGGCGCGGAAGATCCTCGAGGATCTGGACACCGACGCGGTCTCCGGTGAGTTGAGGGGGCTGGTGAAGCTCCAGCTCGCCGATGTGTTGCGCCAGGCTGGTGAAGACTCGAGCGCAGAGGAACTCTATCGGGCTGTCATCGAAGGCTGGCCGGAACTCGAAGACGCTGTCTCCCGGGCCCGGGAAGGCCTCGGGAGTCTATTGGTGTCCAGCGCCGATGGTGAACAGGCCGCTGAAGCGCTGTTCCTGAGCCTCGAAGCCGGCGACGTGGGCGCCGACGCCATGGTGGATGTGTTGCTGGGCCTGGCCAACGGACAGCTCGCACGGGGCGAGTCCCAGTTGGCCCTCGCCAGCTTCGAGCGGATTCGTGCAGCCGTGGGCGACGACAGCCAGCACACCCTCACGGCCGACCAGGGTCGGGCCTACGCGCTCATTCAGCTCGATCGCAACACCGACGCCCTCGAGCTGCTGCGCGCGCTGCGCAACAGCTGCGAGGCGGAGCAGCGCTTGCTCGTCGACGCGCAGATCGGTCAGACCCTGCTGCAGACAGGGCAGCTCGACGAAGCCCAGGCCGCCTTCGAGTCCCTGCTCGAGGTTGCCGAGCACCGCGGCTTCGGTACCGCTGCCGCCAAGCTGGGGCTGGCCGAGGTGGCCGAGGCCCAGGAACGCCACGAGGAAGCCCTGCGCCTATACCAGCAGGTCCTGGAGTCCCCCCAGGGTCAGGAGCAGAAGGTCGCGGCGCTGCAGGCCATGGCCAACCTGGAGCTCTCCCTGGGACGCGACGAGTCAGCGCTGCTGGCCTACCGTCAGATGGTGGACTTCCTGCCCATCGACAGCCCAACATTGTACACCGTCCAGGTGTCCATGGCCGAGGTCTACGCGGTGCGTGGCGAGATTGAGCGAGAGCGCGCGCTCTGGGCCGAGATCATGACCGACGCTTCACCGAAGGTGTTGGCCAGGGGTGGGATCAGGCTGGTGGAGCTGGACATGGCCAGCGCAGCCGAAGCCCAGGACACCGCGGGCCTCGAGCGGGCCCTGCGGGCGCTGGTGGCGCTGCGGACCGATCCCGATCTGCCAGTGGACATGGTGCCCGATGTGGTCTTCGGTCATGTGGTCTGCCTCTTCGAGCTCGAGCGCTACGAACAGGCCATCCAGGCCATCGACGAGGCCTTGGAGCAAGACCAGCTCGGCCACGAACCCGATGTGTTCCTCACCCTGCGCTCCCAGGCGGAGGCCGCCCTCGCGGGCGAGCCCATCGACCCGGATCTCGCCGGGATGCCGGCCCCCGGCAACGGCCCCAGTGACGACGAGATGAACACCATGCTCTTGCAGGTTGAACAGGCCGGTGTCCTGCGGGACCAGGGCCGCTATCCCCAGGCCCTTGCTGCCTTCGACGCGCTGCTCGAGACCATCGAAGACCGTCCCACGCGGGCCTCGATGCTTCGTGGCGTCGCACAGACCCAGGCAGCCATGGGGGAGCTCGACACCGCTCGGGCCACCCTCGAGGCCCTGCGCACCGACTACGCCGAGCTGTCCGAGGCCACCTTCCTCGCCGGTCTCGATCTCGCAGGCTTCGATCTCCAGGAACAAGACCCGGCCGCCGCGCTGGCTCGCTTGGCGGATCTCGAGCCTCCGGACGAAGACTATTCCCTGTGGAAGCTCCAGCTCGAAGCGCGGGCTCACTCCACCGCTGGCGACACCGAGCGGGCAGTCCGCACCTGGCGCCAGGCCATCGAGATGTCCGAGGGCGATCCCGAAGGGTCCGTGGTGGCCTGGACCGGCCTGGGGGACCTCTACCTGCAGCTGGGGGAACCCGAACACGCCTCCGATGCTTTCCAGCGTGCGGCGGTCTTGGCACCCGAAGGCGCCGCCAGGGTCCAGTCTCAGCTCAGATCGGCCCAGGTGGCTGTGGAGACTGGTCGCCTCGATGAAGCCTCGGACATCCTCACCGAGCTGCAGGGCCTCGAGCTGGACACGGAGCTCACCATCCAGGTGGCTCTCACCGCGTCGGCCCTCGCCCAAGAGTCCGGCGACTGGCAGGCGGGTCTCGACCACGTCATGTCGGTGGAGCTGGACGATGTGGGCCCCGACTACCAGGCACAGCTGGTGGACACCCGCGGTCTGTGCATGCTGGCGCTGGAACAAGCCGATCAGGCGCGGGCGGCGTACACGGCGTTGGCCGAGCGCTGGCCGAAACACAGCGAGGTCGACGCGGTGACCACCTTCGGACTCGCCGATCTCGACGCAGCAGGAGGCGACATCGACGCGGCCGCACAGCGCTACGAGGCCTTTGTGGGCCGCAGCCAGGATCGCTTCCGCCAGGGTCAGGCGCTGCTCAGGCTCGCCCAGGTGCACGAGAACACCGGTGCGACCGAACAGGCCGTGCTGGTCTATCAGCGCGTGAAAGACAAGTATTCGGACGAGCCGGAGCTCGCCGCGGCCGCCGCGAAGGCCATGGAGTGATCCGCGGCTTGACAACTCACCCCAACCGGGCTTCCATGCAGAGTGCGAAAACCCGAGGTGACCCCATGATCACGAAGTGCTCACCCCACTGGATCCTGCTGACCGCGTTGTTCATCGGTGCTTGCGATGACAAACCCATCACGGTGGACGACACCGGGGACACCACCGAAGACTCGACGCCCCCCGACACCGAGGACACGGCTCTCGAGGTGGTCTGGCAGAGCGTGCGCGCAGAGACCTCGGACACCTTCAACGGGGTGTACGCGTCCGGTCGTGGGGTCTACGTGGTTTCCAGCGACAGCGGCCTGTACACCTACACCTCGTCCACCAACTGGACCAACGAAGAGCTCTCCGTCGATGAGGAAGACCTCAACGGTGTCTGGGGTCAAGGTCAGGACGAGACCCTCGAGTACGTGTTGGTGGGGGACGCGGGCTGGGTGGTCCAGTACGACATCAACGGCGTCACCACCGAAGACCTCGGCACGGCCAACTTCGAGGCCGTCGATGGCGCCAGCACCAGCTTCATGGTGGCTGTGGGCTGGGGTGGCGCCTATTCCTTCGATGGTGTGGCCTGGACCTACGAGACCCTCCCCGACCACGAGCGTCTCAACGATGTGTGGGTCACTGGAACCAGCGCCATCGGCGTGGGCGAAGAGGGCGCCATCGTGCGCCGCCAGGCCGGCGCCTGGGTGGCCATGGAGTCGCCCGCCACCGGCGCGCTGTACGGCGTCGACGGCGCGGGGGACACCGACCTGTGGGCCGTGGGCCAGGACGGCCTCGTGCTGCACTTCGACGGCAGCCTCTGGACCCAGCACGAAGCCTTCACCTCCCAGTCGCTGTGGGCCGTCTATGCACCTTCGGCCACCTCGGTCTTCGTGGTGGGCAACAACGGCTCCGCCTACCACTACAACGGCACTGCGTGGCGCGCGCTGCTCACCGGCGTCGAAGAGAACCTCTACGCGATACACGGCGCCTCCAGCAGCGACTGCTGGGCGGTGGGCAACCGCGGTACCGCACTGCACTACACGGGCGGCTAGCGGTCGTCCTCGACCTCGCCCAGCAGCGTGGCGGGATCCACCCGTGACTCGGGATGGTCGAGGGTGTACTGAACCTTGGCGCACATGCCCCGCAGGACGGAGATCTCCCGCAGGTTGGGGTTGGCGCGCCCAAACAGGTGGAACAGGGTGAGCCGCACCTGGTCTTGGTTCTGTCCCTTGAGGTAGGAGGTGCGCGCCAGGAGCTCGATGATGGCCCTGGCCGTGGCCTGGGTGACCTCTACGTTGGCGGGCTGCTCGCTGGGGGACAAGGCCACGTTGGTGCGGGGACCGGCCGGGACCTCTCGCTCGCCTCGGCGGGACTTGCGACGACGGGGCGGTGGGTGGTAGCCGCGGCGGCGGGCTTCCTCGAAGATGTGGTGGGCGAGGATGAGCACGGCCTGACTGAGGTTGAGGGACGAGGCTTCGCCGGTGATGATGGTGACGAGCTTGTGGCACAGCAGCAGGTCGTCGTTGTCCAGGCCCGAGTCTTCGGGGCCGAACAGCAGCGCGATCTCACCTGGGGTCTCGAACAGGTCTCGCGCCAGCTCGGTGGGTTCCTGCACTGGCCAGCGAAAACGTCGGCCCCGCGCGGTCGTGCCTACCACGCACTGGCAGTCAGCGACCGCCTCGGCTGTGGTGTCGCAGTGCACGGCGTCCTCGAGCACGTCCAGGGCGCCGGGTGCCATGCGCTCGGCCAGGTGCCAGCGGTTTTCTTGGGGCTTGACCAGGTACAGCCGGGTCAGGCCCATGTTCTTCATGGCGCGGGCCGCAGATCCCACGTTGCCGCAGCGCAGAGGCTTGACCAGCACCACGCGGATGCGGTCCACGAAGCTGTCGACTGGAATGCCTGTCAGGTCTTCACCCAAGGGGGGATCAACCGCCGAAGAAGCGACGGAACCAGCCAGCGACCTTGCCGAGCGTGGTGGGTTCGTCGGGCTTCTTCTCGTCCTTGGAGGCTTCGGGGTCGGTCTTGCCGTCGGCCTTGGGGTCGGTCCTGCCGTCGGTCTTGGGCTCTGCCGGGGCTTTGTCTTTGGCCTTTTCGTCCTTGGCTTCGAGCTTCTGGCTGGCCTTGGGGTCGGGCAGATCGGCGGTGTCTTCCTCCGCGTCGGTGATCGCCTCGGGCTTCTGGTCGTCGTCGATGGGTTCGATCTCGACGTTCTCGACGGGGAGCTCTTCCACCAGCTGGTCATCGAGGCTGGGCGTGATGGAGGGCATGCTGTCGGCTTTGGCGTCTGCGGGCTTGTCTGCGGGCTTGTCTGCGGGCTTGTCTGCGGGCTTGGGCTCGACTGGGGGCGCGTCGGCCTTCTTGTCGCCGGAGATCGACTGGGCCAAGCCGCCCATCATGGGCATGTTGATGCCGGGGTCGGTGGCCTTGCCGGTCGGGGGCGCGGACGCCGTCTTCGCGGGAGCCTGGGGGGTTTGCTTGGTGGTCTTGCGGGGGCGAGGCGGACGCTTGGCAGTGTCCCTGCGCTTGCCGAGCTTGAGGGCCGAGGCCACGCTCTTGCCGGTGGTCTTGTCCCGGGCGGAGAGGTTGAGGATGCCTTCGGAGTCGATGTGGAAGGTGACCTCGATATGAACCTTGCCCTTGGGGGCCGCCCGGATGCCCGAGAATACGAAGGTTCCCAGCAGCTCGTTGTTCTCGACCTTGCGGCTCTCGCCCTGGTAGATGCGCAGCAGGATGGACTTCTGGTTGTCCTTGCTGGTGGTCAGGGTGCGGGTCTTGTAGTCGGGTAGCGGCTGGTTCTTGGGGAACAGCACGTGCATCGTGCCGTCGACCTTGTTGATGCCGATGGGCATGGGCAGCACGTCGAGCAGGGTGACGTGGGAGCCCTTGTGCTCGGCCAGGGAGTGGGCCATGATGGCCGCGCCGATGCCGACGGCTTCGTCGGGATGCACGGCCTTGCTGGGGGGCTTGCCCGTGAGCTCGGTGACCGACTTTTGCACCAGTGGCATGCGGGACTGACCACCGACCAGCAGGATCTCGTCGATCTGGTCGATGTTGGTGCCGGCTTCGCGGAAGATTCGCTCGCAGGTGCTGAGGGTGCGGGCCACCAGATCCCGGGTGAGCTCTTCGAGCTTGTCCCGGCTGAGGGTCTCGTCGACGTCCAGAGGGCCGTCTTCGCCGCGGGTGATGAAGGGGATGTGGATGCGGGTCTCGGTGACCGCGGACAGCTCGATCTTCGCGGACTCAGCGGCATCTCGGATGCGCTGGATGGCGACGCGGTCCCAGGAGAGGTCCACATGGTGCTGCTCGTGGAAGCGCTCGAGCAGCCACTGCATGACGCGACCGTCGAAGTCGACACCGCCCAGGAAGGTGTCACCACCGGTGGCGATAACCTCGAAGATCTTGTCCTTGATGTCGATGACGGAGATGTCGAAGGTGCCGCCGCCGAGATCGTAGACCGCCACGCGCTGGTTCAGCGTGCGACCCAGGCCGTAGGCCAGGGCAGCTGCGGTGGGCTCGTTGAGAATGCGCAGCACCTTGAGCCCGGCCAGGCGGCCGGCGGTGCGAACGGCTTGTCGCTGGCGGTCGTTGAAGTAGGCGGGGACGGTGATGACCGCGTGCTCGACTTCGGCGCTCATGGCGCCTTCGGCGAAGTCCTTGATGCGCAGAAGGATAGCCGCGGAGATCTGTTCGAGGGTGAAGACCTGGTTGTTGACCTTGATGAGAACTTCTGAGGACTCGCCTTCCATCAGCTCGTAGGTGAAGACCTGGCGGATCTTCTCGATAGTCTTGGAGTGGAAGTTGCGGCCGATCAGGCGCTTGGCGCCCATGACGGTGTGCTGGGGGTTGAGCTGGGCCTGGCGCTTGGCTTCTTGGCCGACCAGTTCTCGACCCTGTTCGTCGATGGCAAAGATGGAGGGAACGGTGGTGGCGCCGGTAGGGGAGGTGATGATGCGCGGACGCCCCCCCTCGATGATGGCGGCACAGGAGTTGGTGGTTCCCAGATCGATTCCGATGGCTTTGCCCATCAGCCTTCCTTTGGCACCTACTCGAGGCGCGGATGTCCGTGTTTTC
>Ga0307987_1001046_pt1 | contig 15754 bp, 16 predicted proteins | sample EllFjometagen181_FD_203157 | JGI IMG/M metagenome (GOLD analysis project Ga0307987, IMG submission 203157) | Marine microbial communities from Ellis Fjord, Antarctic Ocean - #181 | ecosystem: Environmental > Aquatic > Marine > Unclassified | place: Southern Ocean | collected 2014-10-08
AGAAGATCGTGGACGATGAGATGCGAGTGCTGGTGGGTGTGCATCTCCAGCCTGGTTCCATACACGCCTTACTACCCAGAGATGTGGTGGTGGCATCTCTCGGACAGCACCAAAGAAACAGAAGCTACATGTTTGGGGTGGTGGATGATGTAGGGGTCATCAGATGGCTCGATGCCGAGTGGCGTTGGCTTACTGAGAACGGTGCCCTCGCCGCTGAAGCGGAGCGCCTCCTGGCCTGGGGAGCATTTCTTGGACCCTTGTCCTGGTAGCGGCTCCAAGGGCTGACCATCGGATACCAGCCCGCTCCGCCTAGTCAGGAGATGTTCACCGCGGTGAACATCATCTATGACATCGAGGCGCTTGTTCACCCCAGGCGCGTGTCAATGTGCTGACGGTGACGCCTGTGGTGCCGTCCCAGTCCTCACCCATCTCGTAGGCGGTAAGTTCTTCACCGAGATTGCCCATCAACGCCTTGGCGGCCTCCAGCGTGGCCTGGGTGTCCTCCTGGGCGAGGCCATCGCGAAGGGCGTCAAGCACCTCGGAGCCCGCTGCCGTCAACCTCTCGGATGGCGTGCATGAAGGGTCAAGCATCAGGACGCGGAGCCCAGTGCGACCAGCAAGCTCCTGAAGGCACCAGTGTGCTGCTCCGACGGGATCTGGTGCCTGTCGGACATGGCGGGCGAGCTGACGGATCAGCTTGTCCAGCTGGTACACGAGCAAGTACATGGCGGCGGCCTCCTGCCCAGACCTCGGGCATAGGCTGGCTACCGGGGTTCAGCCTTCGTCCGCCTCCGCGTATTGGCGGTGGAGGAATCCACGCCATGACCACCGACAACGATGACAGGCCCACCACCACCGACCCCAAGGTTGGCCCCGAGCCCGACACCAGCAGGTTGCAGGCCCAGGTCGAGGCCGTGGTCATCATCGGAGCCGTGACCACCTACCTGGGCTCCGAGCACCCATACCTCACAGGCCACCGCGTCAAGATCACCGCCGTCCATCATGGGGCGCTGGTCAGCCCCGACGACTCCGAGATCCTCCATACCGATGAGGACATCAGCGCCGCCGGTGGCCTTGACACCGATTCCGACATTCTGGAAGTAGCCCCCGTGCATGCGGACGGGCGGGTGTCCTGGGTGACCAGCGACGCCCAGGCGGGCAGCCTGGAGCTGTTCAGGGAGATGTAGCTCCAGGCCGGGTCATGGTAGCCTCGGGTCGGAGGAAGCCATGGCCAGCAACCCGTCTGTGTTCTTCATCTTCGCCGCCGCAGCTCTCGCTTCGTGCGGGGACAAGGATGACACCGCCCAGCCCTACGAGGGCGACCAGCCAGGGGAGTGTTCCGACGACGCTGACAATGACCGGGATGGGCTGTACGACTGCGATGATCCCGACTGCGCCGGAGCAGCCGCCTGCCAAGAGGCGGATACGGACACGGATACCGACGCAGACACGGACACCGATGCCGACTCTGACGCCGATGGTGACGCGGACACCGACACCGACACCGGGGTTGAGGCCGACCAGGACGGCGACGGTTTCATCTCGGAGGAGGCTGGTGGCGACGACTGCAACGATACCGATGCCACCGTTCACCCGGGAGCTGAGGACACTTGGGGTGACGGCATCGACCAAGACTGCGATGGACTCGCAGACGCCATCTACATGACCGACGCTGACGCCTCACTTTGGGGTGAGGCTGGGAACGACCATGCAGGCAGCGAGGTTTCCGGTGCAGGTGATGTCAACGGTGACGGCTACGACGACATCCTCGTCACCGCGTACACGGAATCCAGCGCCAGCAAGTACTCTGGCGCGGTCTACCTTGTTCATGGCCCCGTTTCTGGAGAGATGAGCCTGGCAGATGCCAACGCGAAGCTCATGGGCACGCGTGAGCGTTCGGTCGCTGGGTACAGCCTGGCTCCACTGGGTGACGTGGATGCAGATGGGTTCGATGACATCCTCGTCGGAGCACGAGCCGACGTACTCGGCGTCGATGATGCTCCCGTAGCCTACCTCATCCACGGCCCAGTCAGCGGTGAGCAGAGCTTGGGAGACTACTCCGACTTGGTCTACGGCGCTGAGGCCTCATGTGCTTTCATGGGTCTCTCTAACGCAGGAGACTGGAACGAAGATGGGCATACGGATGTACTGGTGGGAACCGCATGCGAGTCAGCCGTGGATGATCTTGCCGGAGCCGTCTACATCCTTCAAGGGCCGCTATCGGGCCCCACCAGCACAGCGGATCTGACCTGCAAGGTGACCGGGGAGAACGAGGGCGACTACGCGGGATACGACGTGTCGGGCAACAGCGACGTGGATGGTGATGGCGTCAACGACATACTCATCGGTGCGCTGTTCGAGGAGACCGGCGGGCGTGAAGCCGGAGCAGCCTACCTAGTGTCGGGGCCAATCACGTCGATCATGGACATCACCGACGCCGAGGCCAAGCTCACAGGCCACGAAGGAGACTGGGCAGGCTACAGCGTGGCGATGGCCGGGGACATGAACGCGGACGGCTACGGCGACATCGTAGTAGGAGCGCTCCAGGGAGAGGGGATGCTCGGTGCGGCCTACATCTCCTACGGGCCCGTCGTTGGGGAACACGAGCTGTCAGACTCCGCAGGGGTGGTGGCTGGCGTGGATGCTCTGGACATGGTGGGGGCCAGCGTAGCTTTGGCTGGGGACATGAACGTCGATGGATTCGATGATGTCGTCGTAGGAGCCTACGGCAGCGGAGAGGGCGGTGAGGCCGTGCTTGTCTACGGGCCGGTGACAGGACACCAAGACCTTGGGACAGTAGCAGCACGCCTTGTCGGGAGCAGCGGCGAGTATACGGGATGGGACGTCTCCGGTGCCGGGGACACCAACGATGATGGGCTCCCGGATGTCATCATCGGAGCCTACAGCCACTTCGGCGTCGATCATCAGGCAGGGGCCGCCTACCTGGTCTTGGGCAGGTAGCTGAACCCGGCCAGGAGGAGGTCGCATCGGGGGTTCGGTCTTCTCCTGCGTAGTGCATCACGTGGCTCCCCTCCAAGGAGACCACCAACACCACCATGCACTCGCAGGAGACCACGCCCATGACCACCACCACCATCTACAGCCGCGAAGACCTTGAAGCCCTTGGCCTCGGGGAACTCCGCAAAGTCTTCGTCGCCGTCACCGGACTGGGGCCGGGCACCAGGAAGCCCGTCACGCTCACCTCCGCCATCCTGAAGCAGCAACAGGAGCAGGGCGACCAGGACACCGACAACACGGGCAACGCCCCCGAGACCTCGGTCGTGACCACTGATGACGATGCCACCGTCAACAAGGTCGTGGAGCTGGAGCCCGAGGTCAACGTCCCCACCATGAACGACGATGACCAGCACCAGCCCGAGCCTACCGCCACCGAGCCCACCAAGGTCAAGGTCATCGGCACCGGCGCGCACACCGGCTCCACTCTGCTCTGCGACCTGGTCTCCCACACCGGCACCGTCGCCACCGTGCAGGTGCTGGGCAAGGAGGTGCGGTTCCGCGCCGACAGTGGTGAGCCTGTCCGCATGAAGAAGTCCTGGCAGGCGGCTGGCTGGGTGCTGGACACGGACTCCTTGCCCAAGATGGAGGCTCTGTCCGTGGAACAACTCTCGAAGGCGAAGCCCGCAGACCTGAGCCTTGCTCAGCTCCAGCAGGTGTACGAGCACCTGAGCGGGAGACAGACCACCAGCACCTCTCGCACCTTCTTGTCGGCCCGCATCAGAGCAGCGAAGGCTGGGACGTTGCCCCAGGGTACCCGCCGCGCCCGCAGCGGCGAGCCGGTCAAGGTGCTGCCTGTGGCCATGGCTGTCTCGGTGGTGGAGAAGATGGACGCGGCGTGGAAGCGGCAGGGGTTCTACTCAAGGATCAGCTTCATCAGGACGGCGCTGAGCAAGCTCCTGAAGGAGCTGGGCGAGGACGATGTGGCTGAGTTGCTGAAGTAGCCCCAGGCCCACGGCTACATGAAGCTCATCCAGTGGTCTTCGGAGATGATGGCGGGTGACCCGTGTTCACGTCGTGACACAATCGCTGCCTCGATCTTCCTGCCGTACTTGCCCTTCTTCTTCCACGTGGGGCTTCCCTGTGTGCCGATGACCAAGTAGTCCACCGATCTTGTCATGGACTTCGGGGCCGATGCCCCCAGCTGGGTGACCGCCTCCTGGCACTCCTTCCTTGAGCCAAAGTCGAACTTGCCGGTGAACACGAACTGGGTTCCAGCAAAGCTGACTGGGGGCTGTGGGCGGTCAAAGGGGGAGCCGTCGTGCTCTTCAAGTACCTCGGCTACCAGGGAGTCTCTGTGCTCCTGCGCGGCGGCTCTGACTTCCTCTCTCCAGTCCCAGTCCTCAGGTACGTCAAGCGCATCCAAGGCATCTAGATCGTAGGGCAAGAGCTGGTCGCTGTCTCTTCCGAAGTCACGGGTCAGGAGGAGATACCTGCTCCATCGCTCCGCGCACTCGTCGTTGGACAGCAACAGGCCGATGTCCCAGCCCGCAGCTCCTACCGTGATGCCAGGTGAGAACTCGATCCCGAAGAACCGGAGGATCTTCTTCTGGCGGTTGGTGGCAGGGTTCATCTTCTTCCCCAAGGTCTTGCTGGAACGGGTTGGCCTACAGGGTGAGCATACTTGATGGGGGCTGCTGCGTGTGGGACGAGTCTGTCAGACTTAGTCGGCCGGTGTCGCCTGCCATCGAGCACGGCGAGAGCCAATCTCAGGCTACCCCTTCTACGGTGTTCAGGGCTTGAAGATGTCAGCGGGGGGGAAGTCGACCCCAGGCAGGCCACCATCCTTGAAACTGTCCTCAAATGGATCGTTGTACTGCCGGATCGGATCTAGATACGCCAAGTCCTGCCCGCGGTGCTTCATGTATAGACGAGAGCAGAGATCAAGAACCTCTGACAATGCGATGAACGGCATGTCCTTGGCCTTCCGCCCAGGAAGATACTCGGATTCTTGGTCAAGAAGGTACTCGGCGTTTCTCAAGAGGCGGTTCTCAACATAGTGCCTCACGAACCGGACGTTGAGATCATCGATGACCTGCTGCGCCTCACGCTCCTTCCCTGCACTCCGTAGAATCCCAGGGACAGAGTTCGGGTCGTCAGGATCCGTCAACCTCCAAATCGTCATCAGCGCGCCGCGAAATACGGAATCGTAGGCCATACGGCAGAGATCGCGAGAGCCGCCGAACCAGACCTTCACATTGCTGTTTGCAATGGCGTTGAAGGCTCGAAGGTACCGACGGGCCTCCATCAATTCGGTCTCCACACGGGGAAACACTCCATCCATTATGGCTCGCAACGTCCTTGCGGTCTCTTGCAGCGCAGCGTCATGCTGGAGCACGCCACTCTGAAGGAATGGGCGAAGATCAACGCCATGCCTCTTCTTCAGATCCGGTAACATTGGCGTGTCGTCCAAAATGACCGGCACGACCCGACAGCCAGGAAGACCAAGAGCGTGTTCTACCTCGTCCAGCACGCCTTTCGCTGTACTCGCGACCTCACTCCAGAACACGAGAACTAGGCGAGCATCGCCAATGGCATCGGTCAGCTGAAGCTCCCAGTCCGAGCCGAACTCCAAGTTGTCCACATCGCGGAATGTCCGAGAACCGGACGCACGAATCAGGTTGACGAGAGGTTCTAGGCGCTCCTTTTCCTTCCGCGCATAAGAAATGAAGCACTTGGCTCTCATGGTTGCCCCTGGCTCCGCCTTCATGGTGATCTCCGAGGTACGGACAGGAACAGGTGGTATCCCGACTGCTGCGGCCCGGGGACTCCCAGAGCCCACCAGAGCCCACCAGAGCCCACGTGCCAGGCTCCATGGCCATCCACGACGCCCAAGGCGACGGCCACGGTGGAGGGCTCACGTGGTCACGTCGGGATTCTGGGACTGGGCGTGGTAGATTTCAGAAAGGAGGCCGAAATGACCCGATCTCTCGTTCGCTCATGTGTGCTCATCGCCCTCATTTCAGCGGGGCTCTGCTCATGTCTGCCTGATCTCGATGGCAAGCCCGACACAGGAGCTATCCCCGAGGGTGATGCCGACGCTGATGCTGACGCGGATACCGACAGTGACGCCGACAGCGATACCGACGCCGACACTGATACGGGCAGTACCCAAGACCAAGATGGTGACGGCTTTTCTGTAGATGAAGGTGACTGCGACGACGAGAACCCAGAGGTCAACCCTGGCCAAAACGAAACCTGCCTCGACGGGCTCGACAACGACTGCGACGGCACTACCGACATCTGCTCCCTTTCCACCATTGAGAATGTCATCGTTGGTGAATCGGAGTACGAATACGTAGGGCAGCACACGGCGATAGTTGGCGATGTAAACGCGGATGGGAACGCGGATGTGGCTATCGGCAACGACCGAAGCGAAGCCGCTGGATCAGGCGGGGCGACGTTTATCTTCTATGGCCCAGTACAGGGAGAACGCACTCTCTCATCTGCCGATGCGGTGCTCTCCGGTCATGTGAACACAGACCGAGTCGCAGCGGCAGGCGACATCAACCAAGACGGATACGACGATATCCTTGTTGGAGATTACTTCGCTGGGGATGGAGTAGCTTCAGGAACAGCATTCCTGGTCATGGGGCCCCCGGAGGCCTCAGTTGATCTGTGGAGCGAAGCCATCGCGTTCTACGGCGAAGCGGAGCAGGACTACGCCGCCGTGGCCCTCACAGGAGTGGGCGATCTGGACTCCAACGAATCACAGGACATCGCCATCGGGGCGTACTGGCATGATGCAGGAGGGGAGCACGCTGGCACTGCGTACCTGGTCTCCGGCCCCATCACCGCGTCCATGTCATTGAGCCAAGCCACCGCCAAGCTCTACGGCACCTCGGTGGATGAGTGGGCAGGGGCAGGACTGGCTGGGGCCGGCGACATCGACGGCGATGGGTGCGACGACCTCATCGTCGGTGCACCTGGTGCAAGCTCACAGGGTTCCTTCACCGGAGCTGCGTATGTCGTCACTGGCCCTGTCTCAGGCACGGCGTCGCTGGAAAGTGTCGGCGTGCGGATCGACGGAGAGGCTTCGGGCGACAGCACTGGCTATTGCGTATCTGGAGCCTCGGACATCAATGGTGACGGATACGACGACATCCTGATCCCCGCGAAGGGAAGTGACAGAGGTGGAGAGAACGCGGGGGCTGTGTTCCTGCTGCTAGGGCCTGTGTCCGAAGAAGCCTCACTCTCATCCGCAGAGGGCATCCTCCTCGGAGCCACCGAGAATGCAAGCGCAGGGTACAGCTTGAGCCAGGCAGGAGACATCGACGCCGATGGCATCCCAGACATCATCATCGGGGCATACAGCGACAGCACCGCTGCGGAATGGGCTGGTGCCGCATACGTTGTCCATGGCCCGGTATCTGGCACTGCATCCCTGGCTACCGTTGGTGCCGCGATGCTCGGCCCTGAGGGCGGCAGCGCCACCGGAATCTCGGTTTCGGGTGCAGGCGACATCGACGGGGACGGGGGATTGGATGTCTTCATAGGAGCGCAGTCTGTTGATGGAGCCGGGACAGACAGCGGCGCTGCCTACATCATCTACTCGGCGTTTCCGTAGACGCTGTTCATGAGGCGAGAAGACCGTACCCCTCACCAGCCCACCGCATGTGCGGGTTGTGCGGGCCTGACCCCAGAAACCTCCCTTCTCGACCCGCACAACCCCTCGCAATCCGCCCATATCACCCGAAGTAAGCCGGTTCGTTCCTCGGCATCCACTTGATGTTGCAGGTGCTGCTGACGAGCGCTGCTACGAGTGCAGGATACGCCTACGGGCAGAATGCCGCTGCTCCAAGAAGGAAGTACAGAATGCCTCCTCAACTCTACTTCTTCGACGTCCCGTTGTACCGCTTGACGCGAGACAAGTACTACCGCGACATGGAGCGGTACAAGGCTCGCACAAGCCTTGGGGATCCTGGCTTCCAGGGCTTCTATGAAAGGCATCCTGACAGTCGTAGACGAACTGAGGAAGAGATGTACGCGAAGTTTGGGGGAGCCTGGGACTTCAACGAGATCGTTGGGTTCGTGAGGCTCTATGTCCTAGGCTCGCAGATCAGGGGAGGACTCTGGCTCAACGACGCAAAGCGCCACGTCAGGACAAGGCGGAAGGTCTTCTGCGCCGTCGCTCTGAAGGTGGTTGCGGAGGAGCAGATCTGGCCTCCCTACGACAACGAATCCATCTGGAGCGCCATCCAGAACTATCTTGACCGGGTTCGCAGGGAGTTCCCCCAACGTGTCGTCTTCGCAGACCATCTTGAAGTTCTGGGCCCGCATGTTGATTGGCGGGCGGTGCTCGGGTTCGGGCGGTGACCTGTTGGTGCACTCTGGGCTCGGTGACCATCACCCTTGACCAGCCCGCGCCCCGCACCACCCTACCACCAGCCCCCGACCCGAGCTGATGGGGATCACGGTCTCGGCCACCCCGTACATACGGTCTGTCATGCGACGAAAACCCCTACTGAGAAGCACCGTATACCCCCGGTGATGGTGCCGCGTTGCGGCTTCGGGAGCAGGAGGCCGACGGTTCGAGTCCGTCCACCCCGACCATCCATCCGACCCCGGTAGAACCACGGTTTTGCCGGGGTCGTTTTGTGGGATGAGCGGACGGGTGGGGGAGAGCTGGCGAACGAGGGCGGGAATCGGAGTTCGAAAATCCGAGCCATGCGTTCCTTTTACAGGTGGAGCAAGGCCGGGGCCGATACTGGACGGCGCTACCTCGCGGCGGCCTCCATCCTGTCGACGAAGTCCTCGCCGCCGTAGACGACGTAGGTGCATTCCTCGAGGGTCTCATCGTAGTCCTTGGTGTAGACCATCAGGTCTTCGTGACCATCCCCGTTGAGGTCTCCGGCCGGTTCTACGTCGACGACATCGAAGGGCTCGGGGGGGCGGATGATCAGGTCGGCGTCTTCGTAGTTGCGCCTGGCGGAGTGTGGGCCGAAGAAGACGTACACGTCCGAGCCTGAGTAGCCGTAGTAGGACTCGTATTCGTTCACGCAGAACACGATGTCGGTCTTGCCGTCTGCGTCGATGTCGATGGGTGAGGCGACCTCGAAGAAGGAGCCATCGTACATGTACTCGATGTAGGCCCCAGCTGTCTCCTCCGCGATGCTCGATCCGACGAATGGCCCCGTCTGGGTGTGTATCCCCCATCCAAAGACCGAGTCGTTGATCAGAAACAGGTCCGCATTTCCGTCCCCGTCGGTGTCACCTGCGTGGATGAACGAGGTGGACATCGAAGGGGCCCACAGTTCGGCTGCCGACCGGGCGAAGATGTCGATCTCGCCCTCGAAAGGGCCCGGGAGGATGTGCGCTCGATGACAGAACTCTTCATCGACGGCGGACGTACACTCGTCCTCGCTGGGCAGTTCGACCGCGACGATGTCTTGGAACCCGTCCTGGTCGTAGTCCTCACCTGGAACAAAGGAGAGTCCGAGAGATGCGTACCGTTCGTCAGGGCGGGCCTCGCGGAAGGAAGCGTCCGCTCGCTCGACATCGAGAGGCTCCGTGATCGGGCCGTAGAACAGGTAGTAGCTCTCCCAATTGTAGGTATTGTCGCAGTACGCGAGCACAGTATCGGCCCTGCCATCGCCGTTGAGGTCGCCCACGTCGTCCATCAGGCGCCAGTGGCTGCTGTCCTCGCTGGCGAACGCAGCCTCGTGTTCATCCAGATCGATCTCTCCGGAGAATGTGCCCGCGATGAACGTGTAGGCGAGCTCTCCCGTCTGTGATGAGTAGCGCCGGAAGGCCAAGTCGTGAAAACCTGTGCCGTTCATGTCACCCACCGGGACGACGCTGGCTCCCCCTTCGTCGTAGGTGAAGGTCGCGGTGACCACCTGCGCATCCAGGTCGCCCTCGATCGGCCCGGAGTACAGCAACGGATACCCCGAATCCCCGTCCCACACGAGGTCATCGATTCCGTCGCCGTCCACGTCACCGACGGGGCTTGCGAATTCCGGCAGTTTTGCCGCTGCGATGTCTTCGAGCTCCACTCCGATTTGTTCTCGGAACGTGGTGTCCGGTGGATCATCCGGAACTGGAGGGTCGGGGTCGGTACAACCCAGCAGGGCCAGTGGGAAGAACCACGGTGGGAGGCGGCCTGGAGAGATCATGGCGAGCGCTCCACGAAGCCAGAGATCGTCGCCTCACCCCATTGCAGGAGCGACTGCACGGGTGCCATCGAACCTCGGACGCTCGGGGGGCTGGTAAGATCCAGTGCGGTCGCCAGTGCATCCAACCCGGCTCGGGCCTTGGTGCCCTCCACCCGCTGCACGGCGGCGGGCTTGGCCGAGAGTTGCTCGAGCTGGAGCAGGGCGAAGGCCAGCTCGAAGACGAGGTCCCAGCGCACCCATTTGAGGCCCTCGAGGGTGAGCAGGCGCTCCCAGGGCTCGCGTTCTGCGATCCGGAAGGTGAGCGTGTTTCGCTCGCCGCGCTGCTGGAGCAGCCCTGCCTCGGCCAGATCGCCGAGCACCCTCGCCACGTTGCGCTTGCTGTAGCCCAGGTGGTCCAGGGAGGATGCTCGGGTCCAACGAACCGTGCTGCCGAGCATGGCGGAGAGCACGTCGGCCCGTGCACCCACACCGACCATCGCCCGGGTGCGCAGGGCCAGGAGGGAGGGTCGCTCCAGGTGCAGGCTGCGGGGCCTTGGTTCTGGGTGGCGAGGCCATGGTGGGGTCTGGGGCGGGTGCGGCCATCGCACCGAAGTGTCCGTAGCCAGGGTGGCGGCCAGGGACTCGAAGGCTGCCCGCACGTCGGGCTCTGCCCGCTTGCTCAGCCCCTTGAGCCGGCTGGTGGAGACGCGATTGGCGTGGGCTGCACACCAGCGCCAGATCTCGTCCCGAAGCCTGGCGTCGGTCTGTGCGATGAAGGGGGAGCTGAGGATCAGGGGCTCGGGATCGACCACCACCATGGTGTGGTTGCGGACGACGCTGGGGACGCCCAGTTCGCCCCAGAGGCTCCATGCCAGGTCGATGGTGAGTTGGGCGATGGCGCTAGTCATCGGCCAGTTCGCTGACGTTGAGCTCTGCCAGCAACGGCCGCAGGAGCACGTCCTGGAAGCCGGGAGAGGGGTCGTGGCTCTTGCACCAGCGCGCTGCGGCTCGCAGTTGGTCGGGGCTCGGGGAGAGCGCTCGGAGATCCTGTAGGTGTTTCCCCTGGTCAGGCCAGTGATCGGCCGCGGCGTAGAGCTTGAACGCGATCTGGTCCTCCCTGGAGGCGTAGTGCACACCCAGCGCCCCGAAGGATTCCATGGTCGTGCGCTCGGCGAAGCCTGCGGGTAGGCCGAGATCGAGCAGGTCGGTGGGACCGGGATTGAGCCAGTCCGGCTCCAGCTCGAGCGCCCGAGCGACGTCCCTGGCGGCCTCCACAAGGGGGGCCGGGAGCGGGGAGGCGCTGGTCAGCGACTCGGCGCAGGCCATGGCCACCACATCGAGGTCCTTGGTTGGGCGTGTGATCAGTCCGATGAGCTGGAGCGCCCCCCCGCCGATGACCACGATCTCGTAGGCGTGGCCGCGGTCTTCGAGGATCGCACCGAGGGCCTCGAGGGCGTGTCGCAGGCTGGCTGGGGTGAGGGGCATAACGAGACTATAGATGTCTCGGACCGAGCAGGCAATAGCGTTTTTTGCTACCCCGTGTTCTCTGGTGGGCCTGCAGGCTCGGGCACCCTGCTTGGCTTGTGTCGGCCGAGGCGATGATGAGGTCCCCCGATGTGGTGTTCGAAGACGATGAATCACGCCGCCACCACCGCCCTGAGCACTCCCTCCACCTCCACGCCCAGCATCCCCGCCGCCACCAAAAAAGTTCGATAATCGTCCACCCACCCCGACCATCCATAACCGGCCCCCGATGGGAGCTATCCCTTCGGGGCTCTGTTTCGTTCGTAGGGGTGCGTACCTGCCTTTTGTGCCCCCTTCCGTTTCTCTGCTAGCATATTTTCTCGTCGTGAAGCCAGGCTCCACACCCGTGACGTCAGAGCGCGGCACCCGAGCGGTGTACCTTCTTTCGTTTTCGCGCTGCCATGGACGCGAACACACCGCTGGGCACGTCACCGCTCGAAGCAGGCCCACCACTCCAGCTTGGCGTGGATGTCGTGCCACCCCGGATCCTCGACGCAGTGCAGCCCTTCCAACGCGTGCGCCGGGCCCTTGGCGATGATCTCCGCGACATGCTCGGCGCCGAACATTATCGGCTCGATCAGCCACTCGTGACAGGCCTGCACCAACCTGTCCTGGTACTCGACGGGGTAGAGGTGCAGCATGGCACTCCCGACGCCGCTCCAGAGGTAGCTCCCCTCCGGGGCTGCCTCGGGTGTCAGTAGGCTGGCGAACAGCTCCAGGATCTCGCCGCGGTCGGTGTGCCCGAGCACGACGGCGCCCACCAAGGCCTTGGCGGCCTGGGACCGCAGGTATTCGTCTGCGGCTCGGTCCAGCAGCAGCAGCCGGATCTTCGAGCTGTCTCCGCCGCAGGTGCGGAGGAGAACGGAGTCGTAGCCCTCGGTGAGGAAACCGCCGAACACCGCCTCGAAGGCGTCGGTGGGGAGACGACGCCCCAGGTTGACCAGGCGATCGTGCGCTTCGGTGCAACGGAAGTGGGATAGGAGCACCAGGGTGTAGAGCCCCTCGAAACCGAACTCTTCGCTGCTCGGGGGGGCGGCCAGGATCTCGTCGAGGATCGCGATCAGCCCTGGGATCACAGCTTCCCGATGGGCCACCAGCGCGTCGACGGCAGCCCGTTTGTACCTCGGGGAGGGCCCCTTGATCGCCTCGACGAGTTGCTGGGGATCGGCCTCGGCCGGCGCCGCGACGGGCTCGCTCGGTTCGCCTGGCTGGACCCGAGCCCAGAGCTTCCGAGCCTGCCTGCTGAGGAACGCCGCCACCGCATCGGCATGGCTGCCATCGCTTCCGCCCCACCAGTCGATCCCTCGCGCGTCCAGGTACCCTTCGGCCAGGCCTTCGCCGGCCTCGACGCGCCACCGCTCGTCCTCGTTGACGCTCACAGGCACGACGGGAGCCCACAGCAGGCCCCACTCCTCCAGCACCAGATCGCATACGACGAGCGCTCCGGTGAGCGCGCCGTCTCGCCAGACGGGCTCGCTCTCCCACCGGACCCGACGGGGCCCGGCGTCCAGGATGTCGAAGGGTTCGTCCTCTGCCCAGGAGACCTCGCTGTCGAGGGGCAGGTCGAGGGGCGAGACCGGGACGCACGCCCCGCTCTCGTGACGCTGGTAGAGCGCGACGCCGTGCTCGCCGAACTTCGCGGCCAGGATGGAGGGGCCAGGTCCGGGGAGGGTCTCGAGCGCGGGAGGTAGGGGACCGTCCGGAGAGAGCACGGCGGGATGCAACACGGCCTGCCTGGGCGGAGGCTCCTGGAACATCGGGAGTTCAGGCGTGGAGACGGTGCCGCTGGGCGTGGCTCGCGCCTCTGCTCGCACGAGCTCTCTGTTGCGCTTCGTGGCCTTCGCCTTCTGCCTCTTCACGCGCTTCGCGGCCTGGGTGCTCTTCCTGGCCTGCCTTTTCTTCTGCTTTTTCAGAGCCATGGTGTCCTCGTTGGGTTCCAGATTTTCGCACCACAGCATCTTCCGGCGGAGCGGCGGCACATGGCAGTGGGGCTGCCCAGTCTACAGGTCCCTCGACACCATCGTGCCCAGGAGGGAGGGTTCGGCCTCGTCGCGACGTCGGCCGCCGCTCACATCCCCAGCCAGTCCGCACAGTCAGGGTCGATCTTCACGCACAGCGAATAGAGCGCCCGGACCGCCGTCGCGGAGAGCATGCCATCGGCGATCTGCTCACTGATGGCGCTGACCAGTTCGTCCAAGGTGTCGGCAGACCCCACGAGTGTGGCGCCAGTCGTGGTCGGTCGGGAGCACATGACCAGCATGTGGGCGCCTTCGGGTAGTCCACGGAGGCCGTTGAGCGCTCGGTACTCGGATTTGTCGAGGGAAACTTTCACCGTCGTTCCTTGGGGGTGTGCCCACGTCTGTTCGTGGGCCGAGGTGCGGGCTGCTCCCGACCACGTCCATAGCCCGGCCTACACCGATATCGTGGTCACGGGGAAGGTCTCCGAGAGATCCTGATGGCGTTCTCTCCCACGCGCACGATGCGCTCCGAGGCCAGGACCAGCAGACCGTCGAGGTTGAGCTTCCGGGGGTTGGGCTGGGGTATGGGGCTGCGCCGTGCATGGAGAGGCGGCGGCGCTCTATCCTGGGCGGGTGGTCGGGCCCGCGGCTCGGTAGTTCTCGCTGGGGTTCGTTCGTAGACATCTGTTCGGTGTCGGCGAGCGAGTACAGGTGGTACATTGTCAGCGAAAGGCGACATCAGGAAAAGCACATGCATCTCCGCACTCCCAAGGACATCGGCCTCATCATCCGTGACCGCAGGCGCGCCCGCTCCCTCTCACAGCAGCGCCTCGCCGATTTGGTAGGGGTCAGCCGCCAATGGATCGTCGATATCGAGCACGGTAAGCCCCGGGTCGAGCTGGTGCTGGTGCTCCGCACGCTGCAGGTGTTGGACGTCCGGCTCGCTGTGCTGGGCTCGGAGCCCAGAGAGGACGCGGCCCCGCTCCCCGAGGCTGCTATCGACATCGATGCGATCATCGATCGCGCGCGCGGAGGACAGCGATGATCGATCAGCTCGTGGTACTCATCGGCGGGCGCGAGGTCGCTACGCTCGAGTGCGGTGCCCGGGGCCGCTGGGCCCTGCGCTACACATCGACCTGGCGGGGGCGTGGTGATGCCTTCCCCCTGTCCTTGTCCATGCCCCTGGCGGCTCGCGAGCACAGCCACGACATCCTCGAAGCCTGGGTCTGGAACCTCCTGCCGGACAACGCCGCGGTGCTGGACCGCTGGGCGCGTCATTTCCAGGTTTCCGCGCGCAGCCCCTTCGCCCTGGTGGCCCATGTGGGCGAGGACTGTCCCGGCGCTGTGCAGATTGTTCGGCCAGCGCGTGTGGCGGCACTCGAGCAGCAGGAGCCCTTCCAGGTCGCCTGGTTGACAGAGGCGGAGCTCGCGGAGCGCCTCGCCTTGCTCGAGCGTGATCACGCCGCCTGGCGTGCGCCCCAGGACACCGGCTGGTTCAGCCTGGCGGGCGCGCAGCCCAAGACCGCGCTGCTGTTGCACGAGGGCCGCTGGGGTGTGCCCCAGGGTCGCACGCCCACCACCCACATCCTCAAGCCGCCCATCCCAGGACTGGACGGGCACGTGGAGAACGAGCACTTCTGTCTGTCTCTGGCCCGCGAACTCGGCTTGCCGGCGGCCTCGACGGAGGTCGAACAGTTCGGGGAGCACCGGGTGATCGTCGTCAAGCGCTACGATCGGGTGCGCACGGCAGAGCTTGTGGCTGCGGCACCCAGCGGGCGCGAGGCCGAGCGGCTGCGCGCGCTGGCAACAACACGGCCCATCCTTCGAATACACCAGGAGGACGGCTGCCAGGCCTTGGGCCTGTTGCCCACCGCCAAGTATCAGAACGAGGGCGGGCCGGGGCCAGAGGATCTTGCCGCGCTGCTGCGTGACCACTCGAGTCGTCCAGCCGAGGATCGCAGCACACTGCTGGATGCGCTGGTATTCGCCTGGGTCATCGGAGGCACTGATGCCCACGCCAAGAACTACGCTTTCCTGCACGGGGGCGGCCGGCGTGTGCGCCTGGCCCCGTTGTACGACATCGCCAGCACGCTCCCCTACTTCCCGGTGCAGAAGCTGAAGCTCGCCATGAAGGTAGGGGGCGAGTACCGCCTCGGCTTCATC
>Ga0307987_1001048_pt1 | contig 15746 bp, 10 predicted proteins | sample EllFjometagen181_FD_203157 | JGI IMG/M metagenome (GOLD analysis project Ga0307987, IMG submission 203157) | Marine microbial communities from Ellis Fjord, Antarctic Ocean - #181 | ecosystem: Environmental > Aquatic > Marine > Unclassified | place: Southern Ocean | collected 2014-10-08
TTAATATCGTTAAATTAAAACAAGACCTTAACGGCAGAAATAGATTTATTTTTGGGGTTAAACAATAGTACCAATAGAAAAGGCAGATGAGTAATACCCAACTGCCTTTTCTATTATTGAATATTTTGGTTCTACTGTGATTTTAATGGGTAATTTGAATAATCATTACTTCTTATTATATTTGGTTATTTGTCAGAAGCAGGAAGTCCGAAGACGGAAGTATTTGAACTTCGGACTTCGGACTTCAGACTTCTAGCAAATATTTTAATATAATATACATAATACAATTATCGTTTTTATTATTCCACTAAAATTGCAGTAGTGCCAATATTTTTAAATGCTACTCACCATTTTTATAATCAACAAAATCGCGCTGCGACTTGTATAAATTTACAGCCTGTAACGAAAGATTTTTACTCTCATTTATAATATTCATGAATAGAATACTATTTTTAGTTCCCACAACAGAATTCTTAATACGCTTAATTTGCTTTTTATTACTTAGCTCAATTAAATCAAGTAACTTAATAAGTTCATGTTGAATATCATCCTGCGAGCCATAATCACAAGTTTCAATATCATTAATAATCTTTGTTACCATTACATTAAAAATGCTATCTAACTGTTTAAGTTCCGAAATCTGTTCAGCAATAAGCGGTTTATGATTATTATCAACATGCTCATATACAGGACCTGTAATAAATGAGATTGAATGTAACATTTCGCGCATAAAATCAAGTACTTGCACAAAATAATATGCATTATCTTCTGAGCCTTCACGCAATTTATCAATAATAATATTTATATGATCTTTTAAATATTTAGTTTTTGCAGTAATTATATCAAGCTCTTTCTTTATCTTTTTAAGCTTTTTATTATCCTCCTTTTCAAGACCTATAATTGTGTTTCCATATGCATCAACAATTTTCTTCAGGTTTTTTGTTATAGCTTTCATGGATTTATTAGCAATATTTTCTTCAGATAAAGTAGTTACATCAGATGTATCATCATCTTCTTCTTCAGTATTTGCTTTTTTATGATAAATATGTGACCTAAAAATAATGTATGCCACTAGAATCACCATTCCAAACATACTATATAAACCTCCGTAATTAAATATATAAACCATAATAAAGGCTACAGTAAACGCACTTATTGCTGTTAAAAACCAACCTCCAATAACTGCAATAACACCCGAAATACGATAAACAGCACTCTCTCTGCCCCACGCATTATCAGCAAGCGAAGTACCCATCGCAACCATAAATGTTACATATGTAGTTGATAATGGAAGCTTTAAAGATGTACCAAAAGCAATAAGCACACTTGCAACAGTAAGGTTAACTGAAGCTCTAATCATGTCAAATGCAGGTGGATCTTTTTCCTTCTTTGTTACTTTTACTGGCTCAAACTGTCTTTCAACCAATTCTATCGCCGACTTTGGCAAAAACCTTTTTACATTATTTGATGCTTTTAATGATGAGCGAACCAAAATTTTAGAAAACCAAGTTGCTTTAAAACGCTCATCACCTTCACCCTGACGACTAAGATCAATGGATGTTTTTAAAACTGATCTGGCTTTTTTCGAAAAGTACAATGTAAGCACCATTATTATACCGGCAATTACTAAAAACATCTCAGGTGTAGGTACTTTTCCCGCCAAAGCCGTCATTAAATAGCCATCAGGTGTAGCTCCAGGTGTGCTCGAAAAAGCCTCCCACGAGTTAAAACCTGCAATTGGCACACCAATAAAGTTAACCAAATCGTTACCTGCAAAAGCCATTGCAAGCGAAAATGTACCTACTAATACTATAACTTTCAAAATATTAATCCTAAATAGCCAATAAAGTAATTGAAGAAGTATTGTCCAACCAATTAGGCTATAAAAAATTATCAACAAACTATTTTCATTAATCCACTCTTTAATATCACCCGACATAAAAGAAGCTCCTTTTACACCTTTAATAAGTATAAAATATGTTAATGCCGTAAAAGCAATTCCTCCCCATATAGCACCAATATATTTAATACGCTTATCAAAATTAAACGAGAATGCCATCCTTGTAAAATACTGTATAATAGCACCTACTGTAAAAGCAACTCCAACAGATAGTAATATCCCTGAAATAATAGCAAGAGCTTTTGAAGAATTAATAAACTGACTGATAGTCATTCCACCATCGCTCATTAACAGCTTTATGGAAGCCATACCAACTGCAGCACCTAACAGCTCAAATACAATTGATACTGTGGTTGAAGTTGGCAAACCCCATGTGTTGTAGGCATCGAGTAATAATACATCTGTAACCATTACAGCCATAAATATTATCATTATCTCGCTAAAATAAAATTCCCCGGGGTTAAATATTCCCTTTCGTGCTACCTCCATCATGCCACTCGAAAATACAGAACCAATTAAAATACCCACCGCAGCAACAAGCATAATCACCTTAAAAGATGCTACTTTTGAACCAACAGCTGAATTTAAGAAGTTTACAGCATCATTACTCACACCTACAATTAGGTCGGATGCAGCCAGTAAAAACAGAAGAACTACAATTACCAAATAAATATTTTCCATTATTAAAATAGTTTTGATTATAACTATGCAAGAGTAAATAAACTAATACTTAGTTAATAAATTTCAATATTAATAAATTGTTAAGTTTTCGTTAATTGGATATTTGGTTATTTGTTTATTTGATGATTTGGTTATTTGATACACAATACATAACATAATTACACAATTAAACCATTGAATAATTGTATCATTAATACTTAGATATCGAAAAAAATATTTTTTGCAGTAGTGTATAAAAAAGCATCAAGGTTAAAATTAATAAAGCCATAACAATCAGGTGATTACTTTTACAAATGACTGGTTTTAAATATAAGCATAACGCAGTTATTGGCGCCTGCTTATAACCATTACTTAAACTTCATTCCCAAATTATACATAATAAACCCATACATATCAGCAGCTTCGCTAATTTGTTTATCAGTTGGTTTACCTGCTCCATGTCCGGCTTTGGTTTCCACACGAATTAAAACAGGGTTTTTCCCTCCATTATTTTCCTGTAAAGTGGCCATAAACTTAAAAGTATGAGCAGGAACAACACGGTCATCATGATCGGCAGTAATTGCTAAAGTAGCCGGATAATTAACCCCTTTTTTAATATTGTGTAATGGAGAATAATCGAATAAATAACTAAACATTTCTTCATTATCATCACTTCTTCCATAATCAGCAGCCCAAGCCCACCCAATTGTAAAATTATGATAACGCAACATATCCATTACACCAACTATTGGTATAGCTACTTTAAACAAATCTGGCTGTTGTGTCATGCAGGCTCCAACAAGTAGTCCTCCATTTGAACCTCCAATAATTGCTAACTTATCTGATGATGTATATTTATTTTTGATAAGGTATTTAGCAGCATAAATAAAATCATCAAAAACATTTTGCTTTTGTAATTTTGTTCCGGCTTCGTGCCATTTTTCACCATATTCGCCACCACCCCTTAGGTTTGCCATTACGTAAATGCCTCCATTTTCAAGAAAAGGGACTCTACTAATACTAAAACTTGGCGACAGACTAATATTAAATCCACCGTATGCGTATAACATTGTTGGATTTTCCCCATTCAATCTAATTCCCTTTTTATGTACAATAAACATTGGAATTTTAGTACCGTCTTTACTTTCGTAGAATACTTGATTAGTAACATAGTTTTCAGGATTAAAATCAACATCCGACTTATGCATTAATTCCGAGTTCCCTGATGTTACATCATATTTATAAACGCTTGAAGGAAAAGTAAACGAAGTGAAGCCATAGAATGCTTGGTTTTTATTCTTCTTACCATTAAAGCCTGATAATGTACCAATTGCCGGTAATTCTAATTCCCTCACAAAAGTACCATCAAGATTGTAAAAATATGCTTTACTGCTAGCATCCTTTAAATATTGCGTAAAAATCATTTCCCCAACTAATGATACACTCTCCAATACTGTTTCTTTTTCAGGAATAACCACTTTCCATTTTGCGGGATCAGAATTATCAATTTTAGTTTTAATCAATTTTTGATTGGGAGCCTCATAATTTGTTAACATAAGTAACTCATCTCCAATATTATCAATAATCTGATATTCATAATCAAAACCCTCAGCAATTTTTACGAATTTAATAGCAGTTAGATCTTTCAATTTTGCAGCATAAAGCGAATTACCACTGGTACTTTCAGTTTCACTAATTAACAAGTACTTCTCATCTTCGGTTAAATACGCGCCAAAATTTCTAAGTGGATTTTCTGTATCTTCAAAAATTAACAAATCCTGCTTTTGTGATGTCCCCAGTATATGGTAGTAAACTTTGTGAAAACGGTTTTGACCAGATAGTTCATCACCTTCCTTTGGTTCGTCATAAGAAGAGTAGAAAAAACCTTCTCCTTTCCAGCTAATTCCTGAGAATTTTACCCAATTAATATGATCAGCTAGTGTTTTACGAGTTTCAATATTCATTACATATATTTCGTTCCAATCGGATCCCCCACGCGAAATACCATATGCCAAATATTTCCCATCTTTGGAAATAGCCAATGATGAGAGTGCCACTGTTCCATCATCTGATAAGGTATTTGGATCTAGCAGTACCTCTGGTTTGTCATCTAACCCCTTCTGAATGTACATAACGCTCTGGTTTTGTACCCCATCATTTTTAAAGAAGAAATAATCATCACCTTTATTAAAAGGAACTCCAAATTTAGGGTAATTCCAAATTTTTGTTAAGCGTACCTCAAGTTTATCTCTAAAAGGAATATTAGATAAATAGCTATTTGTAATTTTATTTTCAGCAGTAACCCACTCAGCTGTTTCTTCTGAATTATCATCTTCAAGCCATCTGTACGGATCTGCTACTTTATTTCCGAAATAAACATCCACACTATCTCCTTTTTTAGCTTGTGGATAAACTATACTGCTTTTCTGACTTTGTGCTGTCATAAATATAAGGCTCAATACTGTTACTAGGATAAATTTTGTTTTCATAGAAATTGCGTTTTGATTGCGTATTTTTATTAATTGGGTAAAAGTATATATGTTAAATGGAAAATGCAAATTGTATGAAAAAAGATTAATGCACAAGTTTGTTATATGATATATTGACATATCTCCATTTTTATACAATTAACAATGCAATTGGTCCTAATTTGTATCTAAAATAAATATCACTTTCAAAAAACTATTATATTATAATTGTGTAGATTTACAGCAAATATTTTGTTGAATTTCATATATAAAAAAAGAATTATATGAGAATTAAACAATTCAACCACATGAAACAAAAAGTACTAATTCTTATAATAATAACATTAAGTTTTGTTAACGGGTTATTAGCAAGCAATCCTGTTAAGGGAGAAATTTGTGGAACTGTACAGGATAGCATTACCGGTAAATTTATACCATATTCTACAATTAGATTGTTCAATATTGAGGATTCAACTCTCATAGCAGGATGTATTACAGATAATAATGGTAAATTTTGTTTAACAGATATTAATTATGGTAGCTATTATTTAATTATTGATTTTATTGGTTACAACAGAAAAAACATTGACATAAACTTAGATCATAAAAAAATAGAGTTGAAGGTTTTATTATCAAAAAATCAATTTTTACTATCTGAGGTAGAGGTTACAGCAGAAAAAAAACTTATTGAGAGTACAGTAGAGAAGAAAACCTACAATGTTTCTAAAAACACTACACTTTCGGGTGGTAACGCCCTTGATGCATTACAAAGCTTACCATCTGTAAGTACTGATATTGATGGCATTGTAACATATCGCGGAAGTGAAAATATAATGATACTTATAAATGGTGAACAATCAGGCCTTATTACAAAAGACAACAATAATGCATTAGAACAAATTCCGGCAGAAGCAATTGAAAAAGTTGAGGTTATTAGCAATCCATCAGCGAAATTCGATGCGCAAGGCATGTCAGGTGTTATTAATATTATCCTTAAAAAAGATAACAAACAAGGCAGCACAACAAATATCAGACTTAGCGCAGGTTATGATAATGTATTTGAGGCTCATGGTGGATATACAAAGTCAGCCAAAAAATACTCTTTAAATATTAGCGGTGGCATAAACCACAAGAGTGCTTATCAAACAAAGGAGCATCTTCGTACAAACTACGAAAACCCTAATGCAGGTAATTATTATCAATTCGATTCTCTAAATAACAACTATAACTCAGGAATTGTTAATGCTGGTTTCGTTTATAAAATCAATAAAAAGAACAACATTAGTGCATCAGCTTTTTTTAATAAAGAAATTAGTAAGGGCGACAGAAAAATTAAATATAAGACATTTGACCATGAAAATATATTAATACGGATGTATGATAAATATATTGATATCAGCAATAATAGTTACGGATTTGATGGTACAGTTTCCTATAACAAAAAATTTGAAAAGCCTGAACAAACTTTAAAAATAAGCACGCATTATTCCATATTTGACAGACTGCAGGAAATGGAAAATTCACAACATAATTATATTAATGATATAACACCTAAGCTTCAAAATACACAATCATTACAGTTTAATAAATTAGTTAGTTTTAAAGCTGACTACCAACACCCTGTAAATAGATCATCAATTATCGAGACAGGATATAAAATTACATATCAGGATATTACCAGTGATTTTAATTCAGTTAGTTATAATTACACAAACAACATATGGGTTGATGATACAGTCCTGAATAACAATTTTGGATATATTGATATGAACAATGCCTTTTATGTTAATTACAATGGGAGTTTTTCGTTTTTTGAAATGCAGGCAGGTATTAGAGCAGAGCATACGCACAACTTAATAAATGACACATTAACTAATGATTATCTAGACTTTTTTCCAAGTATTACTTTGTCAAAAAAGTTTAATAACAACACTGTATATATTGGATATAACAGAAGAATCAACAGGCCAAAGGTAAGTATGTTAAACCCTTATTCAAATGAATATGCTGACGTACTAAATATGCATATTGGTAACCCTTACCTAATGCCTGAGTATGTTAACTCATTTGAGGTAGCTTTTCACCATACTGGGGATAAATTTTCTTTTTCTGAAACAGTATATTTCAGAAATATTAAAGATGCAATTTCACGACTTAAATCAGCAACAAACGATAGTGCATTAACTATGCGTTATATTAATCTGGATCATGCTGAAATGTTTGGAAATGAAATTATTGCTTCATTAAGTCCATTAAAGTGGTGGGAAATTAATGCAGGAATCAATTTGTTTTATACCAGCTTAAAAGGAACATATAAAAACAATATTGTAAATAATAGCAGGCTTGGATACACTGGAGAAGTTACCACACAATTCAAACTACATAAAGAAGTTAACTTACAACTATCAGGTTACTATCGCTCGAAGTTACCCTCTGTAATGGGTACTTTTGTTAGCAGATACTATGTTGACTTTGCTGTTAAAAAGAATCTTTTCGACAAAAAGGGAGTTCTAATTTTCAAAATTTCAGATATTTTTAATACATACAGGTATGGTTTAAACCTTGATGCCGTAGATGATAATGGATACAGGTACAGTCAATCGAACAAAAGGATAAAGGAATCAAGATTTTTTATACTAACTTTCAATTATAGTTTTGGAAATAATAATGGCTCTAAACAAAAGTCAAAGAAAAAATCAAAAAACAAGTTCTTTCTTGATGGGTTTGATAAGTAATACCAATTACAATTCCATATTACAGTTAAATAAATTGAATTATTTTTTTCTTAATTGAGGCAGAAAGTATTTGAATAGCCATAGCTATGGAAATATTTTCTAACGAATAGAAAGGGAAAAAGAAACGATTTATATCGGTAATATGGGGTTGTAGGTTGGTATAAACTAATCATTGTAACTGTTATTGCTTCTAAACTCTTTTTCCTTAATTTTGCACCACTTTAAAAATCTTAAAATGAAGAAAACAGCTTTAAATAACATGCATCGCGAAATGGGTGCAAAAATGGTTGAATTTGTGGGTTTTGATATGCCTGTGCAGTTTGAAGGTATTAATGCTGAACATGAAACAGTAAGAACAAAACTTGGTGTTTTTGATGTGAGCCACATGGGTGAATTTTGGGCTGAAGGTCCGAATGCAAAAGCACTTGTGCAAAAAGTAACTTCAAATGATGTATCGGCTCTTACGGATGGAAAAGTTCAGTATAGCTGTTTTCCAAACGGAGAAGGTGGTATTGTGGATGATCTACTTGTATACAGATTTAATGATGAAAAGTACCTATTGGTTGTTAATGCTTCCAACATTGAAAAAGACTGGAATAACATTAACAAGCATAATGATATTGATGCGCATTTAACAAATGCTTCAGATCATTTTAGTCAACTTGCTGTACAAGGGCCTTTGGCTTTACAGGCAATGCAGAAATTAACTACCACTTCGGTTGAAGATATGGAGTATTATACTTTTAAGGTAATTGAATTTGCTGGTGTTAAAGATGTAATATTTTCAACTACAGGTTATACGGGTTCAGGCGGATGCGAAGTTTACATGAAAAATGCTGATGCAGAAAAAATATACAAAGCTGTGCTGGAAGCAGGTAAAGAATTTGGAATTAAACCAATTGGACTTGGTGCCCGCGATACATTGCGTTTAGAATCAGGATTTTGCCTGTATGGTAACGACATTGACGATACCACATCACCAATAGCAGCTGGTTTAGGTTGGATTACTAAGTTTACAGATGATAATAACTTTATTGATAAAGATTTATTTGCCTCTCAAAAAGAAAATGGTGTTCCAATGCGCTTAAAAGGATTTATAATGGAAGACAGAGCAATTCCTCGTCAGCATTACGAAGTAACCGATGCAGAAGGAAATGTTATTGGCGAAGTAACTTCGGGAACAATGTCGCCAATGCTTAAACAAGGTGTTGGAATGGCTTATGTTACCAAACCTTATTGGAAAGAGGGCTCCGAAATTTACATTAAAGTTAGAAAGAAGCTTGCCAAAGCTAATATTAAACGTCCTCCTTTTTATAAAGGGTAAGTTTCTCAAAAATTATTGAAAAGGGTTTAGCTTTTAAGTTATACCCTTTTTTGTATTAGAGTATGGGATTCTTCACTCCGCAAGCTGCGTTCAGAAGGACAACTTTGTACAAAAAGCTGTATATATCAGTTCGTCGAAATGATTTAGTCGTGCCTCAAGGATTCAACAGGGTCTTGTTCGGCAGCTTTTTTAGCTGGAAGCCAGCCAAAAATAATACCAACAGATGCAGCAACACCAAATGAAAGCATAATTGACCCAAATGATACTATTGTGTTAATATCAGTTGATACAGATATTATTTTTGCCATAATTACACCAACCAGTATGCCAATTAATCCACCTGAAATACTAATGAAAGTAGCTTCGGCCAAAAACTGAAAAACAATATCCTTTTTTGTTGCTCCAATTGCGCGCCTAACGCCAATTTCGCGAATACGCTCCATTACGGATGCAAGCATAATATTCATTATCCCGATACCTCCAACAATTAACGATATTCCGGCTATTGCACCCAGTACAATATTAAAAATATCTTTGGTTTTTTGTTCTTGTTTGAGCAATAATTCAGGTATGGTAATCTCAAAATCATCAACACCTTGATGCCTTCTGTTTAGTATATGTTCAATGGCCTTTGTTGTTGTTGATAATTGATCACTTTCTTTTACTTGAACAACTATTTTATTTAGCTGATTTTCACCAGCATTATTATCATCGCCACCAGAAGAGAATACCATGCCATTACCAAAAAACATTACCTGACCACCTCCCCCACTCATTAGAGATGATTGTCCCATTAGCGAACGGTCTTTATACCTAAGCAACAATGTTTTTATTGGCACATAAACATTGCTATTATATCCGCTAACCCCTATTTCCTTAGCTTTTTTACTAACTGTAACACCATTAAGAACACCTATTACTCTTAGCCAAATGGATCCACATTTAAGTTGCTTGCCTATGGGGTTTTCTTTGGGGAATAGCTTTGCTTCCACCTCAGGACCAATAACACAAACTGGATCCCCCAAATCCATTTGTAAACTATTAAAAATAGTACCCTTTTTAATAGTTTGATTGAATAAAGTAAAATAGCCGGCAGTTACTCCACTTAGCTTTACTGATATATTTTTACCATCACGCAGGGCAGGTGTGGAATAAACTATTTCGGGACTAACCTTTGCTACTGTGGGTAATGAAGCGAATATATTTTCAGCATCTGCCAAGGATAAACCCGGCGAAAACTTCTTACTCATTGCTTTTGACTCATCATCCTCACTTTCAGACTCACTTCCTTCTGAGCTATTATCTTTTGGAGTTATTATTATGTTATTTAACCCAACTAGTTTTATTTGATCCAGAATCTCTTGTCGTGCACCATTTCCAATGGCCAGCATAGCAATAACTGCAGCTACCCCAAATATAATTCCAAGTGCGGTTAATATTGACCTGAACTTATTGTTAAATACAGCTTCAAGCGAAATGGATAGTATTAATAAATATCGTTCCAAGGGTTATTTGATTGAATGAATGAATGAGTAAATGAATAAATTAGCTGCGCACGCCATTAGTTTGGTTTCTTACGATTTCCCTTCCTCCCCTTTTTCTTTATTTCATTACCAGAAGGTTTTCCAACCTTCTTTTTTTCTTTATTTTTCTTCTCTTCTCTATACTTTTCAAGAGTATTATTATCTAGGCGTTTAATTGACCACTCATTAGCTCCTTCAGGTGGAATTAGATAAACCTCATCACCTTTATCAAGACCTTCGAGTATAATAATACTTATTTCATTTGTTTTACCTGGAATTACCTGCTTTCGTACCCCGTTGGTATATACAAAATTTATGGTGTCAATAATATTCACACTCTCGATGGGTAAAAATAGGGCTGAATCAATAATTTCAGTAATAATGCTATTCTTTGTGGTCATAGAAGGACGAAGTATTGAATCATAACCATCAATATGAATTATTACCTCAAATACTTTTGCATTGGAATTTCGCATTTGTTCTCCCATGTTAGCCACTTCGGAAACAACCCCTGAAAAGCTTTCATTTGGAAATGCGTCAATTTGTATTTCAGCTATTTGGCCTGATCTAACCTTGCTAATATCAATTTCGTTGACATAGGTACGTGAATTCATAGCACTTAGGTTTGGCAGAGTTGCTACGACATTTTCCCAAACACTTATCTGAGCACCTACTCCTTGCTTTTTACCATTCCAATCACGTTTATAGTTCACCATCCCCGATTTTGGAGCCCGAATAATAAATTCCTGTTTTAATTCATTATACTCATTTTGCTCTCTTCTGGCTTTTTGCAAATTAGTTGCTACTTCGCGCATATCAGCTTCTGCCTTTTGATGCTTAATGGAGTAGTTTTCGATATTTTGATTTAGGGAACGTTGGGTTCTATCAAAATCTATTTTAACCTGACGCTGGGTTGCAGGTGGCTCATAGAGCGACTGGTCGACAACTATTTGTTTTTCTTCAAGTGTAAACTCCAAATTAATTAGCTCATCTCTTGCAGCCCTAAGTGTTAAAGTTGTATCTAATTGGGTTTTAACAAACTGAGTCTCCAGTTTTTCTACTTCCAATTGTTGATCTGTTATTTTATTCTGCAAATCACTACGATCCAACGTGGCAACCCATTGACCTGAATCAACAACAGTACCATCAGGAACAATATCATCAATAGTATAGCGATGAATACGTGCATTTCGAAGAGCATTTGCATTTGGACCTTTAATATTTTCACTGCTTCGGGCCTCCAACTCCCCAGTTGTTGTAACATCAATGATAAACGCACCCTTTTGGACCTCAATCAAAATTGTATTTTCACTTTTAATTGAAGAAGATGAAAAATACCAAATAAGTGCTATAAGTATTATAAACGATACAGAAATGGTGATTAAATTCTTACGTTTCATAGGTTATTATATTAAGATGGTAAAAATATGTAATTTTTTGCTTAGTTGTTGCTTGAATAAATGATAATAGCGAGACAAAACAACAAAAAACTTATTTCCAAAAATCAATACCATTATATATTTCAACTATTTTTGCATAACATTTTAAACCGATGGATCATAGAAAGTACACCATAGAAATACCTGCTCGATTTTACTCGGACGTGACGGACAAGCCTTTTGACAATTGTGATATTTGCGGAAAATATTTACTTGATAATGATGTTTCGTACGTTATTGAGAAGGCCATTAAAAACTATGAAGGTCATGATTTTTCGTCAACTATTTATGAGTTTGCAATTTGCTTAGATTGCCATACTGCAATGCAAAAATCGATGTCAGCAGAATCGTTACAAAGTCTTCAAAATCATTACAGTAAAGTAATGGCAGAAAAAGGTAATGAGCCAATTATGATTGATATGCAAAACTTTAATATGGACGATTGGCTGTCAAAATGTTTTTTTAATGGAGGCGAAATTAAGGATATGAAAGAGTATCAAATTGTGGGACAATTTAAAGGCTCGCAATTAATAATGAACACCCCTCCAATTATTATTGGCGAAGATGCTATGAGGCAAATGGCGGAACTACTTTCGGACAAAACAACTGATGAAATGAATGGATTTAGGGATAAATTTTTGGGACCATCGCCAGAAATGGAAGAGTTAATTAATGGTAAAAAGCTGATACTATTGTAAGGTTATTGCAATTTTTTCGACATATATAGCGTATAAATATTATTAAATTAATACCTACATATGAAAAATATATTTGTCATTATCTTATCAACTTCTATAATTGCTTTATCGCTTCAACTCATAGCGCAAAAAACAAATAAAAAAGAAATAATGAATACAAAAATTGCAACATTTGGTTCGGGATGCTTTTGGTGTAGCGAAGCTATTTTTAGTAGAATTGAGGGAGTTGAAAAAGTTGAGCCAGGATTTTCGGGAGGTGAAACTAAATATCCAACATATAACGAAGTTGTAAGTGGGACAACCGGTCATGCAGAAGTTGCACAAATAACGTATGATGCTGATGTAGTATCGTTTAGCACATTGCTGGAAGTTTTTTGGAAGACTCATGATCCCACAACTTTAAATAGGCAAGGTGCCGATGTTGGCACTCAATACCGATCTGTTATATTTTTTCACGATAAAGAACAGGAAACTTTAGCTAGAGAATATTTAAAAGCTCTTGATGCAGAAAAAATTTGGAATAATTCAATCGTTACGGAGATTGCTCCTTTTGAGATTTTTTATCCTGCAGATGATTACCATAACGATTATTATGAGAATAATCCCACAAATTCGTATTGTAATTTCGTAATTACTCCTAAAATTGAGAAATTTGAGAAGGTTTTTGGGGATAGATTAAAAAAATAGTTTCAGGTTTCAGGTTTCAGGTTTGGTTTCATGCCAGTTTTAGTCCATTCTCAGCTTTTTTATCAGGTATAGCTAGCACTACAGTTCCGTCAGTTTGAATTAAGCCTGTTATTAAAAACTCCGATATCATTGGACCAATTTGCTTCGGTGGTAAATTTACAACTCCAATTATTTGCTTATTCAATAACTTTTCTTTTGAATATAAATCGGTTATTTGTGCACTTGATTTTTTAATTCCTATTTTTTCACCAAAATCAACAGTAATTATATATGCTGGTTTTTTGGCTTCAGGAAAATCTTTAACATCAATAATTGTTCCTGATCGCAATTCTACTTTCTCGAAATCATTCCAAGATATTTCTTTCATCTATAAAAAACTTTTACTGATAGTCAATAATAATTATATTTGTATATTTGGTATAAAATAAAAAAACCCTACCCCTTCAAACCAATAACACTTACAATATTGGAAAAGTTAGTATTAAAATAGATCAAATAGGCTTCTTTCAAATTACTCATAATTCCTTTTACTCTAGCCTCGCTAATATTAGGATATATTTTTGTCATAGCAGAATGCACTTCGGTAAATGAATAAATTTTCTCCTCTAAAATATTTAGAATAGCACCATATTCCAATTCGCCAAAAACAATGTTTTCTATTTCAGTATCATTGCAATATTCGGTATAATAAACCCTGCCATTATTTTCCTGAATTTTATAACTAAAGTTATTGTTTTTATAATAATTCTCAATATCCATAAGCTTTTCCCATTCCTCAGCATTGCTTTTTACATCTTTCTCATATCGGAATAAATGAAAGCGGTCTTCGTGATTGGAGAAATAATCTGGCATTAAATAGGAACTATCATCCTTATTATATTTTGCTCTTTCCTCATTGGACATTAGCTTATAATATTTGGTCATGGACGACAGCACCAGGCTCACATAGATATGCGAAAACGAAACAATGTTATTATTATAATAGAAACGTAAAAAATGCAGATTGTTTATACACTCTTGTATATCTTCTTCTTTTTCTCCTGGCACATGCTTAATAACATTTACAATGGGCGAAATTCCATTTTTTAAAGAGTGTTTTACAAAGAAAATATTATCAGAAAAACTATTACTCTTGCTCATCTTCTTTAACAGAGTATCGGAAATGGCATCGTAACCAATAAATATGTTTTTGAAGCCAGCAATGGCCATTTTTTCCATAAGCTTGGCAGTAAACAAAGCATTAGGAATAATCTCAGCCCAAAACACATAGTCCTCTTCGTTTTTATATTTCAGGTCTATAATTAAATCGAGTAATTTCTCGAAATGCTCCAAGCTACCAAAAGTATCGCTATCTACAAACGAAAAGGTAGTATGACCGTATTCATTTGTTAAATGTTCAATTTCATTTATAATGCACTCGGGGCTTCTTATTCTTAATTTATAGCCTTTATTAAAATCGCAAAATTTGCATTTATTCCAATGGCACGAACGAGTGGAATTGATAGGCATATTTATTTTATCTATATCCTCATCATCAGGGTAATTATCTATATAATCATCATAGTCGGGATAAATATAATTCTCAAAATCTAAATACTCGCTTTTATTTGTTGACGATTGTTTTATTTCTTCATCTTCTCTATACATTAATCTGGGAACTATTGAAAAGTCAGGGGTTTCGCTTTTTATCTGCTCCGATATTTCTAATAATGGATATTCGCCTTCACCCCAGTTTACAAAGTCAAAATAGGGACAAATTTTCATGGCTTCAAGTGCTGCTTTATCGCTACCAAAGCCACCCACAATAATTTTTACATTGGGAGCCACTTTTTTTATTTCATCAGCCAAAATTATTGCAGGAATCCACTGGTTATATTTTGCACTAATACCAAATAGTGAAACTTTGTTAAAATCTATTTCCTTTATCTCCTGCTGTATAACTCTAAAAATATCCTCCTTTTTATCCTCTAATAATTCTGAATAATAATTTGGATGATTGATTTTAAAAGATGCTTGTAATTTCTGTAGCAAGGAAATAATTCTATTGTTGCCTTTGGTGTTTTTTGCTCGGTCGTTGAGTATAGAAAGAAAGGGAAGGAGTCTAATTTCGGTATCTTCGCTCTCAAAATACTCCGACATTAAAGACAAGGAAAAATTCCAATATTTAATTTTTGTTTCAAAACCATGATTCACCATAAACTTCTTAAGTATAGATAGCGAAATAGAAGGGCTATGTATATCTACAGGAGGTAAACAATTTAAAAGTATCTTCATTTGTGGTTGGTTTCAATTAATGCTTTTTATAGCCCCAT
>Ga0307987_1001049_pt1 | contig 15738 bp, 15 predicted proteins | sample EllFjometagen181_FD_203157 | JGI IMG/M metagenome (GOLD analysis project Ga0307987, IMG submission 203157) | Marine microbial communities from Ellis Fjord, Antarctic Ocean - #181 | ecosystem: Environmental > Aquatic > Marine > Unclassified | place: Southern Ocean | collected 2014-10-08
GCTGCCATGGATAGAGAAGATACTATTTTACATCAAGGTCCACCTGTTGATCATATGGTCAGGGTCAGGCCTTAATTGTTAATTGTGTGACGATGTTTCATGGGTTGTCTCTTCATTAACCGGCGCAGCTTCTGCTTTTTCATCATGGGATGATGCTGTCGTTTCTTTTGCAGGGGCTATTTTAGTCGTTTCCTGCACGGCGGAATCGGCCACTGCCTTTTCCGTGTGAGTTGCCGCTTTTTTGGTGTGTCCTGTTTTCAGTTCCGGTTTAAGTGATGCCTCGAAAAAAAGTGTTCGATACTCATTGAGTGTCTCTGCGTCCTTGGCATCTGTGGCGTATTCGGTAGCATTGTCAATGTAGGCCCGGACACGTGTAAAATCCACTGTTCCTTCTGCATTTAAAAGGTCATCTGCCGCATTGATGTAGTGGAAAAAAGCCACAGGAAGGACTTCTTTGGCATTATAGTAGGCTTTTTTCTCACCGGGGTAAACAACGCCTTCAAGAAGGGCAAGCTTGTGTTTACTTGCAGGGGCAAAATCCCCTTTCCAGATTTCCATACCTTGGAATGTGTCTTTAACATAATATTTGTGGGAATTATTAAAGCTTGATATAACGATCATTACAATGACAAGGATGAAGCATGCCCCGGCTATCATCAATGGTTTTCCAAAGGACTTGTCAGGGGAAGCTGTCGGAGGGGGGGAGGGTGGAGGTGTGCCTGATTCCATGGCTTCCTTGGCTGCAATTTCTTTAATTGTTTTATTTATTTCAGCCGTTCTTTTTAAGGCAGCAGCTTCCTCAGCCAAACGTTTTTCCTCGGCGATTCTGGCTTCTTCAGCCAGTTTTTCTTCCTCAGCTTTCTTTGCAGCAGCTTCTTCAGCGAGACGTTTTTCTTCAGCAATCCTGGCTTCTTCAGCCAGTTTTTCTTCCTCAGCTTTCTTTGCAGCAGCTTCTTCAGCGAGACGTTTTTCTTCAGCAATCCTGGCTTCTTCAGCCAGTTTTTCTTCCTCAGCTTTTTTTGCAGCAGCTTCTTCAGCGAGACGTTTTTCTTCAGCAATCCTGGCTTCTTCAGCCAGTTTTTCTTCCTCAGCTTTTTTTGCAGCAGCTTCTTCAGCCAGGCGTTTTTCTTCAGCGATTCTGGCTTCTTCAGCCAGTTTTTCTTCCTCAGCTTTTTTTGCAGCAGCTTCTTCAGCCAGGCGTTTTTTTTCAGCAATCTTGGCTTCTTCAGCCAGTTTTTCTTCCTCAGCTTTTTTTGCAGCAGCTTCTTCAGCCAGGCGTTTTTTTTCAGCGATCCTGGCTTCTTCAGCCAGTCTCTCTTCCTCAGCTTTTTTTGCAGCGGCTTCCTCAGCCTTTTTTGTAGCAGCAGCATCTTCTGCTTGGCGTTTCTTTTCTGCTATTTTGGCCTGCTCAGCTAATTTTTCCTTTTGGGAGTTCTCAGCAGTTGCATCTGTTGTTACAGACGCAGTCTTTTCGGTTGTTTTGCTTTTTGCTGGTGTTTTTTCCACAGCCTTTTTTGTCGTGGTTTTTTTAGCAGCGGTTTTCTTAGTTGTGCCTTTTTTAGTAGTTGTTTTTTCTTCTTTCTTTTTCACTACTTTTTTCTTTTTTGTTGCAGCCATGTCTCCCCTTTAATCGTATTAACAATAGTTCAAAATTATAATGATTTTAACTTTTAACCAAGAAGTCCCTCCCCAATTTTTGATTTGGTGGGGGATGAGTTGGCATACTGAATTTATTGATTCCGTGGGGGGTGTTGACCAGATAACCCCTTTAAAATAAATACCAAAACATATACAATAATTTGAATTTTGTAAATAGTTTGTTGGGACAAAAGCAAGATGTATATTTCTTTGTGTTAATTTGAATAATTAGGGGTACAAGTATTCAAATATTTATGCGGAGGATAACAGAATATCCAGTGCCCGTTAATCACTCTTCTATATATTAAGGATAGCTGTGCGTAAAAAAATTGAAAAAATTAAAACGTTGATTTGTAAAAATAATTCCCTTGCCATTGCCTTTTCAGGAGGGGTTGACAGTGTTTTTCTTGCTGCCATGGCAAAAAAAATATTGGGGGATAAGGTGTTGCTCCTGACCCTGGTGTCGGATTTTCAGTCTAAGCAGGATACAGATCATGCCATACATATGGCAATTGAATTGGGTCTAAACCATGAAGTTATTAACTTTGACCCATGGATGGACGAGGCGCTTGTCAAGAATGATAAGAATCGGTGTTATCTATGCAAGCAAAAAGGGTTTTCATTGCTACGCATGGCCGCTGATCACAGGGGCATACCCGTATTGGCTGATGGTGTGAACCAAGATGATCTATCCGATTATAGGCCGGGGCTACAGGCCACCCATGAACTTGGCATTATTTCTCCCCTGCTGGATGCAGGACTGACCAAGGAGGAGATTCGAATGGCTTCCCGAGAAATGGGACTCAAAACCTGGGATATGCCCTCCCAGTCTTGTCTGGCCACCCGGGTACCCTATGGTGAAAAGCTTACAAAGTTAAAATTGCAGCAGATCAATGATGCCGAGGTGGCGCTGGAACAATTTGGATTTGCAGGGGTACGAGTTCGTTACCATGGTGATCTTGCCCGGATTGAGTCTAATTTGGAAGACATTGAAAAAATATCCTCCTTGGCATACAGAAAGAAAATTGTAGAGGCCTTGCACGTCGTTGGGTTTAAATTCGTTTCCCTGGATCTTGAAGGATATACCAGTGGAAGTATGAACCGAGTCCTTAACAAGGACGGATGACATTACAGGGGCTTAAGCGTATAATTATCATATCCCATGGTATTTAAAACTTCAGCACCATTTTCTGTGACAAGAATCATATTTTCAAGACGGATACCTCCCCATTGTGGCAGATAGATCCCCGGCTCCACAGTGACCACCATCCCCGGTTTAAGCACAGAATCATCCAGGGAAGAGACTCGGGGAGCCTCGTGGATGGCCAGGCCGACACCGTGGCCAAGGCTATGGCCAAAAGTGCCTTTAAAACGGGAACTGTCAATATGATTCCGGGCAATTTTATCTATGTCACTGCATTTTATGCCGGGAACAATGGCATCCACTGCCATTTTCTGGGCTGTGTTCAGTACCTCATAGGCTTCTTTAAAGGTGTCATCCGGGGAACCAATAACAAGGGTTCTTGAGGTGTCACTGCAATACCCATCCAACCGGGCCCCAAAGTCAAAGAGAAGCGGTTCTCCTGTGCGAAATGGGCGATCTCCGGGTATGGCATGGGGCAGGGCGCTGTTTTCCCCTGATGCGGCTATCACGGGGAAGGACAGGGCATCGGCCCCATTTTGTCGCATAAATTTTTCAAGGAGCCAGGCTGCTTTTTTTTCTGTCATGCCCGGGTGGATCATGGTCCTCAGCTCAAGAAAAGAGGTCTCTGCAATGGCCAGGGCTTTTTTTATAATCTTAATTTCAGTGGCATCTTTTTGGAGTCTTATGCCCTTTAATAGTGTGTCTTCGGGTTGGAAGCGGCATTCAAGTCCTGCCTTTTTTGTCTCTTTTTCAATCCGGGTGTAAAGGGCATGGGTCAGCCGGGCAGATTCCAGTCCAATGGTTTGGGAGTGAAGTTTCTCCAGGATATGGGGTAATTCGCTGGCCATGCTTTTTTTATAACAATAAATTTCATACCCCTCTGCTTCCTGGGCCGCCTGGGTTTCAAAACGTGAATCCGTTGCAAGTATTAAATGATCTCGGGTGATGATCAATATACCTGCGGACTCATCATAGCTTCCATCTTCCCCGGTGAAACCACTTAAGTATCGTCGGTTTTCATCAGAAAAAATAATAAGGGTATCTATTTCAGTGCCTGCCAATTCATTTTTTAGTCGTGCAATTCTTTTTTTAATATTGGTGTTCAACTTTATGTCTCCTTTTTTAATTTTCCTTTATATCATCCAGATATACTTCTCCACAATTATTTCTTTTTTTCATGGTGACAAAGTATTTTATTTATTATACTCGATGGTTGAGTTTTTCAGGCTAATTTGTGAGTTTGGTTTTAAATGATTTATGGGGTTAACGGAGGGAGCCAGTGAAAAATTTTGCACAGGATCTTGTGCCAGAAGATGATTTGCTGGAGGATATTCATCACTCTGTGGACTGGGCGTTTGTGGTGGGTAAATTGAAGGAAAAATATAAAATTGCCGTCCAGAATGATGTGGCATATGTCGATGGTGGGAGTGTTGTGCATCAAAAAGAGATTGCGTATCAGCTTGATATTGATGTGAAACTACGTCTTTCGGTGATTTGTGACAAGTCAGGAAAATGCCTGAAACTCAGCACCGTGCGCCATAAAACAAAGCACCGGATAGATCCTCCGGGAAAACAAACTCAGGATGGACCCAATAACCCAAGGCGGCAGGAAATGGCCCGCATGGCCACAGGCCTTGCCGATATGATTGCCGATATTAATCAGTAAACGGTGTGATCTTAACTATAAAGAAGGTATGATGTGAACCGCTTATTTCGTGATGATGCATTAAAAAATATTTATGATAAGGTGAAAAAAGGCATCAGGTTGTCCAAAGAAGATGGCCTGACGCTGTATAAAACCCAGGATTTAAATGGGGTGGGACGCATGGCCGACCATGTGCGGCACCAACGGCATGGTAATGATGCCTTTTATGTGTACAATCAGCATTTAAATTACACCAATATTTGTAAAAATCGTTGCCTTTTCTGTGCCTATGCCGTGGATGAGGGGGATGAGGGAGCCTATCTCTGGGACATGGATGAGATTGAACAACGTCTCATGGCCCGCATTGACGAACCTGTTAGCGAACTGCACATTGTGGGGGGGCTTCATCCTTCCCTGGATTTTGATTATTTCACCAGTTTGCTTGAGACGGTGAAACGCATCAGACCCAATGCAAAAATAAAAGCATTTACCTCCGTTGAGATTGACTATTTGTCCAAGCTGTCCGGGCTCAGTGTTAAAGAGACCATTGGTGTGCTTAAAAAATCAGGCCTGGACATGATGCCCGGTGGCGGGGCCGAGGTAATGAGTGAAAGGGTGAGAAAAAAGCTGTTTCCCAAAAAGGTGAACGCCCAACGGTGGCTGGAAATTATGGAAGCCGTGCATCAGGCAGGTATTCCCACCAATGCCACCATGCTTTATGGACACATTGAAACACTGGAGGAACGGGTGGACCATCTGATTTCCCTGAGGGAACTCCAGGACAGAACCGGGGGATTTTCTGCTTTTATCCCCCTGGCATTTCATTCCCAAAATACCGCTTTGTCCCATCTTCCTACCACCAATGCCATGGATGATCTTAAAAACATTGCCATTGCAAGGCTCATGCTGGATAATTTTGATCATATTAAAGCCTATTGGGTTATGATCACTGAAAAGCTTGCCCAGGTGGCCCTTGCCTATGGTGCTGATGATCTGGATGGAACCATCATAGAAGAGCGCATTACCCACGAGGCGGGGGCCATCTCGGCCAAGGGATTGACCCGGGATGATATGGAAAGAATGATCAGGGAGTCTGGTTTTGTTCCCGTGGAACGGGATACCTTTTATAATGTGCTCCGACGGGACGGCGTGGTTATCCCAGACAGCAAAGAAACGGGCCATGGAGAGTAACATGAGACATCTGGATACAATCATTGATAAGGTTTACCAGGGGGAGCGAATCAGCATTGATCAAGGGCTTGCTCTGTTTGAAGATGCAGACTTGCTAACCCTGGCAGGGATGGCAGAACAAAAACGTTTTGAGCTTCACCCGGATAAAATCATCACTTTTGTGGTGGATAGAAACATTAATTACACCAATATCTGCATGTCCGGGTGTCGGTTCTGTGCCTTTTATAAAACACCGGACAGTGGGGAAGGGTATGTGATTTCCCGGGAGAGTCTCCATGAAAAAATCCAGGAGACCCTTGATCTTGGGGGAACCCAGATTTTACTCCAAGGGGGGATGAATCCCAACCTGACTTTGGCGTATTATATTGACCTCTTGCAAGATATTAAGGCCAATTTTAAAATTCATATCCATGGGTTTTCTCCCCCGGAAATTGCCTATATTGCTGAAGAATCATCCCTGTCCATTGAATCTGTAATATCCCGTTTCCGGGAGGCAGGGCTTGATTCCATACCCGGTGGTGGCGCTGAAATTCTCTGCGATGAGGTCCGCCAAAAGGTATCCCCCAATAAATGCATGTCCGGTCCTTGGCTTGAGGTGATGGAAACCGCCCATAATATGGGCATGAAATCCAGTGCCACTATGATGTTTGGCCATGTGGAAACCCACCGTAATATATTTGAGCACATGGATAAAATCCGAGAACTCCAGGATCGCACCGGTGGGTTTACCGCCTTTATTCCCTGGACCTTCCAGCCGGGAAATACCCGTATTCAACGTACCGGAACAGCTGCCGTTGTCTATTTGCGGGTGCTGGCCCTGGCACGTATTTTCTTTGATAACATTGATAATATCCAGGCTTCCTGGGTCACCCAGGGAGAAAAAATTGCCCAGACAGCGCTTTTCTACGGGGCCAACGATATGGGAAGTACCATGATTGAAGAAAATGTGGTGGCATCGGCCGGGGTGGATTTCATGCTGCCGGAAAAGGCGTTGCGGCGTCTTATTGAAACCGCTGGGTTTACCCCCCGGCAGCGGGATTGTTATTATAACCTGATCAACCCGCCTGATGAATCATAAATTGGGCTTGATCATAACATCGGCCACTTTGTAGTAAAATTTTAACATTAAAATAATAAATATTATTATTTTAAATACTTGCTAGGGTTAAAATTTTATTTCTAATATAATGGCCCCTCTTATGATCACCCCCCATAAATTTAATAGGGGCTTGTAAAAGCCCCATGTTGACCAGTCGAGTTCTCCCCCAAGTGGCAGAAGTTGTGATTAAACCCCATTTTTTACTTTACACTTGTTGGAGCAACATTCTCATTTTTCGGTAATCATCTCCCCAAAAGTGTAAAGTACCTTTGCGATGATATGAAGGGCACCGAAATATATTCAAGTTTTTAACAAAAAAGGAGGGTAGGATTTTCTCCCCACTGAATCAAAGATTCATAAGGGGTGTCCTGCCGTATTTACATGAAAGACTCAACCCTTTTAATGGGTAAAATTGATTACATTAACGCATCTCCAGTCTATTATGGTCTGGACAATGGGTTACTGCCTGACTGGATAGAGATGGTTCCCAGTCCCCCTGCCGTTTTGAATGGAATGATCCAGGACGGTAAAATTGCCATGAGTCCGGTTTCATCGGCTTTTTATGGCATGAATCACAGGGATCTTTTGATCCTTCCCGATCTTTCCATCTCCTCCCAGGGTGAGGTGATGAGTGTTGTTTTAATGAGTAATTATACCTTGGATGAGCTTCATGGTCGAAAAATTATGCTCACCCGGGAGTCTGCCACCTCTGCCTGTTTGGTGAAACTGATCATGGCACAAAAACAGATGGTGCCGGTGTATAACACGGGGAAATTGAAATGCCTTGAAGATATTCCCGGGGATGTTGATGCCGCCATGATTATCGGGGATGCCGCCATGACACAGCCCTGGGAATCCCGGTTTAAATACCGTTTTGATCTTGGAATGGTGTGGCATGGGGCAACCGGGCTTCCCTTTGTCTATGCCCTGTGGGTGGTGCAAAAAAAATACGCTCAACAGCACCCGGATGCGGTAATTGCAGCCCTTGAGCTTTTTTATCAGTCAAGGACCATGGGATATGACCATATCAAGCAGGTAATAAGACAAGGTGCTCAAAAACTTAACCTTGAAGAAGCATATGTGGAGCGGTATTTTAAAGGCTTGATTTGTGATCTCGATGCCCCAAAAATTGAAGGGTTAACGTATTTTTTTGATTCACTTCACCGCCATGGCATTTTCCCTGAAAAGGTGGATGTGCAGTTTTTTGAACCTCAATGATAAGATTTTTACAGGTCTCGGTTGTTTAGTATCTGCTGAATTTTTATTTTTGCTTATATTTAAAGTGTTTAAATGGATTTCTGCCTTCATGATTTTTTTTTTTTATGGCAAAAATTGCAATTTTCGGAGGCGGGGACAGATTTGAAAATTTGTCCCCTAAGCGCACAAATGGGCAACTTATTTAAGACTCATTCCTTAATATGTTTGTAATGCCTTGAAAATAAAACAAATTGGAAAATTCAGCAGATACTATTTAGCTCATAAACCAGGAGTCTGGCCCCGGAGGCAGAATACCCGCCTGCCGGGCCTTTTCGAAAAATGTTAACACGGCGTTTTCACCTTCTGTACCCAGATCCATGGAAAAGTCATTAACATAGAGTTCAATGTGTTCCTGTATCACATTATCATCCAGTTCCTGGGCATGGTGGCGGATATAGGCAGCACCCGCTGTGGGGAATTCCTTTGCATGGGAAATACTCTGCCGGATCATGGATTCAATCTGTTTCGTTGTCTCCCTGCCTATTTCTTTTTTAACGGCAATGCATCCCAATGGAATGGGCAGCCCAGTGTGCGTTTCCCACCATTGCCCTAAGTCCTGGATCAATTCAAATCCCATGTGCTCATAGACAAATCGACCTTCATGAATAATTACCCCCACATCGGCCTTTCCTGTTTTCACCGCTGGCATGATCTGTTCAAAGGGCATGGAAATAAGATCCAGCACCAGGCCTGGAAATCGCTCTTCAAGATAAAACCGGAATAAAAGACAAGCTGTGGTGCCAAGGCCGGGAACAGCCACCTTGATTTTGTGCCGGGAATGAATCGAGTAACCCGGCATTGTGATGACAAGGGGGCCGCACCCCCGACCCAGGGCCGCACCGCTTCTTAAAATGCGGTATTGCTCCCCCAGACTGCCCATGGCGGCAAAGGAGAGCTTTGTAATGTCATGGGTGCCCTTGGATGCCCTCTGGTTCAGGGTTTCCACGTCGGCAATGGTGGTATTAAAAGAGATGCCTCTAGTGTTGATGAGGCCATGCACCATGGCATGGAAAATATAGGTGTCGTTGGGGCAACTGGAATAGGCAAGACTTAAGGATTTCAATTTTATCTCCGAATAGCGGGTTATAATGTTTTATAAATGGTTTCTGAAAGTGAATGCGTTTTTTGGAGTGTGTTTGTTGCTCTTATCAATGGCATCATCCCTTGCCGGTGCAGATGAAGTGTTCATGGATTTCAATGCTGGGGTGTATCTTGAGAATGAATGGATTGTCACTAATCATAACATATCGGCACGTTACATCCCCTATAAAAGAAGCCCTTTTACATATCCAATAAATAAGAGGGGGTATACCAAAATAAAAGGGGTAAGCATGGATATGCAGTTGCGCACCACCACTGGGGTTGCCAGGGCCAATGTGTACATGGAGTGCGGTGGAACTCGTGATGGGTTTCAAATGAATACCTATCCCCATCCACAATTATGGAAGAATTTACGCCATTGGGAGATGTCAGACCATTGTTTGGAGAGACTAAACGCAACTGGGGAAGTAAGATTGCTTGTTAAGTTATATTGGGATGGTCATGGGATATTCCATCTTCTAAATTTAAAGATGGAAGCAGAATAAGCTAAAAAAGGCCCAGACGTCAAAATGACTCCTGGGCCGGCGTTTTGCCGCTGCAAATGTTTTTTTGATTGACCCCACCGGTTTGCCCTTCCATTATATGATTTAATTCTCCATGGGCACCACCACTTTGTCCTCTGCTGCCCATTTAATCAGCTGTTTTTAAAATCTCTGGTGCAAGGGTATCAATCTATCCCTGGAACCGCCTTTTTGCGCTGAAATGATGTGGATGTGCTTTTCATTTAAATCAACATTTCCCCAGGTGAGTTTTAATAATTCCACAGTGCCAGGACGGAGACCGGTGTAAAATGCGATGATCAAAGCCCGCTGTAAATGAGGGGCAGAATGTTTTAAAAGCGCGGTGACTTCTTCAGGGCTGGGGGTAGAATAATTTCATCATCCCGTTTTGGTTTCCTGAAGTTTTGAACCGGGTTGATTAAAATAAAACCTTCAACAACACTCCAGTTGAGTATGGCTTGTATGTCGGAGAGTTCCCGGTGAATGGTGCTTTTGCTTACGGTTTTGATGGTGCCGTCGGAATGTTTTACCGGTACCCGCTGCATGCCCTGGATTTTGCCTTGGTGTATTCATGTGCCAGAGTTTGAAACAAAGGAGATTCAACATGTGGTTTTTGTCGGGTATACTTACCGATAACCCCAAGTTGTTTAAGTTCTTCATTCCTTTCCTTGGCTTTTTTTTCACCAGTGATCCCCATGCCAAAATATTCCCACTTGAGTTTGCCGTTAAGTGGGTAATAAACGGCCCATGAGCCATTTTTTCTTTGAGTAACAGCCATGTTTTATTGCCATGTTTTAATATTAATACCAGGAGGATGGTCTATCCTCATCCATTAAGCTCCATCTATTTTTTCACGAGGCGAGAATCATACGGGAAAACAATTGGATCGCCAATCACCATGTCTGAAAATTTAGAATGATTGGGATTGATAAGAAAGTTGTGCTCATTTGGGATAACTTTGCTTGGGACTTTAAGGACAGGGAATTCATTATCATGAATCCATTTGTCCCCAAAATCTTTTGATAAAAAACCAGGGGGGGTAATATCCCACCCCTTGGGTGGTTTGGGGGCCGTGACCATATCTTCATCAAATGTTATTGGAATGCATCGATATGTTTCTAACAATTTATAAGATGGTTGATGCACCAATGTCTCCAGGGTGGCGAGGGCTAAACTTTTGGCGGTGTAAACAACACAGGTGCCAATATTATTCCACCTGCCACCGGCCAAACGAGAACCAATCCCACTGAAAGCACTTGATGTATGTTTTTTTTTGACAACTCTCCAGGAAGTTATTTGCATCAGGCAAAAATTCCTTCATCAATTTGAATTAAAAGCTGTTCAACTTCTTTGGCTCCCAGCTCTGTTTTTGCAAATTCAAGAGGTATTTCACCATCTAATCCATATGCTTCTTCTTTCAACCATTTCTTTGCATATTCAGGATTATTGTCGAATACTTCAACAGCCTTTTTATACAAGTTTAAAATCCGGTATAATCGTTCAGATTCGGTTGATGTTAGATAACCTTTTTTCTTTCTTTGCGCCAGAGTACTGATCGGAATTTTAATGATTCTGGCCAACTCCTTTTCAGGTATGTCCAAAAGATAAGACAGGCTGCGGAACAAATTGATCCCCAATCCCTTTTCCAGAATAGAAATCATTGTTTGTGACGGAAAAGGATTCGGCCACAGAAAACCTTCTTTGGGTTGCTTTGTAGAACCTATCACCTTCACCATTGGTTTCAAATAATTGAATACCTTTCTAAAGTCTTTTGAGCTATCGATCACAACACCTCTTGTGGGTGTCACTTGTTTGCCAACGGGGATTATTTGACAAAGTAGAAGATGATTGATGGCATTTCTAATTTCCTTAGCTTTGGGACTCGTAAGGTTGTCGGTTGTTCTCCCTGATACTGAACCAGAAACTGACATAATGCCTCCTCACTTAAAGTTCTTATTTTGTAATTATGATATTACCATATTGGAATTTTGTCAAGAATTAAGAAAATCCCTCACAAAAATCTGTGGACAACATCACTTTTTCTTAGAAGCCCCATTCTAAGCTTTTCTTTAATTTGTTTTCACTCATCCCTCAAAACTCCGCCACGTCCAAATGACCCGCCCACTGGGAATCAAGCATACCCCCAATCTTTAAATTTTTTCTGCAATGCCTGATCCTCTTTGAATGCCAGAAAATAAACATATTCAGGGGCCAAATCCAAACCACCTGGCCAAGTAATTGTGTCTAATTCCCGGTCAACGGCCACTTTTGAGAAAAGGCTTTCATCTTTAAATTTTTGGGGTTGGTCATAAGTTGGGCCACTATACGGGGAACAAATTTATGCCCATTATAAAATATGGAATAAAAGTTTTTATTTTTAGATTTGAAGAATCTCACCACAAGGTGGCCGACTTTATGATCAAGCCCTGTTTTTTGAATCTCTATTTTGACAACCATTTCGTAATCAGACATGCTAATTGTACCTTTTAAAATAATTTAGATAGTTTATGTTAACTGCCTAAAACTTATTCTATCACCTATTAACAGAGAAAGCACCTGCACAGGTCGACATTTTTCAGTTAGAAAGGGGGGGCACTTTTAGGTCGTAAATTAAGAGGACATGCAGATGGGGCGGTTTCTTGTGGTGCTGGTGTTGGGGGTGTAGATTTTTTCATTTGGTCATTTTCGATTACTTGAGGATCTTTTTTATTATGCAACAAGATTTGTTCATTTAACATTTTGTATTGAATTCTTAACTCTTTATTTTCTGAAGTGAGATAGCCAATATCTCTATGGAGTCCAGAGAAAAGGATGGCGATTGTTAACGCACATATAAAACCCAATATACTGAGTCCAAGTCCTACTTTAGCTATTGCGCTAGTACGTTCTTTTTTAATACCTATAATTTCATTATTGTTTGTGTTAAGTCTTTGATCTATATTATCCAATTTATCATGGTGTGAATTGATAATGTTGGAGTTATTATTACAAATTTCATTAAGGGCCTTAATTTGTTGTATGTTCGTCGAAATTGTTTCTGTAGCATAGGGCACAACATAGTCATCAATTGAACTTTTTCTTTGATACTTTCCGGAATAGCTACGAATAGATTTTGTTGATGATAATACTTGAAATACAACTGTACAAAATCGTTCTTTTGATCGTGTTTCATATGTTTTTGAGGAGGCGTTATACAATAGGCATAAAAACCTTCCCATGTAACCAGGGTCCACTTGAGGCCCATTTGAGAGAATAATTCCCTTGCAAAACATGCTTACTCTAATATCAAAAGTTGCACAAATATTGCTAGGGATGTTAGCCGTTTCATCAGCTCTTGCAATAATGAAATCTAGTGGGTCTATAGTTATTTTTGAATTTTTTACTAACTTAACTCCCGAAACAAAATGTTCTTTGTTTAGAGTTAGGTCGTAACTTGCTGCACTTATATTATCTTCTGAAGAATCATAAACAAGAATGTTTACTTTGGTCAGGCAAAGTATTTGCTGATACGATAGCACTCCAGGTTTTTTAATTATTGATTTTAAAGTTAAAATCGCATTCAATACATCTTTGTAATTGTTTTTTTGAAAATCATAGAAGGCTACAGCATCAATTTTTTTTTCACATCTAAATGAAATATCAGAATAAATTCCTTCTGAAATTTTATTTTGGATTAAAATAATGTAATGCTTGGAAGGAATATTGATTTCATCATTAAGATCAATATATTTTATATTTACTTTCTTGTCTAAGGTTTTGAAATCAGGTAGTTCTTGTAATGATTTCGATGCGAATATTTTCATACAGATTTCATTCATTCTTACACCAAACAGTTAAAACTTCAGACTTAAGCTTTTTAAAAGGTGCCCACCTATTGGATAAATCCACATTCCTTTTAATTTCGTAAAGTTTTTCTATTTTATTTGTCAAATTATTATAAAAATCTGCAATTACTTCATACCTTATGTCTTCTTTTAAATATTCAGGCATTACAATGGCGATAATTCCATTAGAATTCGTGTTGTTAATAATATTATCAAATGCTTTATCAATATCTTTCTTGTAATCTATCAGCCTCGTTTTGTTATGCCTTCTATAACGTGCACCAATTTCATTTTTTTTAACAGTGTTAATATCTTCTTTAGAGTGCTTTAGCCAATAATAAGATAGCCTTTGAGCAGTAACATAGTCATTCATTAGTGGATATGGTGGCGAAGTTATAACGAGGTCTGCTTTTTGGGGTGGTGTATAATGTCTTGAGTCTCCTATTTCTACAGCATACTTGCATTGGTCAGAAAAACTGTAGATTCTTTTTGCCTTTTTTTCAATTTGAAGTAATCGTTGTATGTATTTACTAAAAACGTCATGTTTCTTTTCTAATATTTGCGTTTCTGTTGGTTTCACATTGTCTGCAATGTGGCCCCAAGTTTTTTGCTGTGCATTTGCAATTTTTGCAATATTTAAAAAAATTGTTTGATAAATTATTTCTATTTCTTGCGGTAAAGAGAATAAATCTATCATTTCCCGTAAATAGATTAATTCGTTCATAACCTTCTCAGAGTACCAACACTTTATTTCATCGATAGGGTATGAGGTGTGATTCTTTTTGACATTATTTAAATATCCAAATTGTAATTCAGCTTTCTTAACCTCAAGAAAATCAATTAGTTTTTTTGAGGTTTCTGTAAAAATCGAATAGTGTTCTATTATTTTAATTTTTGACAATGTAGTTAGAATAGAGATGTGATTTATATCATTTCCAATGAAAGATCTATTTTTTTTAAATGATTCTATCGCACTACTTCCTGACCCACAGAAAGGATCCCAAACTATATCGTTTTCATTTGAAAAAATTTCAATAATATTGCCTGGTAAGGAACTTATAAATGACCCAGGGTACCAATGGATAATGTTCAATGAGCTAAACTGATGAACCTGGTCGTTGCAATCCCAATCAAGTTCGTGCATTAAAGATTTTATTCTAGAAGAGTGAAAGTTGTTTTTTTTCATTTTTTTCATCTTTGTTTAAGCGAAGTAGCTTTTCATTGATAATTTCTTCAAACTGCTTTCTTGTAAATGAGATTGAACTTAGTTTGTCTGAAAAAAAACCAACCAAATACCGATCATTCCTTCTGCCAATAGTTTTCATTTTTTTCTGATTAGTATTAGGGTCAATGTAAACACCCTTTACAGGTCTTTGTGTTTTGTTAACATCTCTAATGAAATGGAGAAAAACATTGCGATCAAATGCCTCATCAATTATTTGTATTTTATTTTCGGCCAACAAAGCATCTATTTTTTTGTAATCTTTTATATAATAAATTTCATAATGCTTTGGAAAATCCATAAGCATATAGTTCTGGATGCATTGCTTTGCTACGCTATTTCCATCCCTCAATGCTTTTTGGACTAAATCAAAGTCTACTAAAATCCAATCATATTCATTAAGCGCATCTTCTTTAATCAATTCAATTAAAACTCTTTCAAGTAAAGCTTTTGCTACGAATTCTCCATGGTTTTCTAAAAGAAGCTTGTATAATTGCTTGCGAACCAAATACCATTCTTTAAATAGCTCAACATTATCATCTGAAAAGACTAAGGAGCCCGCTCTATAATTAATTTTTTCAGACAACTCAACAGGAGTTGATCCTTTAAATTTAATCCCAATATGGTAAGCAAATCTAAAAACATTATCAATATTGTCTAAATCAATATCATTGATCAGGTATTTTGATAAAGGAGTATTGCCCAATATAATATTTTTGACCGACTCAATATCTATTAAATCATTTCTGCTCAATAGAGTTGATTTTTTATTCATATAGTATAGCCTTGAGCTTTGAACAGTCTTTCCTTTAAAAAGAGTATCTAACTGTGCATGCTCATAAACACATTTCCCTATTGCTTCAAATAAATATTCTAATGAATGCCCAAAAGGAGGCGTAACCATATCATGAAGCAATGCAGCTATAATAAAATTTTTTTTATCAGTTTCATTAACTTCATTTTTTTTACAAAATTTTTCAGCTAAGTGTGCTGTGCCGATTGCATGCTCAAAGCGGTTTAGATTTGAACCTCCTGTAATGTAAGGAGAATTGACGTTACAGAGTCGCACTTCTCTTAAACGCTGCAATTCTGGTATTGCCAAAATTGCATGGGAAAT
>Ga0307987_1001051_pt1 | contig 15709 bp, 9 predicted proteins | sample EllFjometagen181_FD_203157 | JGI IMG/M metagenome (GOLD analysis project Ga0307987, IMG submission 203157) | Marine microbial communities from Ellis Fjord, Antarctic Ocean - #181 | ecosystem: Environmental > Aquatic > Marine > Unclassified | place: Southern Ocean | collected 2014-10-08
ATGGCGACCCGACGCCACCGCGGAATCAAAACTTCGGTCCGAGGCGGGAAAGTGGCGGGGCGGTTTCGGGGTGATCGCGGCGGCGGCAGCAATGATCGGCGAAACTCCGGCGCGTCTCGAAAACCTGGGCGCGTTCGAGAACCGCGCGGTCGAGGAACTGTCGGCCGAAATCACCGGACCGCCGCCCGATTCGATTGAGGACTCCGGGGCGGTCGCGAGCGACGCGGTCGCCCGAAGGTTTCTGTCAAACCTCAGCGCGCTCCGCAATGTTGACAATTTCGGGACGCCCCCCGCGTGGGTCGCCAACATTCTGAAAACCACGAACGCGACGAGCCGGACCGCCCGGATGCTGCCGGACCCCGCCGACTTCTGGACGGCGCGGGGTGCGATTCGGAGGTTCCGGCCGGCCGACGCCGCCGCCTACGCGGTGTGGTCAATATGTTCGGCCGCGGTTGCGCTCGACAGCGTCAAGGGTGCCGCAAAACAACTGGGTGCCGCGTTTGCCCGATGGGGTCTTAAAAATATTATTGATGTTGAAATGCGACTCACGGCTCACGAGGCGTTCGACATCACCATCATCACCAGAGAAAATTCGGTGTCGCTTGGGAGCGACGCGACCGCCGACATCAGCATTGACGACGTTGCCGACGCGGGCGACGGCGCGGGCGACGGCGCGGGCGACGCCGACGACAGCCCGATATCGTATGACAGCATCGACTATGACGGCCGAAACGATTGAAGAGCAGTCATTCATCGCGAACATTCCTCGTAAACAGGAGCAAATCGCAGACACGTCGTGCCTTTTTGTCGCCAAACCGGACTTCCTTTTTTTTCTGCTGTATCTTCACACCGGCAACGACTGACGGCTCCGCGAGTGGAGCAAATATTTGTTTTATCGACAGGCTCCCGGCGCCCGGCCCGCCCCGGGCCCGGGCCGCAATCTCATCGACAAGCATTCCGGCGGTAGTTTTTGACACGCCGGGCGCATACGAGATCAATCGCACGAAAGTGTCCCTGACATTACGTTTCGCCAATGTGAGTGCCCTTATCGCTCGTTTGTTTAAGGGGGCGCCGGTCGGAAGAATGAACTGCTTGATCGGAATGTCTTCAAACATCACCTGGAACACGTTTCCGCGGTTGAGAAGCGCAACCGCGGAGTTGATTGTTATCCAGGGGATTTGGGTCCACATGGCGGTTGCGGCCTCCGCAATTGACGGCGGTTTCTGGGCAGCATTAACCTCGGTCAGAATTTTTAGCACCCCTCGGCTCTCGCCGTTCGCTGCCCCGCCCGCTGCACCACCAATAACAGCGTCAGTCTCTGCCGCCGTTGCACCAATAACAGCGTCAGTCTCTGCCGCCGCACCACCAATAACAGCGTCAGTCTCTGCCGCTGCACCAACAATAACAGCGTCAGTCTCTGCCGCTGCACCAACAATAACAGCGTCAGTCTCTGCCGCCGCTGCACCAACAATAACAGCAGCAGCGGCGGCAGTCTCTACGCCGCCGGCCAGTGACTCCAAGACAACCGGTGTTTCCGCCACACCCCCCATTACGAGCTCATGCACCCCCGCTTCGTGTTTATCATAAGCACGTATGAGTACATTCAGACGCTGAGCCGTATGCATCACATTCTCGGTCTGAATGATGAACACCTTATCCCGCACCATAAGTGAGAACATGGCACTCTGAATCACCGAGTACGCGACCCTCGAGAATCTCCGACTCACGGACGGGAATGCTGGACCCTCGATTAAATAGAACAAGTCACAACCGGTGCGTTCACGAAGATTGATCATCTTTCTCGTCGAGGTGCGGTACCGGCCGTCAATGATCGAGGACGCAAAGTCGGGAAGCGTTTTCCGCTCAACACACGCAACAATTTGCTGGGACCCATCACTCCCGCTGCGATGGATGACATAATCACCCACCTCGATGCGACAAACCTTGTATTCATACGTGAGCGCGCCGATCCATGTGATTACGGCACGCTCTCTGTCGTCGGCAATGAGCGTTAGCGCCATGATAGCCAGCTTCTCTCACATGAGTCATTTTTCCAATTGGAAAAATAAGCCCTAACTGCGGGGTCAGTGATTATCGCCCGTGTCTGGGGCATACGCCCGCGGCGGGGGGCTCGTCCGGGATCCGGATTTTCTCGAACGTGGTCCGCCGCGCGGCGCGCCGACAATGATAACGTGTCATCATTGTGCGGTACCATGGTGGACGAACTGACCAGCCGCGCCGAAGCGGGTGTGAGGCCGCGGGCCGCCCTCGCCCGCAGGCCGGCGGACGAGCGGGTAAAAATCTCGCCTCGTCCGCCGGCCCAGTCCCGGTCACCCATTAGCAGCATCCAACTAATTGGTCGGTAACGGCTACGGGGCAAGCACCGTCTCCGACATGATCCCGTCCCGAACCATATGCAGATACACGACGTTGCCAGAATTGAGAGGGTTCCGGTTGTCGGGACCGACAAGCAAGAGAGAGTTTGTGGCCGGATCGGCCACAACCTCAAGAACCGCGGGCAGATTTCCGGGCGCTGCGAGCGTTGCCCGGGCCTTGATTCTTCGGGTAATTCCGAGCGCGGCCGCAACCCCCCGGGCCAGGCCCGCCGCCGCCGGCCGGAACACCGCAACCGCGGTGTTGGCAACGGTCGCGGCGGCCGTGCCGGTCACCAAATGACCGGCGCCGTCCCGCCCGACGAACAGGGCGGCATGAGTCAGGGCGGCGGCCGCCATAAAGCTTGGTTCGCCCGTCCAGGTTCCCGAAATAAACGACGAGGACTCCGCCGAACGTACATGCCCCACCCAAATCACCATTAAAATAATTACCGCGACTAACGCGATCACGAGGTCATGTGATGACATCGCGACGCGGACTATAGATTAAAGAAAAATAAACACCTAAACGTCCATGTTTGCGACCGCTTCCATGCTGGCACCGGTGCCGGGCGGGGCCGGCCCCGCAACCATCGACTTCATCGCGGCGAGCTTCACTCGCGCCGCCGTCTCGACCGCCACCGCCGCTCTCGCGACCACCTTCGCGTGCAGGATCGTGATCCCCTGGCCCAGTAGCAGGTCGGCAATGCCCCAGGCGACCCCCGCCCGCTTATTCGAAATGATTCCCACAATCAGTGTATTGACCACAGTATTCCACGCGTCGACGTTGAGTGTCGCGGTCTTCCGCGTCCCTCGGTACGCGTTCACGATGAACAGATAGGCGATAATCTTGATTATGTTCATTATGAACATTCTCACACCGTTGAATATTTCCGTCGAGTGCTTGGTCAGCCGGGCGTCGAGCCACTTGCCAATGATGTCGCCCAGCTCGCCGTCGTCCCGAATGCCCCGGGTGCCGGCCATCATCGCGGGCGCGTCGTCGCCCGGCGCGACGACGGATATGAATCGGTCAACGCCCATCGCGATGAAGCCCAGGGGTGTCGGTTTCAGCGTCGGCATGCTGAGCACATCGTCCACCGACCTGTTGGGATATTTGTTCATGACGTGAACGAGCGATTCGAGCAACGCCGCGATTGCTTCGGCGGGAATGCGTCCGACGCCGACGGGGTTCTTGCGACCCTTTGAGCGTATCGCTTCATTAGACGCGCCACCCGACCCGAACATGAAGAACTCGCTTTCCGGACCCATCCAGCGTGTTTCACCCCCCGTCACCGCGCTGGCCTGGTTGAGGTCGGCGACGATTCGGATGCCGAGCCGTTTGATGCTGGCGGTCACGACCAGGCGGGTGTGGTCGAGCGGCCGTCCGGCTGGAATGATCCAGTCGGGCACCGGGTTCGCCTTGCGCCGTGTTCGTGTGGGTACCACGGCAGCTTCGGTCACCACGGCAGCTTCGGCAGCCACGGTCGCCACGGCAGCCACGGTCGCCACAGGTACCACGGTCGCCACAGGTACCACGGTCGCCACGACAGCTTCGGTCGCCACGGCAGCTTCGGTCACAACGGTCGACACAGGCACCACAACAGCCTCATGTGCAATTATTCCCCCAATCGCGGACATGTCCAGGTCCGCGAAATCTTCCACAGTTTGTTGGTCAGTGTCCATTATTTATCAGTAACCCAGTGGCCCAACGCGAAAGCGGCTATAAACCGGCCGCCCATTTCAATATTCGCACAACGCTTTTTCGCGATTTGAATCCGCCCATCATACACATAAGCATGGCGTCCCCCATCGCCGCCCGCACCGGCGAGCCGGACACGGCGGAACCACCCGTCAGCACCCCCCAACAACCGATTGCCCTAAAACTCGCGCCGGTGTCCGAGGTCGTCAACGACACCGTCACCCGCGAGGACCTGCTCACCGTGGTAGACGCGATCGTTCGAAGCAACGGCCTCGTCGGTCACAACATCAGAGGGGCAAACCAGCTGTACGAGCGAGGTCTCAAGTACATCATCAGCAAGCTGTTCAGCATTGACAACTCGATCGAGAACGAACGTGTCCAGACCGAGGAGGACCAACGTCACGCGTCAACCCGAATTCAGATTACGTTCAACAACGTCGACATCGGAATGCCGGAGTACATGACAATTCCCGTGGGAACGGTCCAGAAATTGACCCCCCATCTTGCCAAGCTCCACAGTCTGACCTACGCGGCGCCGCTGACCATGGGGGCAACGATCACACTCACCGCACACTTCCGGGACGGAACCGAGAAGACGATCGTGGCACCGTGCCCCACCGTGCAGGTATCAACCTTCCCGATCATGGTCGGCAGCTCGCGCTGCCACACGAGCAAGTGTTCGGTCACGGCGCTCAAGGCGATCAAGGAGGACCCCCACGACGAGGGTGGCCCCCTCATCGTTCGGGGAAGCGAATGGGTCATCGAACTTCGCGACTCCGTGCGGTTCAACAGCATCCACGTGCACCGCGCACCCCGACACGGCTGCGCGGTGCAGGCCGACATCATCTCCCAGCCAGGAGGCACGTTCGAGAATTCGTCGCAGCTGATCGTCCGACGCACCACGAGCGGAATGATCACGATCGAAATCAACTCAGTGAAGTTTCCCAAAAAGCAGATCCCGTTCTTCCTGATGTTCCGGCTGTTCGGAATGACCTCCGACCGCGACATCACCCGACACGTTGTGTACGACCTGTCCGACACCGGCCCCGTCACGTCCCAGATGCTCGACTGGCTTAACACGGCCTTCCACACCGTTGACCGCAGCTTCCAGCACCTCGTTGCCGAACTCGACCGGGTCGTGATCATCGGCGACATTGCCCGCCGAATCCTGGACATCGTTCGAAATCCGGTCGCCTACCAGGCGGACGCGAACGCGGTCCGATTCCTGAACACCCACCTCCTGAAACAGCTCGACGTTGCGATTCTCCCTCACCTGGGCCAGGGCCCCCAGTCGCGCCACCGCAAGCTCCGGTTCATCGGCCTCATGATCCGGAACATGTTTCTCGTGGAGATGCGGATCGCAAACCCCACCGACCGCGACACCTACCGCGGAAAGCGGGTGCACGATCCCGGCGTGTCGCTGGCAAAAGCGTTCAAGACACTCTTCAACAGCACCCTCGTGACGCAGCTGCGGAAGGCGGTGAACCGGGAGGTCAAGGGGACGCCCTTCTCGGACATTACCAAAGAAGGCCTGATCAACATCTTTCGCACGCAGACGTCAGTTTGCGCGCTCGACGTTGAAATGGCGCGCGCCATCGTGATGAGCGACCGCGGAATCACCGGAAGACATCGCGCCCTGGGCGGGCGCATTTCGACCCAGCAGCTCGAGCGCAAAAACCAGCTCAACACGCTCATTGCGGGCCGCACCATCATCTCCCAGAACACGGGCAACGCGGCGAAGCAGACCGCGCGCGCGGACGAGATGCGTCGCGTGCATCCGTCGTACGCGGGCGTGGTCTGCATTCTCCGGTCGCCCGACACCGGCCCCAAGGTCGGCCTCGTCAAAGAGCTGGGCATTACCGCCACCGTCGCGCAATCCCATGACCCCGCGCCGCTGATCGTCAGCCTTCTCCGCGACCCCGCCGTTCACGCGCTCGCCGACACGTCGCCCGAGGACATCGCCCGCCACGGCTGGGCAAAGGTGTTTGTGAACGGCGACTGGATCGGCTGCTGCGACGTCGGACATGCGCTCGTAAGCCGGTACCGCCGAATTCGGCGAGGCGTTGAGGTCGCCACCGACTCGCGCAAGCGCGAGTTTGTTCACCCCTACACCACCATCACGTGGGATCCGGTCATTGACCTCGTCGAGTTCTGGACCGACGCCGGACGGCTCATCCGTCCGCTCCTCATCGTCGACTCCAACGTCGACGAGTATGAGGCGGCGTGCCGGGCGAACAAGGCGGGGCGCAGCACGGGGCGCGGAAAAAATGAGTTCGTCCAGAACATTCGCCTCACGCAGGAGCACCTCCACTGGCTCCGACAACGGAAGATTGGCCTCCAGGACCTCATCGAGGGAGGGATCATGGAGATGGTCACGCCCGAAGAGCAGGAGAACTGCCTCATCTGTCCCGCCATCGACATTCTTCGCGAAAACCGGGTCAACTCGGTGATCCGCTACACGCACTGTGAAATTGAACAGGCGCTGTTTGGCCAGTCCGCCCTCATGGTCCCTTTGGCGAACCACACTCAGCCGGTCCGGGGAACGTATGAGACCAACCAGGGTCGATCAACCTGCGGCTGGTTCGCGTATAACTGGCCATTCGTCAACCAGAAGAACCGAATCTTTCAGTGGTACAATGAGACCCCCATCGTGCGAACCATCGCCCACCGATACACGCCACCCAACGGACGAAACGTTCGGGTGGCCTATATGGGATACGGCGGCGACAACCAAGAGGATTCGTGCATCGTCAACGAGAAGAGCATCCATGCCGGCGTGTACGCCGGCATGTTCCTGCGATTTGAGCGCGTGGAGCTCGAGAACGGTGAGTCGTTTGTGACGCCCGATCCACACACGACCCGGAACCTCAAGCCGAACGCCTCGTACGAGAAACTCGTTGACGGGTTTGTGCAGCCCGGACAGGTGGTGGAGAATGGCGACGTTCTCATCGGCCGGGTGGCCCGGGTGCAGCAGCGCGCCGGCGAGGAGGGGGGCGAGAACGACCCCGGAATCGAGTTCGTTGACCGGTCCATCATTTACCGGTACGACGAACCGGCGACGGTCGACGCCGTCTACAAGCCGCGCGGCGAAGGGGGGACCCTGTTCGCGCTTGTCAAGCTGCGGAGCGAGCGCCCTCTGGGGGTTGGCGACAAGATGTGCCTCACTCCCGACCACTGCGTCCTTGTTCGGCGACGGCCGAACGGGGATCGGAAACCCGTTTGGCTGCCGATCGCGGAACTGACCGCCGATGACAGCGTTGCAACGCTGTCATCGGGCGAGATGGTGTTTGAACGTCCGTCCGAATTGATGTCGTACCCGCTCAGCGCCGACGACGACAACATGATCGCCCTTGAGAGCGATTTCGTCAGCGCGGTGATGACGCCCAACCACAAGATGTTTGTGTCGATCGACGGCTGCCGGTTCGAGTTTGTCGCCGCGAACGACGTGATGGAGTTTGCGACGCGCGGCACACCGGTCACCGTACTTCGCGGAACGGAGCGTGGCGACGCCGTGCCTCACGACATTACGGGCGGCGAACGTGACGTGCGGGACGCGCCGGCCGCGCGCTGGTCGCGAATCACGTGCCCGGGCAACGTTCACTGCGTCGCCGTGCCGAACCACACATTCCTTGTCCGTCGAAACGGAAAGATCCACTGGACGGGTAACTCGTCGCGCGCGGGAAATAAGGCCATCTGCGCGTGCATCATTCCGGGGAGCGACATGCCCTACGACGAGGATGGGATATGTCCGGACATAATCATTAACCCCCACTCGTGCCCCACCCGCATGATCATCGGACAGATCATCGAGGCTGCCATGTCGATGGTCGGAGCGGCCGGCGGATTCACCATGGACGGCACCGCGTTCACCAGTGTCGACGTGAAGTCGATCGGCGACCAGCTGGTGAAGTACGGCCTCCGCCGTAACGGTCGATCGCGGCTGTTCAACGGTCGCACCGGTGAATACTTTGATGCGGCAATATTTGTGGCACCCACGTACCACCAGCGGCTTCAGAAATTTATTCAAGATGACAGGTACGCGGTGGACCGTCGCGGACCCACTGATGCGATCACGCAGCAGCCTCTCCGCGGGACCCGGGTTCGGGGCGGCCTCCGCGTGAGTGAGCTACAGGCGTGGGTGCTTGCGTCCCACGGTGCGTCCAAAATCATGTACGAAAAGATGATGGTCGATAGCGATGGAACCGTGGACCACATGTGCTGCATGTGCGGACAGCCCGCAATCTTCAATGATCAGCGTCAGACTGCGTACTGCACGAACTGCAGGGGGGTCGCAAACATCGTGACCATTCCAACGTGCGTGTCCGCCCGCCTGCTCCGGCACCAGCTCCGGGCGTGCTCAATTCGCACCACGCACATCTTTCAACCGCAGGTGTTTGAGGACCCCAAGGTTGCGTACAGCTTTGAGGCCGGCGGGATTGTTGACAGCGTGGGTGCGGAACGCGACGTGTCCGAGGCGGACGGCGAAGACGTGTCCGAGGCGGACGACGAAGAAGATGCAACCTAATATCCAAAGTCGTCGATAACTAACATCATCTTTCCCGACTCCCGGTCGACCAGAGAATCGGACCACGCGTGTCGTCCCGCGAGCGCAGGAACAAACGCGTGGTAAAATTTTTTCTGTTCGTCCCTCTCGGCCCGGATGTGTCGGCTGTTTGCCAGGGCGGGGTCGATCCACTTGCCGATAAAGCACGCGGACGACGATGGAAACTCCGCCCCCCACTCGCTCGTGTCCGGATTTGCCAAAACAGCGTCCAACCGATCGGACACGGACATGTACTGACACAAATGGTACTTCTCGAGATTGCACGGTGACCGACGGTCACTGCCGACGACGCCGGACCGGCGGAGCACCCGGATCGTCCACAGATCGATGAGTATGAACCGGAGGACAAGCACGAGCGTTCCCACCCGCCCGTGTTCTTCCTTGACGCGCGGCGACGCACCCGCGGGCGCGTCAGTCGAACCGCGCGTGGGAATGAGCTCGTGTTCGCCGGCGTTGTACACGTCGGCGATGGCGACCTTCCCGCCGGATGACGATCGGTACACGGTCATCCGGCGGAGCCGCGGATCGCCGGGGACGAGGGGGTCGTTGGTCGGAGCCGTGATGTCGCCCCGCCGGGAACCCGCGACACTCATGATTGACTTCCGGACGTCGTCGAGAGATCTCGCCGTGACTACCTGGAGACGGACGGCGACTTCGCCGTCCGTCGCGAACGAGCCGACGACCGCGTTCTCGGCGGACCGAATAAGTTCGTCACAAATTAATTTGTCGATCTCATCGACGGGTTGATCATGGTGCTCCCTGCAGCGTTGTCTATCATGTTCGTGACTCTGTTCGTGTTTCCCGTGCCGCTTCTTGATTGATTTTCCGCGGTGCTTGCCGTCCCTGCGGTCCCTGCCGCCCTTGACATCCCTGCGGTCCCTGCCGTCCCTGCCGCCCTTGACATCCCTGCGGTCCCTGCCGTCCCTGCCGCCCTTGACATCCCCGCGGTCCCTGCCGTCCCTGCGGTCCCCGCCGCCCTTGACATTCCCACTGCCGACCAGAATCATGTTCAGGCTGCGACGCGTCGCAAACAACTCGGCCCATTCACCGGCGCGCGCGGGCGAGCACAGGCCAGCGTATGTGTCAATCAGAATGAGTTCCGGCGGGACGCAAGGGAGCATTCCGTGTCCCACCGCCCCCCTTGCCATCATGGGTTCGATCGCTTCCATCGTTCGGACACCCCTGAACGATGGAAGCGTTTTAATGATGACGATATCGATGCCGTCGACCGATATGACGAAGTCACGGTGGGCCACAACGGTTCGGCCCACCGTGAGACGTGTGAGACCCGCCGAATCGGTTCCGAATATTTCCCGGGCAAGCTCTTGCATTGCAACGGCCGTGTCGCTCGCCGAGAGAATTGTCCACGGAATGCTCGGCGTTCCGACGGAGCTGTCGCCGTCGGCGGCCCGCAGCAACAAGGACGCGTGTGGCGGGGCGTAAACCATGCCGTGGGATACGACGAACGCGTCGACGACTCCCATGATGGCCGAGAACTGATCCTGAAATTTTAGCAACAGGGGGGCGATCGCGGTCCGCGTCTCCTCCACTTCATCCCAAGCCACCGGCGTCGCCATCCGTATATTGACGAACAAAAATATCAGACACGGTCCTATACCATATCACCCATCAGGTCGTCGACCTGAGCGTCGGTGAGGGGGGCGGCTGCGGCGACGGCAGCCGCAGCCGCGGCGGTCGCTGTGCGGAGCTCCTCCGCCTGCATAACACGTTTTCTGATCGATTCGATGCTCTCGCTCCCCTCGGCGCGGTCGAGTATCTCCTGGGGGTCGGTTCCGCCCCGGATGAGCTTAATGCGGCGCGACGCCTCAAATGGACTTCCATTGGGGGTCGTGCCCGACTCGATCAGTTCTTCAAACCGCTCGGCGATGGCGCCGAGTCTTGCGCGGTTGAAGGATCGGGACGCCGCCGCAAGTTCGGCGCGAACACGTGGGTACTCCGACTTGGCGATCTTCGACTGCCGCAAGGGGTTGATCCGAATTCCGCCGCTTTCGTCGAGCGCATCAAACACGATGAACCCATTCACGATGCCGTCTTTCGCAAACCCCGACATGCCGAGCGAGGGTCGCCACGACTCCCGGTGGAACTCACCGATTGACACGCAGATCGCGCCGCCGCGTCCGAACAGCCCGTTCTCGGTGAGGCACTCGAGCTTGGGCGGCGCCTGGGGAAACTCGTCGCCCACGGATAGCCTGAATATGTACTCCCCACCCCTCCAGATTCCCGGAAGCGCGCACGCCATCACGTGCCAGACACGCATGTCATCCGCGTCGGGCAGAAACAACAGGTGGGGTTGGTCCTCGCGCGTTGCCTTCTGAATCTGCTTCCGCATTTTACTTCCGATCATGTCGGCCGCCATGCCTGCACTATTAAAAAGTTGACCCATTTCAATTGCCGATTTGCAATTTACAATTTGCAATTTACAACCTGCCAACCTGTCCTAGCGCATCCGGCTCATCAGGGCCAACGAATCGCGCCGAACCGCGCTAATGTCGGTCGTTAGCAGGTCGTGGTGTCGGCGGAGGTTACGCGCGGCGGGGTCCAACGCGTGCGTCAATTTTCCGTGAATCCATAGCATGAGGTCAACACCAGGCTGCGTGAGTGACAGCGAGCCGGCGTATCCGCGTGGTCGGTCACCCGACGAAAGTACATTTTTTATTTCATCGGTGAGCCGCAGCATCAGTTCCACGCTTGTTTCCATCTGCCGGCCCACTTTCTCCATGTCGGTCGACACGATCGCGATCAGCCGCGAATAATCTGCAACCTCCTCGTCCGACGGCGCATCGGGCGGCGCGGTGGCAAGGAGGGCGCTCCGCCTTTCCGCGATCAGCTTGAGGACCCGGGGGTCCTCAAGATTCTCGGCGTCGAGGGCTCCGGGAACGTCCAGATCCACTGCCCGAGACCTGCACCATCTGATGTATGCGCGGTGCTTCAGGTCGGTGTCCGGAACGTCGTCTGTCGGCACGACGGCGGGCGTTGTCGTCGTGCCGGCGGGAGTTGTCACACACGCCGGGGGTGTTGGGGATGCCATGCCATCGTCCACCATTGCACCGATTCGGCGGGTGATCTCGTCCGGAGTCATCGACACCATTTGAATATGGACCACAGTCTTAATGGCCTAACATGTACCGATTCGTCAACCCCCAAAAAACTAACGGCGATGCTAGGCCGTCGCGGAGTCCATCGTTCGCTGAAGTGATGGCAATGTTTGCTGCGCGTAGCTCATCGCACTTCCAGCTGCCGGGTGTTCGTTTCGGCATCATCCACCAAGAGCGGCGTCCCGCCGGACCTCCCTACGGGCGTCCTGCGCCCGTGGCCGCGGCGCCTGCGCCCGTGACGGCGCCCGTGACTGCGCCTGCGCCCGTGACTGCGCCTGCGCCCGTGACTGCGCCCGTGCCCGTGACTGCGCCTGTGCCCGTGACTGCGCCCGTGACTGCGCCTGCGCCCGTGACTGCGCCCGTGACTGCGGCTGCGCCCGTGACTGCGGCTGCAGGGCCCATCAGAATCTGGGACGCTATCGGGCTTGTAGCGCTACCACTCAAGTCGGAACAACAGATCGATGACACGTGGATTGCCGAGAACGAAGCGCTCCAATCAATCTTAGCCGACGCCAAGAAAATACACGCACTGATCCATATGTCAAAAACACTTATACATATCAATGTGAATTTGTCGCTTAATGACTGTATCAACATCACACTGATGGGCGAGGGATGGTACCAAAACGCAAAAACGGATCGCGCGGTTGCCCGAGAGCTGCAGGGTCAGTGTCAGAACAACATTAACTTCAGTGCCCTCCTTTGTGGGCATGTCCGGACAACCACAATGTGTTGTTGATCGACGTAAAAATGAACCCCTTTTTTAGTCCGACGCATCGGACTCATCGGAGCTCGCATCAGCCCAGCGCATGGCCGGTAACACTGGCGCAGCCAACGCCGCACCAACGGTTAGTCCAAGAAAGTCGGAAACCGTCAATCCAGACATCACGTCAGGGATGTCTGCCGCGGGCGGCGCGGGCGGCGCGGGCGGCGCGGGCGGCGCGGGTGCCGTCCCCATCGATTCACGCCCAGGAGATTTCCACTCGTCCTGCACCTGTACACCGGCCTCGGCCCTCGTCAGCGCCGCGGTCAGGATATCGCTCGACGACAGCGACACCCCACCACCGGTCGCACGATTTATCCGCTCAACCGTCCCCCGAATGTCGGCAACAGACATCGAACCAGCACGCCCCTGATCAGGACGACGTCCACCACGCCCATAAGCAATTCTCCCGCGTCCACCGCGTCCGCGTGTGTCGCCCATAGATACATCGCGACGCGCACGTCCGCGTGCACGTCTTGCACCGCGACCCCGCTCCCTCCACGACTCGCGGGGAGCGCCGCGAGTCGTGACCCGCCTGATATTTATTTTACCCGCGTGCGTGGCGTACCTGTAATCGGACCCGCTGGGAAGTACCTGGACATTCAACGCACCCGCACCGAGGAGCGGTGCCAGAAACGGTTTCTCGAGCAGCATGAGCATGTCCTGCAGGTGGTGTACATTACCAACCGTTCGTGTAATAGTTGTTCGCATAATACGCTCACTGAGCGTTCGAGGTTCCGCATCCGCCATGATAACCGCAACCTGGCTCTCTAGGTCCGCGGACCACCGCCCCGGCAGCTCCCGCAGACGGTGGCAGGTGTCGCTCAGACGTCCGACAAACGCGTCATAATCGGCCCCGTGGTTCTCAACGGAGGTCATGATCGAAAGATGCTTTCGAGCCGACCGTGCCCGTTCAACGGGGGTTATATCTTCAATTTCCGTCACCCAATTCTATGTGCAAGCGGGTTTGGGTTTCGCCCGCGGGCGGGCGACCTTCGGCGGCCTCATCTCCGCCACCAGGACGCTAACGTTTTTAAGAACATCGCTAGCAACACAAGCATCCACTTGCGCTTGTTCATTCCGTACCAGAATTTTTATGATTCTGGCTCCCCACAACATGTCAAACTCTTGCCCAGATCCGACCGCAGTCCTCGCCCGCCTTATTTCTTCGATTTTTGTCAATTTTTTATTGATCGCCTTGATGGACTTACGATGCAACGTCGGCGCCTCAAGTTTTAACTTCAAAGCCACGGGCAGATCCGAACGTTCCATTGACGATGCGGAACGTTCGGACCATCTCGGAAAGTTGCGAACAATGTATGGATCATCGGGTGACCTCGTCGCCAGAATCATGAACGCCTTTTCCATGCGTTGGATAAATCCGTCCGGCCGATCGTTTTTTGTGACAATCCTTCCGTCGGGATGTTCCCTAGGCCGCGGGTAAGTCAATCCATACTTCTTACAAATCTTTGTCAACGACTCGAGGTCTTTTTTGTTCGTCCCCCCGGGTCCTGGAATGAAATAATCCTGCTCGTTAATAACGTTGAGCCATCCTGCCAACATTTCGTGTTTTGTTTGCTCGTGAATGATGTGGCCCTCCTTTAAAGAAATCGGACACGTCCTTCCTAAATCGACGGGCGTGTCGGCGGGAAGGCCACGCGCAATGTCGTCCCGACGCGTCGCCTCGCAAACATTTCTGAGCATCTCCATGCACACATCAGACGGAAACGGCGTCGCCCTCCGGGTTTGCCAATATTTTAACGATTCCAGCTGGCGAACCTGGAACGGCTGAAGGCTTGATTTTTTACTGCCCTTGAAATTTTCGTACTGACCCAAGACCCACGACATCCAATTTTTAAACACCACCGGTACACCGCCGACATACCAGACGTCACCCGTCTTTGGGTACCTCCCCACCTCGTCAACGAGAAACCGGAGGTGCGCAAACGCGATATCGAACGGAATATTTTTCGACATCGTCATTTTGTTTGACCCCGTCACATTGTATCTAATAACTCGGCTGAGATATCGGACAAACACATCGCGCCGGCTTCCGAGAATCGGGCCCGCGCTTGATCGAATCGAGAACACCTCGTCGGGGCGCAACCCCTCGCCCATCAGCTTCCGGTAAAACAGCGGGTCCTCGTCGAGAAGCGCGTCGACAAACGGAACGACGGGCGCGAACTTGCACAGAAGATCAATATCGAGCAGCCCGTCCGCGGACGTACCGGCAACCGACACGACCGGAATGAAGATGTCGGAACGGGGCGGCTTGCCCGCGACCCGGGTGAGTGGCCGGCACACGCTCTGAATTATCTCGCACGGCGAGCTGCGCGGGGCCGCGAAGAACACACCGTTGAGGTGTGGAAACTCGATGCCTTCGCTAAATAACCGACAGTTAAAGAGAATACCTCGGGCGCACGTCTTGAATCTTTTTACGCACTCGGCTTTGATGGCAGACGTCATTGTCCCTTTCACCGACATGCAGAGACACGCGCCCGGATGATCCGCCAGGGCGACCCGAGTCGCCCCGCAGAGGCGATCCGAGTCGGCAATTCGGGAGCAGAACACGAGAAGTTTGCCGGAAATCCTTGACGCCGCAACGATCTGAGAGACGAGCGCGTCGTCCCCGGACGTGCCCGCGTCCGGAGCGACCAAATGGAGGCGAAAATCGTTCGCAATTCCCCTGTCGATCCCGGACCGCAAATGGAACCGGAAAGCGACATTGCCAAATATTTCTCGATCATCCATTGAGACGTTTCCGCCGTACCGGGGCGTCGCGGTCATGAACAATCTTCTCCCATACTTAAATTTCTTAAGTACGTGACTAAACGGATCAACGACTCGCGGCTTTTTTGGCCGACATACTCGATGGCACTCGTCAAACACGGTGAGTTCGAAATTGTCATCAAGATGATGCGATGACTGATACATACTCACGACCACCCGAACATTGCGGGTCGCTTCCTTTGCGGCGTGTTCGCAGCCCGCGATCATGCGCAATCCATCGCGGCAACGCGTATCACTCCCGACGAGCAAGACCGAATCCTTGTCCAGTCCGTAGTCGATCAGCTTGGCCGCCGTTTGCCACAAGAGCTGAATAGTTGGCACGAGAAACAATACACGCGTGTATTGTTTCATTATCTCGTATGCGATCCGTGTCTTTCCACATCTACATGCGACAATAAGCATCGT
>Ga0307987_1001052_pt1 | contig 15693 bp, 13 predicted proteins | sample EllFjometagen181_FD_203157 | JGI IMG/M metagenome (GOLD analysis project Ga0307987, IMG submission 203157) | Marine microbial communities from Ellis Fjord, Antarctic Ocean - #181 | ecosystem: Environmental > Aquatic > Marine > Unclassified | place: Southern Ocean | collected 2014-10-08
TCTCCATTAACCCCATACAAACAGATAATTTTGGTATGATACAAATTTTATTCTTACCTTGTTCTTTTGCCCTGTAAAGGGCAGTATCTGCTTTTTTCAGCAAGGTATCCGGAGTGTCGTTTCCATCCCCTACCCCTACCCCCACTCCCATACTGATAGTCACGCCCACCGGTTCATCAGGCCGGGGATAAAAATGAAATGCGGCAAATTCCTTTCGAATACGCTCGGCAACATAAAAGGCGTCCTTTGGCTGGGTGCCGGGAAAGATGACGCAGAACTCTTCGCCTCCGTAGCGGCAGGCATAATCAAACTGTCTGATCCCATCATTGATAACCCGGGAAAGGGCTTTTAATACCACATCCCCCTCTGGATGGCCGTAGGTATCATTGTAATGTTTGAAATTATCCACGTCCATGATCAAAAGACACAGGGGACGTCCGCTGCCCAAAGCGCTTTCCACCTCTTGGCCCAACTGATCCAGAAGAAATTTTTTATTGTAAAGACCGGTCATGCCGTCCATGCGACTTGCCAGCCGGAATTTATCCCGGCTTTTGCTCAACCGATCCCGGTCCCGTTCCATGAGGCTGATTTTATAGGCAAGGGAAAAAGAGAGTAAAAGAGATTCAAACACTGGCCCCAGGATCAATATCTGCTCCCCGGGCACGGTGGTGGGAAGTACCCCGGTGACCCATAGAATAAAAACACCCATACCAATGATGAACACCACGTTGGCAATAACATAAAGCCTGGCAGGCTTAAACCCCTTATTCCATTGAATGATGCCAACACTGCTAAGAATAAAGGAGGAAAAAACTCCGGTAATGTTGCATAAAATGTCGGCCCAGACAAATAACCCACTAACACCGGTTATGAAAATAAGACCTGCAAAAACAGCAATAAGCCCCATTAACCGACCCCATACGGGTGCCATGAGCGACATGTTGAAAAAATTTCTGCAAAACAGGAACCCCAAAAAGATACAGATCCCCAGCAGGGTATATTCAAGGGTAAGGGCCGTTTTGATATCAAGGGAAAAGAAATGGATGGAATGTCCCAGAAATATAACCAAATAGGCAATAAAGGCGCTGATGTAAAGGACATATTGCAGGTATTCCCGGTGCCCCAGCACCAGAAAAAGAAACAGGTTGTACAGGATCATACTCAGGATGATCCCATAGGCCATGCCAAAGAACAGATAATCATGGGCAGTGTATACCCGGAATGCTTCCGGTGTACGCAGCAGCAGGGGAATGACCTCGGTGCCATAAACCTGGAATCGCAGATAACAGGTTGTCTGTTTTTGTCCGGTAATGTCCACCTTGAACATGAGGTGCCTGAAATTAAAGTCCCCCTGGGCCGAAGACAGTTCACGGGAAAGACGCTTATGTAAAAAGGGATGGTCTGGTGCCGGGGATGACTGGAAAAAATCCACCTGGTACCGGGGACGTCCCAGTTCCAGGGTCAGGTAAGCCGGCCCTGTGCCGGGAGTTATGGACTCTGTGTTCAGGGTAAAACGCACCCAGACAATTTTCCGGGCCGGCGGAGCCAGAACCAGACCGTCACCAACATGGGGAGCAAACATCTCCCGGGCAGTACCATGGATGATATCAGAAATGGACAGGTTACCGGTGGGATCTACCAGCACATCCATATATCTGCCCAGATTGATTTTTTCAAAATCTGAATTGATTAGCAGATGGGAACTGGAAGGTGCACAAAAAGTGATGGCGGGCAGGAGAAACAGAACTATTATGAAGGTAAACAGGTTAAGTGCATTGGTAGTATTCTGTTTCATTTTTTTAGAATTTGGTTCGCCTTTGGATGAGTTAATTTCAAAAACAACTTGGTGAATTGTAACCTGATTTTTTTTGAGTGTACCTTTTTTGCAGTATTCTCTCTCAATGTTTAGCAAGGGCTTGGAGACAAGGTATTGAGCAGGCTCTTTCTTCCCGGCTAATCTAAAAAAGAAACACTCTTATTATTTCCAGGCAGTTATAACGTCAGTGTTAAAAGTAATCAAGAAAAATCAAACATGTAAAGGATCTCATTACGTGACAACAAATTTAATCCACTCTTAACAAAAGCTTAACACAATCCTAATATAAGAAAGGTATATTCTCCTGCAGAATGAATATGATGATTTTTCATGGGATTCGTACTCAAAGACACACAGCCCATGCCTTGATTTATTAACAATGGAGAAAAACAATGAAAAGAATGAAAAGAATGATTAAAGGGTTACTGTTGGTTTCTGTTTCGCTGGTGATGGCATCATCACAACTTTTTGCCGGAGAACTGGTGATTAAAGGGTCCACCACGGTACTTCCGATTGCCCAAAAGGCTGCCGAGGCCTACATGGCAGAGCATCCAGATGTAAAAATTTCCCTTTCCGGAGGTGGTTCCGGCAACGGCATCAAGGCCATCATTGACGGCACCGCAGACATTGGAAATGCCTCCCGGTTTATCAAACAAAAAGAGGTCGATCTGGCTGTAAAAAAAGGAGTTTATCCCGTTCCATTCAGGGTGGCCTTAGATGCCATCGTCCCGGTGGTGAATGGGAAAAACACCGTGGCAAATCTCACCATGGCCCAGTTAAAGGAGATCTATCTGGGTAAAATAAAAGACTGGAAAGAGCTGGGAGGCACCCCGGGCACCATTGTTGTGATTTCCCGTGACAGCTCTTCTGGCACCTTTGGGGTATGGAAGGATCTGGTCATGAAAAAAGAGCGGGTGATCCCAAGAGCGCTCACCGTTCCTTCCAATGGGGGTGTGGTCCAGGCCGTGGCCAATACACCTGGCGCCATTGGGTACGTTGGCCTGGGATATATCACAGCAGAAATCAAGGCCGTGGATGTGGAGGGTGTGGCCGGGTCTGAAGAGAATACACTGAACGGGTCCTTTCCCATATCAAGAGGTCTTTTCATGTTCACAAAGGGATGGCCCAAGGGCGATACCATGGCCTTTATGTCCTTTATCCTTTCCCAAAAAGGTCAGGAACTGGTTAAAGCCGCAGGTTCCATCCCCCTGTTCTAATCGTCCTCTTTGAGTTCACACCCCATTTGGTTTGCCCCATAGAATGATAAAGATTTGAGCCAGGTAAGAGAGATGTTTGTCCTCCATGGGGAACAACGCAACACCACAGGGAGAAACCCCTTTGAAACGTCAACACATCGACAGCGGTGTAAAGTTCAGTTTTCTATTCATCGCACTGTTTTCCATCACTGTATTGTCACTGATAATGGTATTCCTCTTCAAAGAGGGTCTTCCCATTTTAGAACATGTCTCCATCAAGGAATTTGTCCTGGGGAAATACTGGTATCCAACAGATGAACCGGCTGATTTTGGCATACTGCCCTTGATTCTCGGATCTTTGAGTGTCACCCTCTTATCGGGTTTAATGGCGATTCCCCTGGGAATCATGACAGCCATCTATCTGGCTGAAATTGCACATCCCAAGGTGGCGGAATTTGTAAAACCCATTGTGGAGTTAATGGCATCCATGCCTTCGGTGGTCATTGGTTTTTTCGGCATGGTGGTGGTGGCCCCCTTTATTCAAAAATTATTTAATATCCCGGTGGGCTTGAATATGTTCAATGCCTCCTTGATGTTAGCATTCATGGCCATTCCCACCATCTGCACCATTTCAGAAGATGCCATTTTTTCCGTACCCACGGCATTGAAAGAGGCCTCATTTGCCTTGGGAGCCACCCATTTTGAAACCATTTTCAAGGTGATTCTCCCCGCCTCCCTGTCCGGGATCTGCACCGCTGTAATCCTTGGGTTATCCCGGGCCGTGGGGGAGACCATGGTGGTTCTCATGGCCGCTGGCGGGGCTGCCATGATACCGGGGTCCATTTTTGATCCGGTGCGTCCGTTGCCAGCGAGCATTGCCGCAGAAATGGCCGAAGCTCCCTTTGGGGGGGAGCATTATCATGCGCTTTTTGCCATTGGTATTGTTCTGTTTCTCTTTACATTCCTGTTTAATCTGATGGCTGATTTTATTTCCCACAGATTTCGCCAGGTGGGCGAGGCTTCTTTATAATCATGAGAAAACGACTCTTTCTACAACAATTGTGGTTCACCTTCATCAAGATGGCAGCCTGGATCAATGGGGGTGCCCTGGCGGTGATGGTCTATTTTATTGTATCCCGGGGATGGCGGGCCATTTCCTGGGGATTTATCTCCCAGGCCCCCCGGGAATCCATGACCCAGGGAGGCATTCTTCCCTGTATCGTGGGAACCATTTCCCTGTGCCTTATCACCATCCTTGTGGCATTGCCCATTGGGGTGGCCTCGGCCATTTATCTCAACGAATATGCCACCCAGGGTAAAATGGTCCGTCTCATTCGTCTGGGGATCAACAACCTTGCCGGGGTGCCTTCCGTTGTCTTTGGGTTGTTTGGTCTGGCCTTTTTTTGCATTGTCCTTAAAATGGGGGTGTCTGTGGCCGCCGGCGGTTTGACCCTGGGAATTATGACCCTGCCGGTGATCATTGGTGCCTCAGAAGAGGCCCTGAAAACGGTTCCAGATACCTACCGGGAAGCCTCCCTTGCCATGGGGGCCACCCGGTGGCAGACCATTCGGAAAATCGTTCTGCCCATGGCCTTCCCCGGCATCATTACTGGCTCCATTCTGGGGATCAGCCGGGCCGCCGGAGAGACAGCCCCCATCATGTACACCGGGGCTGTTTTTTTCACCCCGGATCTTCCCAGTTCCATTCTGGATGAAGTCATGGCACTCCCCTATCATATTTACGTACTGGCCACCGCAGGCACAAACATTGAAGCCACCCGCCCCCTTCAATATGGAACCGCCCTGGTGTTGATTCTGCTGATTTTTGGCATGAATCTGGCAGCCATTATCATGAGATCAAAAATGAGAAAAAAATTAAGGATATAGCCCCATGGAAAACAATATTAAAATGCACACCCGGGATCTGGATTTCTTCTATGGTGAATTCCAGGCACTTCATCATATTTCCATGGATTTCCTTGAAAAACGGGTGACGGCCCTCATTGGCCCGTCAGGCTGTGGAAAAAGCACCTATCTTCGATGTTTGAACCGCATGAATGATCTTATTTCCGGCACCCGTGTGAAGGGAAACGCCCTGTTGGATGACATGGATATCTATGATCCTGCCATTGATGTGGTGAGCCTGAGGCGACGGGTGGGTATGGTGTTTCAAAAACCCAACCCCTTTCCAAAATCCATTTTTGAAAACATTGCCTATGGCCTGAAGGTCAACGGTGTCAGGGACAAGGCAAAAATAACCCAGGTTGTGGAAAAAAGCCTGAAACAGGCGGCCATTTGGGATGAGGTCAAGGACAGGCTCAACGAATCTGCCCTGGGACTTTCCGGGGGACAGCAGCAACGATTGTGCATTGCCCGGGCCCTGGCCGTGGACCCTGAAGTGCTTTTGATGGATGAGCCCGCCTCGGCCCTTGATCCCATTGCCACCCAGAAAATTGAAGCCCTGGTAACCGAGCTTTCTTCAAAGTTGACCATTATCATTGTCACCCATAACATGCAGCAGGCGGCCAGGGTATCTGACCGCACGGCTTTTTTTTACATGGGCAAATTAATAGAAGTAAATGATACCGATACCCTGTTCACAAAACCGGAATTAAAACAGACTGAAGACTATATAACCGGACGATTCGGTTGAAAATACGAAAATACGGAGTCCTTCATTTGCCAGTTGACTGCACTTAGTGATTGTCCATAAATTATTTGTACATTTTTATCGGTCACCACGCTGTGATTACAGTCATTATAAACCATTATTGTTCAAGTTATTTATGGACGACGACTTAGTGCTTAGGGGACAGATTTTTAAATCTGTCCCCGCCTAAATGGAAAAGTTACTTCAGACTCATTCCTAGGAGAAAAATATATGGCAGGGCACCTGCAGAACGAAATAGAAAAAATCAAAAAAGAACTTTTGTCCCTTGGGGCCATGGTGGAAGATCGCCTTCAACAGGCCATGCATGCCATTAAAACCACTGATACCCAACTGGCCCGGAAAATCATTGATACTGATTTTGAGATTGACCAACGGGAAATTGAAGTGGAAGAAGAGTGCCTGAAAATCCTGGCTTTGTACCAGCCCGTTGCCACGGATTTACGATTTCTGGTGGCGGTGATTAAAATTAACAATGATCTGGAGAGAATCGCAGATTATGCGGCCAACATTGCCCGGCGCTTTGAAACCTCTTCCCAGGCCCCTGATAAATTCAAATATGACTACACCGCCATGGCCAACCAGGCATCCAAAATGCTGAAATTGAGTCTGGATGCCTTGGTGCGCTGGAACGTGGACATGGCCTATGATGTCCGAGATATGGATAAAGAGGTCAATCTCATGAGAAATGAAGCCTATGATTCCATGAAAAGAGATATCCAGAAACATCCGGAAATGGTAAGTGAAATCATTAACATGTACCTGATTTCAAGGCACTTGGAACGTATCGGGGATCACAGCACGAATATTGCCGAAGAGGTGATCTATCTCATTGAAGGGGAGATTATCCGGCATACGTGAAAAAGAAACTCGGGCTAAATACAGGAAAAGACAAAATGGTAAAAGAAACGATTCTGATAGTGGATGATGAAGAAGATATCCTGGAACTAATCAAATATAATTTAACCCATGAAGGCTATGTCATCTTGACGGCAAAGACGGGCGAGGAAGCCATTGAAATAGCCACCCGTTCCCAGCCGGATCTCATTGTACTGGATCTGATGCTCCCGGGAATTGATGGCCTTGAAGTCACCCGACACCTGAGACGTCAAGCCAGCTCCCATGAGCTGCCCATTGTCATGCTCACGGCAAAGGGCGAAGAGAGCGATATCATTACAGGCCTGGAACTGGGGGCAAATGATTACATATCCAAACCCTTCAGCCCCAAAATCCTCATCGCAAGAATCCGGGCCATCCTGCGTCGTCGCAAAAAAGATGCCATGGATACACCGGATATCAAACAGGAAGGCGACCTGATCATTGACAGAAAACGTCATGTGATCACTCTCATGGGAGAGGTGATGGACCTGACGGTTTCGGAATTTAAACTGCTCTCTTTTCTGGCAAATAAAAAAGGGTGGGTGTTCACCCGAAATCAAATCGTTGATGCCATCCATGGGGATAATTATGCTGTCACTGAAAGAAGTGTGGATGTTATCATTGTGGGATTGCGGAAAAAATTAAAAACCCATGCATCTCTCATTGAAACCGTCCGGGGCGTGGGATATCGCTTCAGGGAATAATTCTCCTCCCAGTACCCAGTTACTGTATTCCAGGGCGCATTTCCATTTTTCCGGCACCGTCTATAACTCATTGATTTTATTAAGTCAGGAGCAAATTGACTCAGAAATTATATCTTTATAAATCAAAAGCTTAAAATTCCGACCGGAAGAATGGGAATACGCCCGTATTCCACACCTTTAACGGAACTCCAAACAAAATCATGAACAAGAACAAGAAAAAAAAACTTATCTGGCATATTTTTCCAGCATTCCTGGTGATCACCGTGTTGTCACTCCTGGCCGTGACCTCTTGGTCCAGCCGTTACTTTAAAACAGTTTTTCTGGAAAATTCTGAAAAAGAGCTGACCATCCGGGCAAAAATACTGCAACATCAATTTGCCGATCTACTTGGCGAAAATCACGACCGCATCGGTTACATTGATGCCCAGTGCAAGGAAATTGGTGGGTCAACCGGTACACGGGTAACGGTGATGCTTCCTTCAGGGAAGGTTATTGGTGAGTCCTTTAGTGAGGCCATTATCATGGAAAATCATATGAAACGGCCTGAAATCATGACGGCATTAAAACGCCAAAAGGGAATCTCCATCAGATACAGTGCCACACTGAACCAGACCATGATGTACATAGCACTTCCTGTGATGGCAGAGCAACGGGTGGTTGCCGTTGTTCGAACCGCAATTTCCATCTCCAGCATTGACGAAGAAATCAAAACCATCCGGAACAATGTTTTTTTTGCCCTGTTCTTAACGATTATGGCGGCGGCCATTGCCAGTTTATTGGTATCCCGAAGAATTACCCGTCCCGTTGAACAGATGAGAAAAAGCGCGCTCTCATTTGCCAGGGGAAACCTGGAGACACGCCTGGCCATCCCAGACTCTGAAGAGCTATCTGAACTTGCCCTGACCATGAACCACATGGCAGAAAATCTTGATGAAAAAATTACGAGCCTTAAAAGCCGCACCATGGAGCTTGAGGCCGTGCATTCGAGTATGCAAGAAGGGGTGATTGCCATTGACAATGAGGAACGCATCATCACCATAAATACTGCGGCTGCAAGGGTCTTCGGGTTTTCCGTCTCAAATCTCAAGGCCCGATATATATTGGAAATTGTCAGAAACATGGCCCTAGAGAAATTCATCCAGCAGGCATTGGCCACCCATGAGCCCGTGGAAGAAGATATCGCGCTTTCAGGAAATGGAGATTTGATCTTAAACATCCATTCCACCGCCCTCTACGATGCCAAAAATATACGCATGGGAACCTTGATTATTTTCCATGATATTACACGGCTGCGTCGTCTTGAAACCATGCACAAGGATTTTGCCGCCAATGTCTCCCATGAACTCCAGACCCCGCTCACGGCAATAAAAGGATTCATTGAAACCTTGCAGGAGATGATGACCCGCAATGATCCTGAAGCATGTGATAATTTTCTGAAAATTATTGAGAAGAATGTTAACCGCATGGTGGCGCTTATCAATGATCTTTTGGCATTATCCCGGATTGAACGGCTCCAGGGAACCGATGTTGAATTTGAGGATCAGGACATTGCCACATTAATACAGGGCGCTGTGCACACCTGTCATGCCCAGGCAGAAGAAAAGCAAATGAGCATCACCATTGACTGTCCCGAAGATCTTTGCGCTCCGGTGGATACCCTTCTCATGGAGCAGGCCATTTTGAATCTTTTGGACAATGCAGTTAAATACACACCCCATGAAACAAATATAAACATACAGGTCATTAAAAAAGACCAAGAGGTGGAAATTGTAATTAAAGACAATGGTCATGGCATTGAGTCGGTCCATCTGCCCAAAGTTTTCAACCGGTTTTACCGGGTGGATAAGGCAAGAACCCGCAATGAAGGGGGTACAGGTTTAGGGCTTGCCATTGTCAAACACATTGCTCAATACCACCATGGCAAGGTGAGCGTAAACAGTGAAAAAGGTCAAGGTACAGTCTTTACACTCTCCATTCCCGCATGATCCACATGCCCCAGCAAGGCGGGCTGTATCGCCTTTGTTGCTTCAGTTTTTAAAAAGTAAAAAAAAATTCTTTTTTTCAATGTAAATCTGGGTATCCTTCATATGACCCTAAAAGTACTTTACACTCTTTTAGGAAAAAGTCTCTGTAAATGGGGAATGCTCTAAGAAAGTGTAAAGTACTTTTGAAGGATGCCTAAATCTGATATACAACCTTATGATAACACTGTTCTCATATCAAGTACCAAGATTCTGGCCAGAAGCTACATTGATCTACGGGAGTGAGGAATGACTTTTGAAAAACATCGAATTAACCGGCGGGTGATCCAAGACTTAAAAAAAAGATCGACCATTGGTAGCTTTTTTTATCTTCTCGTGCCTTATACCCTCCTTTTCACGGATAATTATTTTTATCGTCATTCAGAATTTTCCATTCTTTTTCTAAGTGTTCTAACAGTTATCTGTACATTTCGATTCAGCCATCTACTTGTTTCAAAAAAAGTATCAATGAAATATGAATACTTGAATAACAACCTTTTTATTACCAGCGTGGTTTTGACCGCATTGGCCTGGGGAGCAGGTGAAACCTATTTTCTATTCCAGGAAGGGGAACCCAAAGCGCAATTGCTGATGACCATCAGCACGGTGGGATTCTGTGCTGGCGGGGTTGTCTCTTTTCTGCCTGAAAGACGGCTGGCAATTGCATACAATTTATTGATGTTTCTGCCCGGTTCCGTGGCCATTTTTATCAGGGGAAATCATTTCACCCTTGGCATTTTTATTCTTTTCTATTCACTTTATCTGGTCATGATCACCTGGCGGGGCAACGATGAATACTGGCGGGCCCTGGAAAATGAATTTCTCCTTAAAAAGAAATCCAGGGAATTGAAACTGGCCAGCCGCACCGACGTATTAACAGGTCTCTACAATCGTCGTCATTTTGATGAACTGTTTCATCTGGCATGGGGCATCTGTGCCCGACGGGAAACCCCCATCTCCCTTGTGATGTGTGACATCGACCATTTTAAAAGCGTTAACGACACCTTTGGCCATCCGGCCGGAGATGCCTATCTGCAATTGGTCAGCGGATGTCTGTTGGATATTTTTCAACGGGAAACGGATGTGGTGGCACGGTATGGTGGCGAAGAGTTTGTCATTTTGCTTCCTGATAAGGACGCCATGGCCGCCATGGAATTGGCACAAATTTTCAGGAAAAAAATTGCTGATGCTGTACTCCATTACAACGGAGCCAGTGTGAAAGCAACGATGAGCCTTGGGATTGCCTGCTGTATTCCCAAGGCCGATACTCGTGATGATATACTGATCTTCCAGGCGGATAGTGCCCTTTACAAGGCCAAGAATGGGGGGCGAAACAGAATAATTACCCATGGGGAGGATCTTGAGCTCCCCCCCCATATTGGATAATTATCGGATAATTTTCAACTTCAGGATTCCTGCATCAGGGGAAGTCTGTAATCCTTGGCAGGGTTATAATTCTCTTTAATGCTTCGGGGAATCATCCACCTGGATGTATTGTGTTTGCTTCCCACCTTTTCATTGGTTCCCGAGGCCCTGGAACCGCCAAAGGGCTGGAGCCCCACATAGGCCCCGGTTGTTTTATCATTAATGTAAAAGTTGCCAGCAGCATAGGTCAATCGTTTTTCCATGGCCGCAATCACCAGACGATCCCGGGCAAAAATGGAACCGGTGAGGGCATAGGGAGAGGTGGATTCACACATGTCCAGGGCCGAATCAAAGTCTTCGTCGGCGTATACGTAGAGGGTCACCACCGGACCGAAAATCTCTTCTTCCATGGTTTTAAAGTGGGGATTGGTGGTGACAATCACCGTGGGGTCCACAAAATAACCAATCTCATCGTTGCACTTTCCCCCAATGATAATTTCGGCTTCCGGTGATTTTTCAGCCACATCAAGGTAGGATTTAATGTTGTCAAAAGAGTCCTGATCAATGACGGCACCCATGTAGTTGGTAAAATCCTCCACATTCCCCGGTTTGAGGTCTTTTGTCTCTTCAATCAATCCCTTTTTTACCTCTTCCCAGATACTCTGGGGAAGGTATACCCTGGAAGTGGCTGAACATTTCTGTCCCTGATAGGAGAAGGACCCGCCGATGATGGCATGAATCACCGCATCAACATCCGCCGAAGCATGGGCAAAGAGAAAATCCTTTCCCCCGGTTTCCCCCACGATTCTGGGATAGCTGCGATATTTTTCCATATTCCCGGCCACCGTGCGCCACATGTTATTAAAGGTGGATGTAGAACCCGTGAAATGGATGCCAGCAAGCATGGGATGATCCATGGCAATGGGACCGATGACGCTGCCCGGTCCGGGGAGAAAATTAATCACCCCATCTGGCAATCCGGCTTCCATCAACAGTTTCATGACATAGTAATTGGAAAAAACAGCCGTGGAGGCTGGTTTCCAGATGGCGGTGTTTCCAGACATAGCCGGAGCCGATGGCAGGTTCCCCCCAATGGCAGTAAAATTAAAGGGGGTAACGGCAAGGACAAATCCCTCCAGGGGACGATATTCCATACGATTGAAGACGCCCTGCACTGCCTTGGGCTGCTCTTCTATGATCTGTTTTACAAAATAACTGCCAAACCGGAAAAAATCCATGAGCTCACATACGGCCTCAGCCTCTGATTCGTATACGCTTTTGCCCTGACCCAGCATGGTGGCGGCATTGATGGTTTCCCGCCAGGGGCCGCCAATGAGTTCTGCAGCTTTCAAAAAAACAGCCAGACGATGTTCCCAAGGGGTGGATTCCCATGCTTTCTTGGCTTCAAGGGCCGCCTCAATGGCCATTTCCATCTCTTCGGGGCCGGCCATATGATAGGTGGCCAGCACGTGGGAGTGGTTGTGGGGAATAATGCATGTTCCAGTGCGCCCCGTTCTGACCTCTTTACCATTGATGATCAACGGAATCTCAATGGGAGCCGACTTCATTTGAGCAATGCGTTCTTTAAGTCGTTTTTTCTCGTCGCTTCCCGGCAGATAGGAAAGCATTTCTGCAGTTTCTGGTTGTGCGATCTGATAAATGGCGTTGGACATGACAGCCTCCTTGCGTTTGGTTGATGGTAAATATTCGGCCAGCACCCCATCTTCACCTATTTGTACCTGCTCACATAGCATTAGTATGCTACGCAGCCCCCAATAGGCGAATATAGGGCACTGGCCAAACATTTACATTACCAACCCGAATATTTACTGTTGATGGCGGTAATTCTCTATTAATAGTTTACTTATACCCATAAAAATTGTATAAGTAAAATTCATAATATTCATATTCAAAATGAATTATATTAATATGTGCACTCATTTTTTATCCGTCAGTGGGAAAAATGTGATATGGATTTAAATAAGTTGAACACCTTTTATATACTGGCCCAGGTGAAAAGTTATTCCAAATGTGCACAAAAGCGCTTTGTGACTCAGTCCGCCGTGAGCCATGCCATCAAAACCCTGGAGGAGAGCCTGAACCTCACCCTGGTGGAAAAAAAACGAAAAGTCTTTGCCCTGACAAGTGAAGGGAAAATTTTATTTAAAAGCTGTCAGAAGATTTTCTCTGAAGTGGAGAAAACCCAGGATCTTTTGATGAAAACAAAAAAATACCCCGAACTGATCCGCATGGGCTCCACCGTGGAATTCGGGGTAAGTGTGGTCCTCAAAGGCATGGAATTTTTTTTTGAAACCCATCCCGATATCCACGTCGATTTTACGTTGAGCCATAACCTGCTTCAGCCCCTTCTGGATGATGAGTTAGACCTTATCATTGATTGCAAACCCCATATCCGCCCGGATCTTGAAAGTATCGTTTTATTCCAGGAGGAGTATGCGGTGATTGCCTCTCCCCGATACATTGACAGGCACAACATCACCACGGCAGGGGATCTTGCCCATTGTAATATTTTTTCCCAGGACCATGAACTTGCCTGGTGGCGTAATTTTATCCATGCGCTTCCCCTGGCACAGCAGGTGACTTTTGATCGAGTCACCCGGATCAACCATGTCCGGGGGATGATCAACGCGGCCCTTTGCAACATGGGGGTGGGATTTGTTCCCCGGTATACGGTGTTACGTGAGTTGGAAGAGGGAAGTCTTATGGAATTATTCCCAGAATTAGATATCTTAAATGATCACATCAATATTTACCTTAAGCGTCGCAATATGGCCCTGGCAAAATTTCAACATCTCATTGAACATATTAAGGGGTTTCATCTTCAATAAATGTTCAAAATACGGGGGGGGCATAACATCGGCCATTCTGGGGAAGGGCCAGACAAATCAACATGACCTTTTAAAACCATGAATTCAAGGATGAAGCGGCCCAAAATCATCCTGGGTTGACCGGGGTACCTGGAATGATTACTGTCCTTTCTTCAAAGGAGTGGTGTAAAAATGCCCCCTGGCACCAGAATCAGGATGGACAAGGAGGTGGGACAGATTTGAGAATCTGTCCCTTAAGCGCATTTAATGGGCCTGGTTTTGGGGTTGCCCACTGATGGGCCAATCATAACTTTTCGATAATAAAACAAAAAAGGGATTGATCATAACTTTAGCCTGACCCCATTGGCCCACCCATTGTGGCCAATGGCAAAAGGGTGATCGACCTCCAAAAGAATCAGGGAGAATAGTATGAAAGTCGTTGCTTTTAATGGCAGTCCACGGAAAAAGGGAAATACGGCAGGGTGTCTTAACACCGTATTGGGAGAAATTAAAAAACAGGGCATAGAAACGGAACTTATCCATGTGGGAAAGGAAAAAGTCCGCGGATGTCTGGCCTGTTTTGGCTGCGCAAAAAAACAAAACCAAAGATGCGTTATTGAGGATGATCCCGTCAATGAATGGATCCAAAAAATAATAAGTGCAGATGGTATCTTGCTAGGATCTCCGGTCCATTTTTCCGGTGTGGCAGGCACCATGAAATCTTTTCTGGACCGGGCTTTTTTTGTCGCCACCACCAACAACAGTCTGTACCGCCACAAGGTCGGTGCATCCGTGGCTGCAGTGCGGCGATCCGGTGGCATTCCCACCCTGGATGGACTCAATCACTATATCAGCTATTCTGAAATGATGATGCCCAATTCCAATTATTGGAATGTAGCCCATGGAATGAACCCCGGTGAAATGGAGCAGGATGGAGAGGGTAAACAGATCATGGAAGTGCTAGGTCAAAACATGGCCTGGTTAATGAAGATAATGGAATTGGGAAAGAAAGAGATCCCAGCACCGGCGGCACCGGCCAAAATCATGACCAACTTTATCCGATAGCCCATTACCTGAAATTCGATGATAGCAAAACGGGGTCAGGCTTGGTTTATGGGCGTTATTCTCCCAGGCCATGTAAACCTGCCCCCGAAATAATATCCATGAGCCGGGAGTGACGAAGCTGTCCTCCCATTATACGTCTAACCGCTCAGGTCAAACAAATCGAACCATTGAGTAAAAATCACAAGTGTCATTTGAGTAGATATGCCCGGCAACAAAGCATCCCTGCCCGAAGACCCCTCCCGAAAACGAGGAAATTTTCCCCGGAGCATTTTATGAACAAACCAATACTGAAGATTACCAAAACCAGAAAAGATGCCATCATTCCCCGGTACGCCCATGAAGATGATTCCGGGCTGGATCTTTTTTCCGTTGATGTTCTGACTCTGGAGCCAGGGGAGTTCAAACTGGTTAAAACCGGAATAAAAATTGAACTGCCCACCAACACCGAGGCCCAGGTTCGCCCCCGCAGTGGACTGGCATACAAAAATGGCATTACCGTCTTAAACACCCCCGGCACCATTGACCAAGGGTATAGGGGAGAAATCGGTGTCATTTTGATAAATCATTCTAAGAAAACATTTCACATCACCGCTGGGATGAAAATTGCACAGATGGTTATTATGCCGGTATTGCGGCCCCATGTGGTGGTATCCGAAGCGCTATCAGACACCGCACGGGGAGAGGGGGGATTTGGCTCCACGGGCAACATTTAACTCAACCATTTTTCCAAAATTTCAGCCAAGATTTTGGGATTAACCGGCTTGGTGATATGGTCGTTCATGCCAGCTTCAAGGCACCGATCCCGATCACTTTGCATGGCATGGGCCGTCATGGCAATGATGGGAACCGCATGGTTCAAGCATTCAGACTGGACATCCCGGATACGAATGGTGGCTTCAATCCCATCCATTACCGGCATCTGAACATCCATGAGCACCAAATCATAGGGAATCTTTCCAAGGGCTGTGACAGCTTCCTGTCCATTTTTCACGGTATCAACGCCCGTGTGCCCTATTTTTTCCAAAAATTTTAAGGCCACATGCTGGTTCACAATATTGTCTTCTGCCAGTAAAATTCGAATATTATTACGACGCATTTCCCGAACCGTATGCCGGGTAATAATGGGTTGCTGCTCCATCTCAAGGGGGTGC
>Ga0307987_1001053_pt1 | contig 15683 bp, 14 predicted proteins | sample EllFjometagen181_FD_203157 | JGI IMG/M metagenome (GOLD analysis project Ga0307987, IMG submission 203157) | Marine microbial communities from Ellis Fjord, Antarctic Ocean - #181 | ecosystem: Environmental > Aquatic > Marine > Unclassified | place: Southern Ocean | collected 2014-10-08
ATGCGTGCAAATCGTTATTTTGAAAAACCTTCTGAAAAGAAGCGCAAGAAGTCAGCTAGAGCTAGAGCTAGAAAAAGAATGCTTTCTTCACAAAGTTAATTCCTTGTAAAGCTCCCTATGGGAGCTTTTTTTTTTGCTTATTTAAACTACAATTTCACTATGAAACTTTCAGTATCAACACATTGGAATGCACATCGCCACAACAATGGCTACTCAATGGTTCAAGAAATTCTTGAGCTTGGCATACAAAACATCGAACTTGGTTACAACACACATCAACATATGATTAACGGTGTAAAAGAAGCCATGCAAAAAGATGGCGTACAAGTAACAAGTCTACATAATTTCTGTCCTGTACCAATGGGATCCCAAGGTCATCCAGAAACATTCCTTCTGGGTTCTTTAAGAAAGCAGGAAAGACAAGCTGCCGTCTACCACATAACCAAAACAATAGAGATGGCTGCCGAACTAAATGCAAAAGCAATTGTTGTTCATACTGCACGAGTTAAAACTCCTTTTGTTTCAACATATGACTTAATCAGACTTATAGAACTTGATAAAAAGCAAACCAAGAAATACGAAAAGACAAAAGCAAAACTTATAACCCGTAGAGAGAACAGAGTAGAAAAGTACATGAATGTGCTTTTACCAGCCTTGGAAACTCTTGTACCAATCCTTGAAAAACACAATGTAACCATGGGACTTGAAATATTACCAACATGGGATGCAATCCCAAGTGAGTATGAAATTCCTAAAATCATTGAACATTGCAAATCCGAAAAGATCAAAGGATGGTATGATATTGGGCATGTGCAAATCAGAGAAAACCTTGGACTGGTAAATCAGGAAAAGATTCTTCCAAAACTATCACCTCACATCGCAGGTTTTCATATCCACGACGTTATTTATCCCGGACTGGATCATCAAGTCCCTGGAACAGGCAAAGTAGATTACCAAATCTTCAAACCATACCTTAAAGACAAGCTATTAGTTCTGGAGCCAAGCACACACTTCTCAGACGACCAGCTCAAACCTGGAATAGACTACATCAAAAAGCAGTGGAAGATTTAATAAAAGTGCGTAAGTGCGCGAATGCGAAAATGCGCAAGTTGTGGAATAGCTCCGCAGGCAAAATCATTATGAATGCTAAAGGCTGAATTTTGGAATAGCTCCGCAGGCATTTATGTAATGGAACAATCTTAGTTGCAAGTGTTCCTTGGAACACCGAGCCCCAGCTCGGCATATAAATCATCCCGCCGGGAAGCATTCCTACCATTTACGCATTTAATTTTCCATCATCAACTCTCAGATCCAAAGTACTCCTGCCCTGTTTAGGGGAGGTGGCACACGAAGTGTGACGGAGGGGTAACCCTGCTATTTCCGCATTTACGCATTTATTAATCTTCCCCGCCAGAAGGCTTTCCTATTATTTTCGAATTTTCGAATTTCCGAATTTCCGAATTTATTTGTCCAATCTCATCAAAAGGAATACCCTTTTCTTTCACCAATTCTCTAATCGTTTTCTTTTCGGAAACCTTCTCAAAACCTTTAATATCTCGATATGGATTGATTTTACTATTTGTGATATTATTGGTGACCAGTAGCTGGTCAAAAGCATCAACTGGAACACTTATAGATATTGCCTCTTTTGAACAGTTGACAAATGCATTGTTGGTAATAATATTATGTAACGGCATAGTTGGTGAGTCATTCATTATGTTAGCAAGACTTGGATATGCATCACTCCACGGTGGAGCCTTATAATTCATTCTCTCAACTTTTCTAAGTAGCTGCCAACTAGGAGAGCCAGCTTGACCTTTTTTTACAATTCGAGTCTTCCCTCTCGAATCAATACTCATACCCATTATACAGTCATAAACAATATTATTAATCATAATGTTATCTCTGCCACCACCAATCATAAAACCACGACCAACATTTACAAGAACATTACCTTCTAAAGTCTCTCCACTATCACAGTCATCAAGATAAATCCCCATAGTATTTGCATGATTCGTATTGCCCCTACCAAGATCATGAATATAATTATATCTCAGAACTGTTCCCTGACTTCCCCAGTCTCTACCAGTATAAAAAGCACCAGCATCCCCCGTTTCAAGAACAACACTATGAATCTCATTCTTCTCAAAAAGATGTTCATTGCCTCCATACAGCACAGCCGAATGTGGTGCATCATGAATCAGATTATTCCGAACAACCTGACCACATCCATTAACTCCAACCCCTGGTGCATATGTTCTTTGAAACAGACCAAAATGGTGAATATGGTTATTAAGAGCAAGGTTGTCAGCCCTTATCAATTTTTCCCGACTTCCACCACTCAAACTAATACCTGATCGACCAATATTATACACCTCACACGAGCTAACAGTATTACTGTAACCATTTACATTAATACCAGAACCACCAAGGTTTGCAACTCTACAATCATAAATACAAACACTCTCCGTATTTTTCAGATTAATTCCATTACCATGCCCATAACCAATATCAAATCCTTTAAAAGTTATATCTGTAGCATTCTCAACTCTAATGATAGGCTCTGTCAAAGTCGCTAAATATATTTTCTGATGCTTTATATTATCAGGAGGATAAAAATACAGAATTTTTGTCTTTCGATCAATATACCACTCCCCAGGTGAATCCAGCTCTTCAAGAAGATTTTGAGCCAAAAATCTGCGTTCCTTATTACCCCATGTACCTGATGCAATTCCATAATTATGAATACCTGCCAGCTTAATTTCCTTTACAGATTTATCATAACTATCAATTTTGAGAACCCCCTCCGACCAATCATGTGTCCAATAACCCAAAAGCCAGACTCCATCATCTATATTCCAATTTCCTGGCCTATTACCTTCGAAGACAAAACTTCCAGGATGCTTTTTTCTTAACTCTGGATTCTCTGACTTCGAATTAGGCATCCCTGTATCAGTTGCTTTTGTAAAAGTGGCCCAAGAATCTTTTCCATTTCCAGCATTAGGCCACCTAGCAAGAGTCATTGGCTCTCCATTAAAATATAGCCATGGAGCCGGTGGTGTCCCTTTATATGACTTTGGATATTCAGATAACTCCAAATCAAGTCCACTCAAATCATAAGTTAGTATTTTATCTGCAACCCCCTTATACAATCTTGACAAAATATTATCATTTTTCAACTTCTTAAAGTTTTTTGAAGACAAGTCAATCCCACCATACAGTTTTGCCTTATCTGCTTCCAAAGACCTATATGTGATTGTTTTTTTTGCATTACCACTATCTTCCTTACTCAAAGAGAAACCCTTTGATGAAAAAAAGTAATTCCCCGGCATCACAATAACATCAACAGACTCAACAACTCCTATAATATACTTTCTAGCTTCATCCAGACTTTTAAACGGAGCTTTCTTTGTTCCGTCAGATTCACCATTAAATGCACATGAAACATATACCGTTTGAACTTCTTTTATATTCCCAACAACCTCTTCCGCGCTCAACAAAGCACCCACCACCAAAATCAAAAACATTATCTTTCTCATTCTTTTCCTTTCATTTTCCAAGCCCGTACAGACGAGATTTATCACGTCTCTCTTTTGAAATATCTTCTAAAAATGCCAAAATTGCTTTCCTTAATAAAAATATTATCATTTAAATGAATCTTCTTCAACAAAAAACAAAACTCCAGGAATATCGAATTGTCAATCAAGTTTAAAATAGAAAAAACAAGAAAGATTCAAGTAAACATTGACGTTTTTTACATTTTGTGTTTTAATTACTACATAGGAAGTTAATACAATATTGAATTTCATGGTTGAAAAGATGAATCATTCAGATTAATAACATTGAAGAGGATTGAAAGATGTTAAGTAAGACCACATCATTATTAATGATTTGTATATGTCTATTCTTATCCCTATCTAATAAGGCTTATGCTAAAGATGATGTACCCCTTAAAATACTTGTTTTAAATTCATATCACAAAGGATTTCCATGGGTCGATGGTATTGTTGAAGCTATAGAATCAGGACTCAATGCTGAACAATTTGATTATGTACTGCGGGTAGAGTATATGGACACTAAGATTACCAAATACGATGACGCTTATTCCAAAGAACTGTACGATTTTTACTCATATAAATATGACAATTATAAGTTTGATACAATTATCTGTTCCGATGATCATGCTTTTGATTTTCTTAGAGAATATCACACAGAACTATTCCCAGATACCCCCATCGTATTTTGTGCAGTAAATAATAGCAACGCTACTAATTTGATTGATCATAATTATTTCACCGGCATACTCGAAACGCCTGACCAAGAATCAATGATTAACTTGGCCTTGAAACTCCACCCTGAAACAAAGAAAATATATTTAATTGCGGACACGACACCTTCTGGAAATTATCGATGGGATAAACAAACCATTCCCCTAATGTCAACCTACACAAATCTCCAGTTTATCCGTATTGACGATAGCCTATCCTTTCTGGAAATCGAAACAAAACTGAGCAACCTACCAGATGATTCAATTGCATTTTATGCGGCTTTATCTCGCGACAACACAGGTCACAATTTTCCCCTTAGAAAAGTGGTACCTCGAATCTCCGAGGCAAGCAGAAGACCAATCTATACTTTTCTAAGCCAAGACTTGCAATATGGATTAGTTGGTGGCAATGTTTTGGATGGATATCATCAGGGAGAAAAAGCTCTTGATATGGCAACCAGAATATTGAAAGGAGAAAACATTGCTAATATTCCTGTTGAGAAAAAACCAACTTCTCAATTTATGTTCAATTACCCTCAATTAAAAAGATTTAATATCAATTTATCAGATTTGCCTGAAGATAGTATTATTTTCAACAAACCACATTCTTTTTTCGTGCAACACAAACAGTTTATCTGGATTATATTAGGAAGCTTTACATTTCTAATAACAGTAGTTGTGCTTCTCATTTTAAACAATGTGCATAGCAAAACAGCTGAAGTTAAACGGTTGGCAAATGAAAAAAAATTACGACTATTATTTGACAAATCTCCCATAGGAATTTGCACCGTTGACTTGCATGGTAATTTTGTTACAACAAACCAAGCCTACGAACAGATGCTTGGATATTCTAAGGATGAACTTCGTAAACTATCCTTTTTTGATGTAACACACCCTAATTATCGCCCAAAGAACAAGGAACTTTTCCAACAACTGTTTTCCCTAAAATCCAGCAGTTTCAAAATAGAAAAAATATATATTCGTAAAAATGGTGATGAGATTAATGTTAGCGTAAACGCCTCAGCTGTTATAGACAAAAAGGGTAATACAAGTTTTGGCACTGCATTCGTGGAAGACATCACTGAACGGACGCAGGTGGAAAAGGCATTAGCTGAAAGTGAACATCTACTCACTGAAGCACAACGATTGGCTTCAGTTGGCTGCTGGGTACAGGATGTGCATTCTACCAAATTGACATGGTCGGATGAAACATTTCGAATATTCGAAATCGACAAAGAATTTTCAGGCGACTTATTTGATGCATTTCTATCCGCAATACATCCTGAAGATAAAAATACTGTAGTTAACGCTTACACCAACTCACTAAAAACGAAAAAACCCTATACGGTTATTCATAAACTACTCATGCCAGATGGAAGGGTAAAGCATGTTCAAGAATACTGTGAAACAGAATATGATGAAAATGGAAATCCAGTAAAATCTATTGGAACTATTCAGGACATCACCAAGCGTAAAAAAGCTGAGGATGAGCAGGAAAACTTGAAAGCCCAGTTAGCTCAAGCTCAAAAAATGGAATCTGTGGGAAGATTAGCAGGTGGAGTGGCTCACGATTATAACAATATGTTAAGTATCATAATTGGCTATTCAGAATCAGTCTTGGAAAAGATACACACTGACGACCCTCTCTACGAAGACATCACTGAAATTTTAAACGCGGGTAAACGTTCGGCAGATATAACGAAGCAGTTACTGGCTTTTGCACGCCAACAAACTACTGCACCAAAGATACTCGACTTAAATGATAGCATAGAATGTATACTGAAAATGCTTAGGAGACTGATTGGTGAAGACATCAATCTTGAGTGGAAACCAGAGGTGAATATTTGGCCTATCAAGATCGACCCTTCTCAAGTTGATCAAATTCTAGCTAACCTTTGCGTCAATGCCCGAGATGCCATAACTGACATAGGACAGATTACCATCGAAACCAAAAGCATCAGTTTCGATGAAGAATATTGCAGCTATCACGCTGACTTTATACCAGGAAATTATGTTATGCTTGCTGTAAGTGATAATGGCAGCGGTGTATCAAAAGAATTTATAGAAAAGATTTTTGAACCATTTTTCACAACCAAGAGTCTCCACAAAGGAACCGGACTTGGACTATCAACTGTTTATGGTATTGTTAAACAAAACAATGGTTTTATTAATGTATACAGCGAAATAGATAAAGGTACTAGTATCAAAATTTATTTACCTAAACATAACGGTCTGGAAGATGTGGAACAAGTAAACTCTGTTCAGAAACTACTATTAAGCCATGGTGAAACCATATTGCTCGTAGAGGATGACAAATCCATATTGAAACTTGGTGAAAGAATGCTCAACAGCCTAGGTTATAACGTGCTACCTGCTTCCTCTCCGACCCATGCTATAGAAATAGTCGAAGAAGATTCAGAAGAATTTGATCTTTTAATAACCGATGTCATAATGCCCGAGATGAATGGGCGAATGCTGTCTGAACATCTACAAATCAAAAAGCCAAACCTTAAAACACTTTTCATGTCGGGCTACACGGCAAATGTGATTGCTCACCGAGGCATTCTTGATAAAGGCGTTTTCTTTATACAAAAACCATTATCAAAAAGAGAGTTGTCTGTTAAGGTCAGAGAAACTCTAGACAATACCGACAAACTAAGTTAAAACGGCTCTGTCACGGTTGCCGTGGGTGAACCTAAATTCTTTATAGACAATGAGGACCAAGAAGACAAAAAATAACATTGGTTAAACTACAAACATGACTCCCTACGGTTCGTTTTGTTGAAACTCCCTTATTCGGCTCTTTTCATGGTTTTAAGATTCATTAATGCATACCACTATTTCATCTCAGGATTTTTCATAAGGCCTGTCCGTATACGCAGAAAAGGCTCTAAAAACGGGATAAACGATGATGCCATCATCATTTATCCCGTTTTCAGCACAAACGTGCTTGATTTTTGACAATAAAATGTATATATTCGACTTATGAAATATAAAGAAAGAAATTTATCAGATAAAATTATGAGAATTGCAGAGCAATTTCCAGTTATTGTAATATCAGGAGCAAGACAGGTAGGTAAGAGCACACTAATTAAACATTTGTTTAAAGAGCATGATTTTATTTTACTTGATCCTATTGTTGATATTGGTAATGCAAGACAAGATCCTGATCTCTTTCTAGACAACCACCCCACCCCATTAATACTTGATGAAATACAATATGCACCTGAACTTGTTCCAGCCATAAAACGACGAGTTGACAACAACAAACAACCAGGAATGTATATACTAACAGGCTCACAACAATGGTCTGTCTTAAAATCAATTTCAGAATCTCTTGCAGGTAGAGCAATATTAATCAGACTGGATTCATTCTCCATATCAGAAATTTATGAACATACCGAAGAAAAACATTGGTTAGAAAAATATCTTGATGATCCTGAAGAATTTTTAAAGACACCGCATAAACAGATAAATACCAACCGAACTCTTTATGAGCAACTTTGGCGCGGAACATTACCAGAGGTCGATTCGCTTAATATTGATTTTGTTTCAGAATATCATCAATCATATATACAAACATATATTGAAAGAGATATACGACAACTTGCTGAAGTTAATAATCCACAACAATTTAGTAGATTCTGCCAGCTAGCCTCAGCTCTTACCGCACAGGAAATAAACAAATCTCAAATAGGTAGAGAAATTGGAATTATTCCCCAGACAGCTATGAGATGGTTGGAAATGCTAAAAGGAACATTTCAATGGTGTGATGTGCCTGCATTCCATAGCAATACAATAAAACGAATCAGCTCAAAGCCAAAAGGCTATTTTACAGATACAGGATTGATATGTCACCTACAACTAATATCTTCTCCAAAAGCATTAAGTGGACATCCACTACTTGGACACATATTTGAAACATTTGTTATGAGCGAAATTTATAAATTGTCACAAACAATGAGCACACCACCTCGTTTTTATCATTGGCGTTCTCATCGCGGTGCAGAAGTTGATCTTATATTGGAAAGAGATGGACGCTTTTTTCCTATTGAGATAAAGCTAAGTACTATGCCTGCGAAACGTGATACAACAGGTATAAGCAAATTCAAAGCAACATATCCAGACCTTCAAATTGAAACTGGACTCGTTATTGCTCCAATAGAAAAGATTTCAAAACTTTCAGACACAGCATACGCATGCCCTCTTTTCATGGTTTAGAATTCATTAATGCATTCCACTATTTCATCTCAGGATTTCCCAACAGGCCTGTCCGTATACGTAAAAACGGCTCTAAAAATAGGATAAACGATGATGTCATCATCATTTATCAGGTTTTTATTATGATTTGATGAAGGATTTGACTTTAGGGGTAAGAACTAAACTACATACTTACCCATTAAACCCCATGATGGAGGCAATTATTATTATTTCGGCAACTAGTACAAACGGTAGAATAAGATAAGTCACTATCTTCTTCTTGTTTTCGCCTAAAGCAAAGCCAATTAACATACGTAGTATTACTATCATAATAACACTCAAGTAAGCTCGTCCCCTTACGCTATTGAGGGGTATACACCCAATGGAAAAGAATACACCACCTAGCGGAAAGGCAATCATAATAAAGACAATAATACCCAACAACCAGTACAATCTGTTTTCTACATATTTTCTTATACAACTATTTATATCTTTTTTCACTCTCATGTTTTATTTCTAACGTAGTGACTTTTTACCAAGTGGTCATTTAGAACTTCAGTACTTAAATGGGAAAAGTTTTTTATTACTCCAGTGTCGCCAAACAGAGGTAATCCACTACCTAGTAATACAGGAACTGTTGTGATTATCATTTCATCTATTAAGTCCTCTTTCAGGAAGCTAGAAATCACCTGTCCACCATCAATGTATAAATTATTCATGCCTTTACTAGAGAGTTGCGAAATAACATCTTCTAACTTTCCATTAATCAGAAAGACTTTGCCTTCCAACTCTTCTGGAATGGTTGTCAAAGTATTGCTTAAAACATAAACTGGTATTGTATAACTCCACTCTCCAAAAGAAAGCACCTTCTCAAATGTATTTCTTCCCATCAGTAATGCATCTATCTTTGATATAAATTCTGAATATCCAAAATCGCTTCCTTCTGGGTTTGGAACTGCTTCCAACCACTCTATTCCTCCATCAGCTGTAGCAATAAATCCATCTAGGCTTTGTGCGATATAAATATAGTTCATAATTATTCTTTCATCTTATAATAGTTTTTAATGAGAAAATGCAAAGTACCTATTATTTTCCCCATTCCAAACCGGAAGGATTTGGTGGAATAGTATAGTCTTTGACCTTTTTTAGTTTTATTAGATCCTTTTCATTGAAAACTGCTTTCATAATAGCATTACCAAGATCTGTTCCACCATCGCCTGGATTAATAGTAATATTTTCTTGTTTTAATTCTGGTGTGAACATGTATGAGGTAAGGACTCCCTCTTGTGCGCTCATATGCCAGTAAGACCATAATCTCATATTGCCTGTTGGTATTTTCTCTAGAGCAAAATATGGTTTTCCACCAATTGCATAGGACTGCTGGTTTGTCTTACCATTAATAGTTACAACAAAGGATCCTCCACCAGTGCCAAATGTCCAAGAAGGACCAGATTCAATTTTGTCAGCGATTCCATCGCCATTAAGGTCTCCGTTATATACATAACCATCTTCACCATGCAAAATAATACATATTAGAAAAATCACTGTTATTGTTATTTGTTTCATCTTTTACCATTGTTCTTGATTGAAATAAAATTACAAGCATCCACACGTATTGAAAGATGGAGCCAAAAGATGTATATCATCCTGATCAAAACCAGCATTAACCAACTCTTTTTTCCAACCTTTCGCAACCACTAATTTAACTTCGTCAGTAATTTTTTCTGCATCCATATCAGATAGCCCAAAAGCTGTTGCAGCAGAACACAAATTATCAAAATTTGCTAAACGCCCCTGTTTGCCAATACTCATTGCAAGAAAAAATTCCGTTCCCACCCCCACTCGAGCAAGAGAAGGAACAACATCATATAATGGCGAAAGTTCAACACCTTCTCTTGTTATCAAAAAACCATGATTACGTGGATGATCATCATTATTTCTAACAGCAATATTAAATGCTATACGTCTAAAAAGCTCCAACATGTCATGTCCGGGATTTAAAGCATATTTTCGAATGCATTCTGCAATCTTAAGATAAGACCAACGTTCTCGGTCCTTTTCATCCCATTCCGCTAGACTTAATGAACTCATAAAGCCAGATCTACACCAGCCTGAAGCATTAGCAAAACGATCAAAACGCTTAATAAGGAAAATATCTCGTTCACCAATTGTGAACAATTTCACATCTGGCACGTTCAGACCACAAATAGTGGCTAGTTGCATTGTTGCATACTCAAGTCTCGGAATGCTTATTGAATCACCCTTTGATGAAAATTTTGCCAACCAAAGATCACCATCATATTCTACTGTGCATTTTGGACGTGCTCCTCCCAAACTGCTTCCTTGCTCTAAAAAGATACTTAAATTCTTATCCACAATTTTTCCATCTTCGAGAGCTTCAGCGACATCCATTAACTTGTCAAGGTCTTGAAACTCTGGAGGAGATAGTGTAGGCTCAATCTGGTTAATTGACATACGAAAATCCAGATTTCCAACTCGTGTTGCATTAGCCTCTATCAAGTAATCTACCTCAGATATAGCTTCAGAAGCACATTGTAAGCGAGATGCAATAACAAGGCGTCCCCAATAATCGGGTGCTGCATCTCTAAAAGCACCATATAGTCCCCCGTTCAACACTACAGGTATAGGTTCTATACCGAAGGGTAAAGCTGCAAAATCAAGCGGCAAAGCGTTGGAACGTTCTATATATCTACGTCCATATGTAAACGAGCCTACACCTGTAACTGAATCATGAGTAAACTGCCCTGCTGGTACAGCAACAGTTTCACCAGGCAAATAACAGAAAACAATAACTTTTGAAACAGGCATTAGAAATCAAGCTCCTCTTCTTGTTGACGATGTACGCGTTTAGGTTGACGTATTCGTTCCATATGCTCACCGACTTTATCAGCACTTGGTTCAGCAACATTACCAACGGTATCCCATAGACCTAAAACCCATAATGCAGTCAAAAAGTTTCCTAATGACACTCCTGGATCCCCATTCTCTATTCGAGCAACAGTACGACGATTAACATTAATACGTTCTCCCAAATTTTCCATACTCCATCTGCGACGTATACGTGCAGTTCGAATACGCTCTCCAAATATTTTGAGCATGCTTATAACATCATCTGTATGTTTAAATTGGTTCATATATGTACCCTTGTTTATGTTTACGGAAGTAATATATACCATTTTGTGTTATATGGCAACAAAAAAATAGTTATATTTGTAATCATCAAACGTATTTATAATAAAGAATCCATGATATTTTTTAATATACATATTATTGTTAATCTTTATTTTGACTAATTTCTGGATTTTCCTTAAGGAATAGTTCTACTGCTTCCTGAATTTCTTCCGTATTTTTCGATTTAACAAGAATAGTAAGGTTACCATCAGAGCTCGTGGATTTCAGTGCTTCTACTCCACCTAAGGACGTTAATTTTTTTTCAATTTTTTCAGCATAAACTTCTACAGCACTCGGATTGCCTTGAACTTTAAATTCCAACTTCACAGTATTAGTTTCCTCTGGCGTTCCTGTTCTCAGGCAACTGCAGGATGAAAGCAGTACTGCCATAGATATACACGCCAATAGTTTTATATAATTTTTTATATTTACCTTTTAATAATTATTTTAATATGTTTAAGTTTAGTCTGTTTCCATAAAAAACCCAAATTATTTCTTGCCTTTTCAAAAAAATAGGAGTAATATAAATATAAATTAAGGAGGATGTTATGAAGATTAAAATTGCATACTTTACCTCTACAGGTAATACACTTTGGCTTTGCGAAAAAGCAAAAGAGATGATGGAAGCAAAAGGTCATACAGTTAATCTATATGAAATCATTAATGAACGTGATGAGTTTACAAGTGCAGAATGTGACTTAATGGGATTCTTTTATCCTGTTTGGGGATCAAACCCACCTGATCCAATGGTTGAGTATCGTGAGCAGATGGCGTTTGGCGATGGTAAAAAAGTTTTTCTTGTAGGTGACTGCTGTGCACTCAATGGTGACACAGGATATTTCTTCAAAAAGATACTTGATGAAAAAGGTTATGATGTATTCTTCACCGACCACCTATATATGCCAACAAACTTCAATTTACCATATGAACCAGAAAACAAGTGGAAAAGAGTTCCTCTTGAAGACGAAAAGAACGAGATTCTATGCAAAGCACAGGTGAAGTTGTCAGAGATATGCAATTGCATTATGGCAGAAGAACGTAGAATTGATGGCAAAAACCTTGTAAGTAGAGCAATGGGGGCACTTCAAAGAAAAACATACTGGATGGGTGATGGATATAAATCTCACTTTTCAATTGCAGAAGATAAATGTATTAACTGTGACTTGTGCATACGCATGTGTCCTGCAAATAACATTACCAAAGATGCTAATGGTAAAAAAGTGTTTGGAGATAAATGCATACTGTGCGTAAAGTGTTATAATCTATGTCCAAAAAATGCGGTTCTTATATGCAAGACAAGTATTGATGATGAAAAGTATCGTCGTTATAAAGGTCCTAGCAAAGATATTAAGCCGGTTGAATACCGTTAAAGTCTACGACTTTAAAATTGTAAAGGGTAAACTGTAAATGGTAAACGTTGGAATAGCTCCACAGGTATAAATCAAGAAGAAGAGACAAAGACATGAATACAAAACAGTTAAACGATGCTCCAATAATGGAAAACGCACACAATGTTGATGCGAGAAACCTATATAATACTGATGATGCAATGATTACGGTTATAACGCTAAAACCTGGTCAATCACTCAAACGTCATATAACTCCAGTTGACGTAGCTTTCTATGTACTAAATGGAACAGGCATCATAGAAATTGGAGATGAAAAACAAGAAGTGGGCGCTGATACCTTAGTTGAAAGTCCTAAAGACATAATGCACTGTTGGTACAATGAAAGCTCTGAACCGCTACGTTTCATGATCATAAAGGCACCACGTCCAACAAGTAAAACAGTCTTTGTCGGCGATTAAAAGCAATATACTTTTATAAAGCTTTGAATTCAACTAGAGGTCTAGCAGAGATTTTATTTTTATTGCAGCTTTTATGTCATCTGTTTGTGCAGAAGTCTTTACTTTAATGATATTACTATGTTCTCCATCTAGATTGAAGAAGTTATCTGACAACTTTGCATTAGGCAACTCAATCTGAGTCCAAAGAGACGGCACATTTGAGTTTATAGCAATTGTATATTCATTACCATTCTGTTCAAGCACATCGCATGAGAATTTAGCTGGTTTGAGTTCAATATGTTTAGGTCTGACAAAGAAATTAACATTATTACTTACAGTTACTCCATCTTTTTTAAGATATGCAAAGAAGAGTAGATTTCTCTCTCCATATTCTTTGATTTCATCTTGAAAATTCATAGAACCAACTAGACTATTGCTCTGTGGCATCACAGTTAATTGTTCTGAATCTGTTTTAACAACACAGCCATCCGTAGTGACAAGTTTCCACTCTACAGTATACTCCTGCTCTTCAAGTGTCTGATTTGAAACATGAATTTCCATAGCAACTGTTTTGCTGATAATCTTATCTGAAAGAGAATCGTTATCCTTAATGTCAAGAATGCTTATAAGCTCCGGTTCAAAGAATCTTTTAGCTATGTAATGAGATGCTTTCCAATTACCAAGACAATCGACAGTTGACCAACTTGCACATGGCCACATATCATTAATCTGCCAATATAATACACCTGAGTTATGCGGTTGAATACGTCTAAGATGTTCAACTGCAAACTGCAAACACATTCCCTGTGAGATCTGCGACAAAATTATGGCATTAGCAAAGTCTTTGGGCATTTTGAACCAATCCAACATATATGCATAAATAGTTTTGTTTCCAGGTTGACTACGCTGATGATAGTCCATAATATAACTTGTCCAGTTCCTATCCTCTGGTTCAGTAAAAGATTCAATAGTTTTGAACGCTGGAAATGATTGAAAGCCAAATTCACTCATAAATCGACAGGTCCAAGTTCGCTGTTGCTCAAATGGCTGATTTCCAAACCATACACTCCATAAATGGGCATCACCAGAGCCATAATCACTAGCATTCATTCTATCACCAACCGAGGTGAAAGGACTACCTGGGATATATGGAACTTCTGGACATAATTTTTGAACAACATTATAAAGTTCTTTATCAAAGATCTTTTTATACTCTTGCATAGACATAATCCCTTTATCTGGATTAGGACTCATGAAGGCACCTTCCAACTCGTTGTTGCCACAAATTAATGCAAGCGATGCACGGTGTCTAAGCCTCTTCATATTATCTTCCGTTTCTAATCTTATATTGTGAATAAATTCATCATCTGAAAGATAACCACCACAATAACACAAAAATAGCCATGCAAAAATGCATGGCTATTATAACACTAAATATTTTTTAACAAAATTTATTTAACGACAGTAATAGAACCCATAGTAACTTCGTCTTCAACTGTTACCAACTTTGCTGGTTTACCCCATGTGCGAGGTGTAAAGTAGTACTTAGTCCAAGAATCACCTCCTGTAATAACAAAAGCAAAACTAACTATATTGTTAGTACTAGCCATTATAAAATTAGCTAATTCCTCAGATTGGAAATCTACCCATTCCCCAACCGGGAATTTTCCTTTTATAGGTGTATTATTAAAAATAATATCCTGAGTAAACAGAGCTGTACCCAAAGGTGCTTTGTTATTCCAGGTCATAGCTGTTTCATCAAAACTTTCTCCTGCACTTCCATCAGTTAAACCATACACAGTAACAGTGGAATTTAAATCAGAACCAGGTTCTTTATTTGAATAAATATCTGTAAGGTAAAGGCTTATAGTGGCATCTGATAAGTCCCCAAAAGCGTAATTAAAACGAAGATAAAACTGATAGTTGTAGTTGTAATCCTCTGTCCACCAAAGAGCCAAATCAGCGCCGTTTTGGTTTATTGCTGGAGCTTGTTCTGACACCGCAATATCTTGCGAAACAATATTGGTTGTACTGGCATGTAACACCCCACCTAAAACAAAGATTAAAACTACCACGATTGAAGAAAAGTTAGTTCTTTTCATATTTTCATTCTCCTATTTTAATGTATTATATTAATGTGTTTTGAAAATATCAAATCACAAACTAAATGTTAATTTGAATATACATAAATATTTATGTTTTGTCAATGAAAGGTTTGCATATCTGAACAGTATTGGG
>Ga0307987_1001057_pt1 | contig 15625 bp, 9 predicted proteins | sample EllFjometagen181_FD_203157 | JGI IMG/M metagenome (GOLD analysis project Ga0307987, IMG submission 203157) | Marine microbial communities from Ellis Fjord, Antarctic Ocean - #181 | ecosystem: Environmental > Aquatic > Marine > Unclassified | place: Southern Ocean | collected 2014-10-08
GCCACAAATTCCACATAAAGATGAGAAACAAAAGAATCTTTTTATAATAATTGTATTCTTCATAATCAGTATATCTTTTATAATTTTTGCAAGTAAATTTATTGTAATCTCAGCAACATCAATTGCATACCATTTCCATATAAAAGAGGCAATAGTTGCTTTAACACTTGTTGCACTTGGCACATCAATTCCAGAAGTTGCAACATGCATAACAGCAGCTAGAAAAGGTCAGGGCGATATTGCAGTAGGCAACATACTGGGAGCAAACATCATGAATATATGCTGGGTAGCAGGAGGTTCAGCACTTATAAACAATCTTTCTCTTGAAGCAAAAGATGCATATTTCATGTTCCCTGCAATGTTTATTGCAACAATTACAATGGCAGTTTTGATACTAAACAAATTCACAATTACAAAGAAAAAAGGTGCGATATTGCTCGCATTATACATCATTTACATAATCAGCTTCTTCATCGTATACAAGAGTTAATGACTCTACGAGTCAGTGTATAGTGGGTAGTTAATAGTAAGTAGTGAATAGGTTTGCTCTACGATCAAGAGAATATCCAACATTTTATGTGCTAACTTTGCTAGTCCCGCAAAGCGGGAACCAATGATAAAGGAATGCCAAATGCTGATGAGGACATCAGCGCTCCCAGCTACAATCTAAAAGCATGCGTTACATTAAAACACTACTAGAACGCTTCTCTTTGCTCTGTGGCTAAAACTCTTTCTTTGATTTATTAAGAATTTATCTATTGTAATATTAATTCTTTAACAAATGTTAACTTATACGCTAAATTTGTTGTACGGGCGAACCTATGTGTTCGCCCTAATATACACAAGGGGCAACACGCAGGTAGCCCCCTACATGAATTCCACGATTCTTAATCAATAATTATTAATTGATTCACTCCTGCTCGCGGCAGCGCAACTAACCACTAACAACTAACCACTAACAACTAGTTCGTATATTCCCTAAGAAGTTTAACATACAACTTATAATCCTCAAGCGAGACATTTGGCGGAGTCTGGTGATCACAACTAATGATATATCCACCTTGCTTAACCGTAGGCATCAAACGTTCAAACTCAGTTCTCATTGCCTCTTCTCCTTTATCCATAACCATCTTGTCAAAATGACCAATGTAAAGCTGTTCAGGGTTTATCTTTCGAAGCTCTGTCAAATCCACACCAGCCTGTCTTTCCAACGGTAAGATACCGTCGATACCTGCTTCTGTGAACCACTTTGAACCTTCGGTAACATCTCCATCTGAGTCAATAATTACTTTGATACCCTTAGATTTGATATGAGGAATAACTTCCTGATAATATGGCAACATAAATTCATCAAAAAGATTTTTCCCAATCATCATTCCATTGTTATAACTCATATCCTCCGCAAAAGTCATAAACTCAGGAACACAATAGGTGCATATTTCATCAACAATTTTAACAATCCAATCAACATTTCTTTTGTTAATATCATGCATAATCTCAGGATTGTCATAAAATGCAAACATATGATTCTCAATTCCAAAAAGTCTTCGAGGCAACCAAAAGAAACCATCAACCGAAAACCAAACAGCAGCCTTACCCGATTCATGATCTGTAGCAAATTTCTCCCATTTTACTGGATCAACAGTTTTCCAATCATTATCGACTAAAGGAAAATTAAAAAGCTTTGGTAAGACATTATCATAATAATCATCAGCACTTTTTATGATTCCTGCGCCATATGATTCAGGCGGACGACACGTTGGAGAAATTGGTCGAATCCAGTCTTGATAATGTAGATCCAATCCAAAATATTCCATAGTCTCAAATTGTGACATATTGGCTGGAAGACCTTGATTTTCCCATTTGGCAATAGTCTTATCCCACCATGAAGCCCATTCCATGATTGGGTAACGATCTGATTCTTCAAAATTCAAGATTTTCTTAAAAGCTTCAACAGTGGTTGTCATAATATAATCCTCTTTAAATTAAATATTGTTTTAATTTTTACAAAAAAAATGCATTTTTGCAAGCACAATAATAGTAATTAATGTTTAGTTCTTTGGATAGTTAGATAGGCAGACTGGTATTCGAAAGTTTTAGTCCTAAGTCCTTAGTCATTTGGTCATCTGTAGCCGCGTCGCCCGGCGCGGAACATAATTCCCATAAATCCCATCATTCCCATCCATAAATAAGAAAACCAAAGCTCGTACCCATAGATAAAAAGAAAACGTTGATTATCCAAAACTCAATCATAAAACAGAGATAATTTAAGATGTAAGATATTTTATTTGCAAAAATTTACAAAATATTATATTATACTGGATAATATTTTATTTATTAGACTTTTAGTACGAACATTTTAAGAATATATTAATTCTCAATAAGAGATAGGAGACATAGAGATGGCCAGTGTTACACTTTCAGGTGTTGAAAAAGTATATGACAATACATTCAAAGCGGTTGAAGATTTTAACTTAACAATAAACGACAAAGAATTTCTTGTTCTAGTCGGTCCTTCGGGGTGTGGCAAGTCAACCACACTAAGAATGATTGCAGGACTAGAAGAGATAACTCACGGAACAATCACAATTGGTGATAAAGTTGTTAATGATGTTCCACCAAAAGATAGAGATATTGCAATGGTTTTCCAAAACTATGCTCTTTATCCACACATGTCTGTCTTTGACAACATGGCTTTTGGTCTGAAACTTCGTAAATTTCCAAAAAAAGATATTCAAGAACGCGTAGAAGATGCAGCTGATATTCTAGGCATTACAGAATTACTACAACGCCGTCCAAAACAACTTTCAGGTGGTCAAAGACAGCGTGTGGCTCTAGGTCGTGCAATTGTCCGTCAACCAAAAGTTTTCTTATTTGACGAACCACTATCAAACCTCGATGCAAAGATGCGTGTTCAGATGCGTGTTGAAATCAACAGATTGCACAGTAAACTTGGTGCAACAATGATTTATGTTACACATGACCAGACAGAAGCGATGACCATGGGTGACAGAATTGTTGTTATGTGTGACGGTGTTATTCAGCAGGTTGACACACCTATTAGTCTTTATGATGTGCCTGTAAACAAATTTGTTGCAAGTTTTATTGGAACTCCTCCAATGAACTTTTTCAAAGGAACTATTAAAAAAAGTCAAAATGAACTTTATTTCATATCTGACACTGAATCAATCTGTCTGCCTGAAAACTGGGAAGATGACATAAAAGCATACGAAAACAAACAAGTTGTTTTTGGTATTCGTCCAGAAAACATTGGTTCAAATGCTGCATACGAGATTGTTGATGCTCCAGAAATCAATGCAGATGTTGATGTTGTTGAGCCAATGGGATCAGAAACATATGTTTATCTCAAATCTGGTGAAAATACATTCATCTGTAAGGTTGATGCTCATAAAGACTTCAAACCTGGACAAGATGTTAAACTACCAATCGTAGTTAGCAAAGCACATCTATTCTGTGCTGAAACAGAAAAACTAATTATTTAGAATTTTCAGGTAAAACAGCATACCTTCTGGTATGCTATTTTTTTTGACTAGATATAATGAAAAGAACATTCGCGATAACATTTTTTTTACTTATTGTAAGCCTACCATTCTTTTTGATGCTATTCTCATCAAATAAGACAATGCAGGACTCCAGTAAAAACAAGTTACTCATTATCTCTCCACACCGGCGCGAAGTCAAATTGGAATATTCCAGAGCTTTCACAGACTGGCTAGCAACAAATGACAAACCATATATTGAAATAGTATGGATAGATGTTGGTGGAACATCAAAAATGTTAAAAGACCTTGAGTCAAGATTTCAGACATCAGATTTTCCAGATGTCGATATAATGTTTGGAGGTGGAGTTGACCCATTCATTAGAAGCCAAGATGCAGGTTGGCTTCAAACTGCAGAAATTAAAAGACATATACTTGCACAAATACCTGCAGACTGTGCAGGTTTTCCTGTTTACGATCCTGAAATGTATTGGTTTGGGGTTGCATTAAGTGGATTTGGGATAGTTTATAACAACCCATTAATAAAGCAATTAGGGCTTACTACTCCAAAATCATGGGAAGATCTTACACAACCTGAATATTTCACATGGGTATCCTCTGGAGACCCAAGATCTAGTGGTTCTGTTCATATGTGCTATGAAATTATACTTCAAGCTTACGGGTATGAAAAGGGGTGGGAGATAATAACCAAACTTTGTGCAAACATCAGAAAATTTGGTGAAGGAGGAGGAGAAGGGCCAAGAGAGGTTGAGCATGGCGAAGTTGTTGCGGGACTTGCAATTGATCAATTTGCCGAAACTGCAATCAAAGCTGTTGGTGGAAATGCTCTAGGCTTTGTACTGCCAGATAATGCAACTGTTGTAAATCCAGATGCAATTGCAATTCTTAAGAATGCTCCAAACAAAGATAATGCGGAACTATTTCTTAACTTTGCTCTATCCTTTGAAGGACAACAAATACTCTGCCAGCCAATTGGTCAGAATGGTCAGATGAACAATCTGTATAGAATGCCGGTAAACAAAGAGATATATACAAAAAGCTGGGCTCCAAAATCAAATCCATATAAATTCAAGAGTAATTTCAAGTATGACACTAAAACTGCAAGCAAAAGATGGAGTATACTCAATGCCTTGATGGGAACAACCCTAATTGATCCTCATAATGAACTTCAAAAAGCTTGGAAAACAATTATAGAGGAAGATTTTCCGGAAGCTAAACTAAAGACTCTATACTCCCCTCCCATCTCAGAAAAAGAGATGCTGGAAATAGCAGAATCATGGAGCGATACACGATTTAAATTAGAAACAACCACTAAGTGGGCAACAGATGCACACAGAAAATACAAAAACTTATCTAATTAAAAGTGGATAAGTTTAGTTAGTTAGATGGTTAGTAATGGTGAAATTTATTTAGGGGGTTGCCTATGTGTTGCCTCTTGTGTATATTAGGGCGAACACATAGGTTCGCCCGTACAAATAATTTAGGAACGGCTTCGCCGAAAAACTCGAAAAAAAGGCTGCAGGCCTGATGAGAAATATTCTAAAAAATCACCTTAAACACAAAACAAAAGTTGATTTATAAAAAACATTAATATAACATTCACAACATCACACAAGTTATTATAATTTTTACTAAAATACACGAATTATCAATTGAACAGAAATCCCTAAAACATAGGAAGTTACAAATATGAAAAAGATAAGAATTGGAGTTATTGGTGCCTGCGGAAGAGGAAACTTGGCTAGACATTGTCATAATGAAGCAGAAGGCGTAGAACTAGTTGCTGGAGCTGATATCTATGAAGACAAGATTGCCAAGTTTAAATCAGAGATGAAAGAAAAATTTAACTACGAACCAACGGGGTATCTTGACTACAAAGAAATGATTCAAAAAGAAAACCTTGATGCTGTATTCGTAACTTCTCCAGACTGGTGTCACGAAGAGCAGGCATGCTATGCCCTAAACAATAAAGTAGCTGTATATCTCGAGAAACCAATTGCAATAACAATTGAGGGTGCAGATAGAATCCTTCAAGCAGCATATGACAACAAAACAAAACTCATGCTTGGGCACAATATGCGATATATGAATTTTACTCGCAAAATGAAAGAGATTATTGATAGTGGTGAGATTGGTGAAGTTAAAGCAATATGGTGCCGTCATTTCATCAATTATGGAGGAGATGCATATTTCAGAGACTGGCATGCCGACCGTGATAAATCAACAGGGCTTTTACTGCAAAAAGGCGCACACGACATTGATATCATTCACTGGTTGGCAGGAGCATACTCAGAACGTGTTACCGCATTTGGCTCATTGTCCGTTTATGGTGATCTGCCACGACGAGAAACTTTTGATGATGGTAAAGTTGACATATCATTCAACAACGACCATTGGCCTCCACTTGAACAGAAGGATTTTAATCCAATCGTTAATACAGAAGACCAAAATATGGTTCTGATGCAGCTTTCAAATGGAGTTCAAGCATCATACATGCAATGTCACTTTACACCTGATGCTTGCAGAAACTATACAATTATCGGAACAAAAGGTCGTATTGAGAATTATGGTGAAAGTGAAGGAGAAATCCAAGTCTGGAAGACTAGAAAAAGTTTCAACATGCAAGGAGACGAAACTTATAAGATGGAAGTTGCCAGTGGTAGCCACGGCGGTTCTGATGTTCTTATTGCCGAAAACTTTATAGAAATTTTACGAGGAGGAACAGAAACCTATAGTACTCCACAAGCAGCTCGATACAGTGTGGCCGCAGGTTGTCTGGCAACAGAGTCACTTCGCAATGGCGGAACACCATTAAGCGTGCCCAAATTACCTTCTAAAATAGAAGAATACAACTATGCCGATAATTAATCTTGTTTAATACCCCCCAATCAAATAAAGAATGTACTGTTAAAAATTATATGAAGATATATTTCCGCTCATAGAGCGGAAAAAGAGGATAAGATAAAAACATCTGTATCCCGACTTGTCCTGCATAGCTTGAAAAGCAAAGCAGGATTGATTTATAAAGATAAGGGTGCAGGATTAGCCTACAAAACTTTGATAGAACCAGAAGGAAATTTAAAAATGGAAATAAAAGAAATTTGTAAGAATTTTGAAATTGAAGGTGACTTCATTTCATCAGAGCCACTCGGTAATGGTCATATAAACCAAACACTATTGGTTAAATTTAACAACATAAACGCGGAAGATGATTATGTCTTTCAGAAAATCAATAATATAGTCTTTAAAGAACCAATCAGACTCATGGATAACTACTATAGAGTTAGCCAACATCTAAGAGCCTGCATTGACAAAGACAACTCACTAAACGAATCTAGAAATCTAGATGTTGTTTTGACCAGACAAGGTAGCCCATGTCATCATAATATTGAAGATGGAACATTCTGGAGATGTTATAAATATATTGATAATGCGGAAACCTACGATGTTGCAGAAAATACAAATCAAGCACATCAAGCTGCAAAAACATTTGCGAAGTTCTTAAAACTTGCCAAAACAATACCAGGTGACCGTCTATACGAAACTATTCCAGACTTTCATAATACTCCAAAAAGAATAGAACATTTAGAGAATGCCATACTGAAGAATCCATGCGACAGACTCAAACTTGTTGAAAACGAAATACGATTCATTCTTGATCGCAAAGAAGAAGCAGGAACACTTGTTAAATTACTGGAAGAAGGCAAACTGACAGAACAGATAACACACAATGATACTAAAATCAACAATGTCCTTCTTGACACTAAGACAGGAAAAGGCGTATGTGTTATTGACCTCGACACTGTAATGCCAGGTCTTATTCATTACGATTTTGGAGATATGATCCGTAGTGGTGCAGCATCAGCAAATGAAAATGAAAAAGACCTATCAAAGGTATATATGGATTTTGAAATGTATAGTGCAATACTACATGGTTTTCTTGAAGAAGCAGATGAATTCCTAACTCCTTTAGATAAAGAATTGCTACCATTAAGTGCCAAAATTATTACTCTTGAAATTGGTACAAGGTTTCTAACTGACTATCTGCTCGGAGATGAATATTTCAAAATTCATTATCCGGAAGAAAACCTGGACAGAACAAGAACGCAACTTAAACTTGTAACGTCAATTGAACAACAGTTCTCTAAAATGCAGGCAGAGATAAACTGTAAAGGGTAAACGTTGGAATAGCTCCGCAGGTATTTATCAGGTATAAGATTTTTTAAATCAGTATTGTTTTGTGCATTGGGGAGCGATAATGTCCTCATTATCATCCTTTATTTGATATTGCTGCATCGCGTTGAATGGCTTCACCGTTTACGAGCAAAGCTCGTTGCTAATTGAAATTTAAAAGTTAAAGATGCAGGAATGCCGCCGGCGGTATTTATTTAATTCGACGACCATCAGCCTTCGGTACTACGGCTCGACAAAGACGGTCGACGCTACAAAAGATGTGAATTCTAAACTGTAGCCGCATCGCCTCGGCGCGGAAAGGGCTGACAGCCCGCAACATTAATAGCCTAGGGTAAAGCCTAGGTTTATAAAACAAGCGCAGTTTGTACCTGCCCACGGAGTGAAACTTAGACCTTAGAACATAGAACTTAGAACATACTAAAAAGGAAGAAATGAAAAGACTGACAACAGCCGAAGAGATTAGTTTTATCAAAGAGATAACTCATGATCCTGAAAAAGAAAAAATAATATCAAACATCAGAGATGCCTTCAACATTCTGCAGGTTCGATCTCAGTTGCTATTAGGTCTAATCACAATTTGTCTGACCATAACAGGTTTTTCAGGTCATCGCCTTGCGGCCTCTGGACTTCCCGCAAGAGTTGCTCTGTTTATAGGAGTAATATCTGTATTGATCTCTGCTCTGCTACTATTCTTTGGACCACTAAAAATACGTTGGATAACAACATATAAGACGACTTCGTTCGATGAAACAGTATATAAGATGCTATTGAGAAGAGACTACAAAACTAAACTATACCATATTGCAACAGGCTTTCTGATTGTAGGTCTATCTGCATACATAGTCAGCCTTGCTGTGTTCCTCTTCAACTACACTGAGATTCATTAGGTAGTTGGTTCGCTAGATGGTTAAGGTAGCACAACCTTCTAGGTTGTAGGCGTTCTCACTTGCAACGCGGATAGAATGTAGGCCATTCACTACGTTAATTGCTTCACCCTATTATTTATTTTTTACCACTACAGTAGGCCATTCGTTGCACTCATTGCTGTCGCAGGCTCCAGCCTCACGTCCTTTGGTCGTGTCATTTCGTTGCTTTAGACAACCTAAAGCCTCTGCCTTCGGCGGTGGATATTCTCCTAGCTCTTATCCCTTAACTCGAACAACTTACATCTTCAGTTCTAAGATATTGCTCTACTTATCAACTTTTCTAATTTGAAATTCATTGATAATTAAACTTTTTTTTGCATTAAAAATGCCTATCCTAAAGAATTTTCCCATCTCACTTCCGTCGAACTTTAGAAACACACTCTTATCCGAATCAGAAATTGGAATATTGTTTTCACTTATATAATCTTTACCCATTTGACTACTATCCGAATTGAACAATTTCATATATGCATCATCTTTAATATCAGCTTTGATCTTAACAAAGTAATAGCTATTGGTGGATATATTGATTGGTAGCAAAGATAAAATAGGATATTTGCCGATCACCTTAACTTCAAGTCCTGATATATTTTCCTTAACATCAATATATTTATTTGCTCTTACTCTATCCCAGTTGTTAGAAAATATTTCAAATTCGCTATCAGAAAACTCTGAATCATGACTCAGCATACCAAAACTTCTATGGTCTGGAACATATGGAAGAAATCTTTCTAAACACTCTTCAATAACAACATCCGGTTTGTGAAGCTTTGAATATTTCATAAATAGATTACAATCTGCTCTCGTCCATATATACGTAGAATACTGAAAATTTCTCTGGAAGAAAGGTTTTAAAGCAGAAAAAAATGAATCCCTAAAAACTAGCGCTGACAAACCATTTGTATTGCTAGATACATACATATGTGAATCTCTGACACCATCATTAAAATTTATTCTTTTAAGCTCAACTTCATTCTCAAATGACAGCACTGTTTCCGGTTCTCTGAACTTACGCCCTGTAACTCCCATCATACTTGTTAAATCACTCATACGCGTGCCTTGATATCTTACATCTCCATATTCCGCAGAAATATCAGGAAAGTAACCTTGAAGCACTTTCATAATTTCAAATTGTGCTATGTTTGACCCAAAATAGTTCCAATGTGTATCCTTTCTAAAATACAGATCAGTCTGTGATTTAGCATCAACCATAACTCCTCTCAAATCAACTATTGACACATCTGTGTGATTTGTTAAATAATTTACGAGCTGATCAGCAGCTGACACATCACCAACCTTAGTAATATAACTAGGCAACTTCTCGGGATAAACGTTATGTTTAACAGGCACCACCACATAAACATATTTAATATCAACACTATCAAGATAGTCTTTCATGCACTGGATATTCGTTGCAAAGTCCTTTAATTCCTCCTGAGTAAACATATTTTTATTTCGGTAATCATCAATAACATCATCAAAAGTATCCTCACTTATACTTCCGGAAAACCACCATCCATCTTTACCAACAATAACTCTTCGGCTTGAAGAATCACCTATTTTATTTTGTAAAAGCTTATAATTTTGAACCATAAGCTTTCTTAACCCAAACTGGTCAGAATAGTAGGAGTCAAATCTTTTGGGATATTCAACAACATCTTCAATAGTTCTAGGGTTTGCAGGCAGCTGTACCAGATTTCTCTTCTCACGCTTTGAACGAACTCTGTCCGGCTTAATAATACCAACAACAAAAGGCACAAATATAAGTGTAAGAAAAAACAAAATTATTACAAATTTTTCAATTTTTTTAAAGATATTAGGATTCATAACTAAAAGCGAAAATATATAAATGGGTTATATGTTGAAGATGAGATTTTAAGCATACACAACACAAAAAGAGACATAAGAATTATTACTCTTGGTACTGTTCTGAATACAATCAACGAGCTTACATTCCTAGACGATAACTTTTTCATCTTATCACGGCACAACAGGTATATCGGTGTAGAAAAAATAATTGAAAGAACAAATACATAACTCCCCTCACATGAGAAAAAAGAGTTAAAAACATCATTGTTGAGCCCAAGATTAGAAAAATCAAACATTCTATGAAGATATTTAAAGGCATATGACAGTGTTTCTGCTCTGAAAAACACCCATCCAATTACAACAAAGAACAGAACATACAAACGTCTTATAGGATTCCATAATCTATCCAGAAAGTTTAAGAAACCAGCATGTTCAAAAGCCAAGAAAAGTCCATGCCATAATCCCCAGAAAAGAAAATTCCAACTAGCACCATGCCAAAAGCCAGTTAACACAAAAACAATAAGCAGATTAAGATAAACTCTGAAGGTAGAACATCTGCTGCCCCCCAATGGTATATACACATAATCCTTAAACCATGTAGATAAAGAAATATGCCACCTTTTCCAAAACTCTCTCAATGATTTGGATATATATGGATAATTAAAGTTTTCAATAAAATGAAATCCAAACATTCTACCTAGGCCGATTGCCATATCAGAATATCCCGAAAAATCAAAATATATCTGAAATGTATATGCTAAGATTCCAATCCATGCAACAGGCAGAGTTAAATCTGCTACAGTACTCTGAAACGTTATATCCGCAACTTCACCAAGAGGGTTTGCTAAAAGCATTTTTTTTGACAATCCAAAAATAAACTTTTGAACTCCGGAAGTAAAAAGTTCGGTTGAACATCTTCGTTTAACAATCTGTTTTGCAACATCATGATAACGAACGATAGGACCTGCAATTAGTTGAGGAAAGAGAGAGATATACAGAGCAAGATTGATCAGATTCTTTTGAGGTTCAGTCTCTTTTCTATAAACATCAATTATATATGAAACAGCCTGAAATGTGAAAAACGAGATGCCCAACGGCAAATGTATTTTTCCCATATTAATGAGGCTTATGTTCAATGCCTCTAAAACTACATTTATATTATCAACAAAAAAGTTGGCATACTTAAATGAGAAAAGCATTCCTATATTAACAACGATTCCAATGGTTAGAAACAACTTACACAAGGAAGTGTTTGATCTCTGTTGGGCTCCACCTATGAATCTGCCAACCATATAGTTCAATATAATTGAAATAAGCATCACATATACATAGAAAACTTCTCCCCATGCATAAAAAAACAGACTCCCTAAGAGTAATATTATATTCTTAAATCTCTTAGGTGATATAAAATACAATAAAAGAATAATAGGTAAAAAACCAAACAAAAAAATTGTCGAACTGAATAACATAATTAGGTTAGAAAAACATGCTTAATTGAAATTTGTTTCTAGATCTCCATATCTAAAATATTGCCCTTTGAGCCACTTTCATTATCTTTCCACCAACGAGGTTTGCTTATCGCAATTCTTGCAACTGCTTTACTTGTCAACTTGTTTCCACGACTCTTCACGCCCTTAACAATGATATCGCAAGTATTGAACATCTGTTGATTAATTCTTTGGTTCTTTCTAGGTCGATATTTAAGAAATATATTTTCAGGTATCTCATCTATACATAACAGAATCTCACCACCTTCTGGCACAACCTGATAATCTTTATTGAGAATACTTCCAGCAAAAGCAAAACGCTTTATATATGTAAACTTATCCAAAGTATAGACAACCAGCATCTCTCTATCCCTACTATTCACATTGGTATAGACAAGGTTTTGATCAACAAAGTACTTTTCAGGAGGAGGCATTACTATATAACGACCAGTATCCCAAACCATAATGATTTTGTCCAAGGATGAACAAGCAAACGATTCTTCGCCATCAACAGATGAACCAAGATAGAACTTTTCTGTATCATGAGAAATTTTCAATTCATTAGAAGTCAACTGACCTCGATCAATTTCTTTTATTTCAGATGTCTGAGTCATTCTTGGATAATCTTTTGCATACTTCTTTATGAGAGCCTTGAGATAATCAACGGTATAACCAATGATATCACTTAAAAACTTACGAATTTCCTCAAGCTCAAGTTTAATACCTTCAATTTCAGCCTGATTCTTATTGATGTCAAACAGTGAGATTCTTCGAATTCTTACACCAAGAAGCATCTCCAGGTCTTCTTTCTCAATAGCTCTTGAGAGGAGATTCTTGTATGGTTTGAATCCTGTTAAAATTGCTTTATCAACCTCTTCACGACTCTTACACTCTTCTATACTCTTATAAATACGTTTTTCAACAAAAAGTTGCACTAGAGTTTTCTCATGGATAGTATCTTGAAGCTTCTTCTCTTTAAGCTTAAGTTCAGCTTCTAAGATATCCACAAGCATACGAGTGTTCTCTTTGAGAATCTCTTTTACACCCATTTCTGTCGGATGGTTATTAATAATAATAATGATATTACTTGTGATTGAAACTTCACAGTTTGTAAATGCATAGAGAGCCTTCATTGCTTTCTCAGGGTTTGTTCCCTGAACAAGCTGCAATTCAATCTCAACCGTTTCAGCTGTATAGTCATAAATAGACTTGACTGGTAGCTTCTTCTTCTTTATCCCATCTTCGATTGATCGAATGATTGACTCTGTTGTGGTACCATATGGAACTTCTTTGATGACCAGTTTGTTGGTTCCTGATTCTTCAATTAAAGCTCTAAGTTTAACTTTACCTTTGCCATCATTATATTCAGTTGCATCCATAATGCCACCCTGAATGAAATCAGGTAGAATTAAAAATGAACGTTTCTTAAGAATAGCAACTTGAGCACGAAGCAACTCAATAAAGTTGTGTGGTAAAATTTTTGTAGAAAGACCAACCGCAATACCCTCAGCACCAAGCATCAAGAGTAATGGTAACTTGGATGGTAAAGTAACTGGTTCTTTGTTTCTTCCATCATAACTTGGAGTAAAAATTGTTACCTGTTTGTTGAAAATCTCATTTCTGGCAAGCTCTGTCAAACGACATTCAATATATCTTGAAGCAGCTGCCGGGTCACCTGTAAGAATATTACCAAAGTTTCCCTGTCTCTCAATCAGATAGCGTTTATTTGCCAATGTAACTAATGCTGCACCAATTGAAGCATCACCATGTGGATGATACTGCATTGTATGACCAACAATGTTGGCAACTTTTATAAAACGTCCGTCATCTTTTTCCTGTATAGCATGCATGATACGACGCTGTACAGGTTTAAATCCATCTTCAAGTTTAGGAATAGCTCTATCACATATAACATATGAAGCATATTCCATGAAGTTACTATCCAAAAGCTGTTTAAGCAAACTATTATCGCGTTTCACATGCTCGATTTCACTTTCACCACGATTTTGTGGTTTCTTAATTTCATGCTCAGGAAGTTTATTAACATGCTCTTCTTCCTCTGCTACAGACTCCTCTTTTTTCAAAGTATCACTACCTGTTGAAACGGCTTCATCTATGACTATAACTTCTTCCTTTTTAACATCATCTATGTTCTCTGCAACATCCTCTTTCGGCTCAAAAGGCATGTTTTCTTCAGCCTCTTCTTTCGGCACATCAGATGCTTTCAAATGATCAGAAGCATCTTCATCACTGGAACCAGAATTATCAGGTGTGACAAATGAAAATTCCTGTTGTGGTATCTCGTTATTATCTTTATCGTCCATTATTCCTCACAAATTATTTAGGGCTTACTGGTTAATGCAAGAATGCGTATATTTTTGCATTAAAAAATCATTAATAATATATTTTAATTTTGTTTTTATCCGTATTTTTCTCACAAACAGCTAAAAACATGTGCATTTTACAGGACTGCCGTTATTCATAAACATTTGTTATAACATTATTCATGAATTGACCAGCAAGCCCATTTATAAATCTTCCGGTGCAATCAAATTTTCCATAATATATGCCTTACGTTCCGGCGTATTTTTTCCACTATAAAAATCAAGTAGTTCTGAAACAGATGTTTCACCTGTGGCATCCACAGGGGTAAGTTTAATATTCTTTACGGTAATGAAAGCCTTAAACTCTTTTGGAGAAATCTCTCCCAAACCTTTGAATCGAGTAACTTCAACGCCTTTTGTTATTTTCTTCAGTGCCTTATCTCGTTCAGCTTCTGAATAACAGTAAATAGTCTCTTTTTTGTTTCGAACTCTAAAAAGTGGAGTTTCAAGAATCTTTAAGTGTCCTCTCATTACAAGCTCTTTGAAAAATCTCAAAAAGAAAGTTATCATTAGGTTTCTGATATGCAAACCATCCACATCGGCATCAGTTGCAAGTATCACATCTTGATACCTAAGCTCTTCAATTGTCTCTTCAATATTCAAACTGCGCATCAGATTGTATAGTTCAACATTTTTGTAAATTGCACTTCTTGGCAGGTCATTAACGTTCAAAGGCTTACCCTTTAACATGAAAATTGCCTGCGTATTTGGATTTCTGCAACTAGTCATTGAACCGGCAGCTGACTGACCTTCTGTAATAAAAACCATTGATTTGTCAGAAAAATTACGCTTAGAATTCAAATGCCATTTACAGTCTTTTAACTGAGGAACACGAATTGAGACAGCTTTTGAACGCTCTCTTGCAAGTTTTTTGACAGACTGTAGCTCTTGCCTACATTTTTGATTTTCTTCAATCTTATCAAGTAGACGGTCGGCATCCTGTTTGTTTCTATGCAGACTATCAACAACAATATCTTTGATTTGTGCAACCAGCCCTGCTCTAATTTCAGTATTACCAAGCCTGTTCTTTGTCTGAGACTCAAATATAGGCTCTTTAAGACGAACAGCAATTGCACCAAGCAAGCCTTCTCGAACATCATCACCACCATATTTTTTGCCGGAATACTCATTGATACCTTTCAGAACACCTTCCCTGAAAGCACTTAGGTGAGTTCCCCCATCAACAGTAAATTGACCATTAACAAATGAATAATACTGCTCAGAAAATTGGTGTGTATGTGTAAAAGCTATTTCAAGAGTTTCATTCTTGAAAAATATTGGCTGATAAAGTTGTTGATATGCAG
>Ga0307987_1001058_pt1 | contig 15619 bp, 14 predicted proteins | sample EllFjometagen181_FD_203157 | JGI IMG/M metagenome (GOLD analysis project Ga0307987, IMG submission 203157) | Marine microbial communities from Ellis Fjord, Antarctic Ocean - #181 | ecosystem: Environmental > Aquatic > Marine > Unclassified | place: Southern Ocean | collected 2014-10-08
TTTTTCATGCTGATGACCAGCGGTTTTTTTTCCATGGGCGCCAAGGAGTCCCTGGAAACCTCTGGAAGGGAAACATTCACGCCTTGCGTCATCATCGGAGCGGTCACCATAAAAATAATCAGCAAAACAAGCATGACATCAACAAACGGAGTCACGTTTATCTCCGACATAAAGGAGCTCTCGTCACTTTTAAACGTCATCGGCCTCTCCCCTTACCCGAATCATATCCCGCTCCACAATGTTGATGAAATCAGAGGAAAAACTCCGCATATCCGATTCAATGATTCTTATTTTATTTAAAAAATAATTGTAGGCGATGACCGAGGGTATGGCCACGGCCAAACCAGCCGCTGTGGCGATCAACGCTTCGGAAATTCCCGGGGCCACCACCGCAAGGTTTGCCGAGCCCGTAATCCCTATTCCATGAAAGGAGTTCATGATGCCCCATACCGTTCCAAAAAGGCCGATAAACGGAGCCGTATTTCCCGCCGTCGCCAGAAATGGGACCATGTGATGCATCCGGGTCATTTCGCTGTTGATCGCCCGGCGCAAAGACCGCTCCAGATTGCCTAATCCAGCCATTCTCCCGGATAACGTTCCGGCTTTGTCAGATCGTTGCTCCGCTCGTTGTTCCGCTCGTTGTTCCGCAAGGGGAACGCCGGATCGGCTCAGTTTTTCCAGCTCAATGTATCCAATGCGAAAAATCCTGGCCACAGGGCTTTTCTCAAACGCTTTGATCCGTTTTGTTTTTGAAAACGCTTCGAAAAGATTCCGGCTTTGCCAGAACCGTTCGGTGAAATTCGCCGATTCCATCACCGCTTGCCGGATATAAAAAAATTTGATAATAATGATCCCCCATGACGAGATGGAAAAAACGAGGAGGAGAAGAAGCACAAGCTGAACGATCAGTCCCGCATTTGAAACCATACTGATCAAATCTATATTCTGAAACATAAACACCCCAAATTTTTATAAAACCCGCCAGAAGAAATAGAGTTGCGCCACCCAAACGACGAATGGCTAAGTCAAAAAATTCGATAACCAAGGCGTAATTATTTTTCGGGAGTACGGCCATACATGTAGTATGCCGAACGAGTGAAAAACCACTACAACGCAGTAGATCGGATTTTTTACGACGCCATCAACGTTGATAAAATCACAACGGCACAACATTTTGGCCCGCTGAAAATTTTTGCGGGATCGCCGTCGTTTAAATTTTTAAAAATATAACACAGGCCCATGCCATGTCAAGGAAATTGATGGAGATCAAGTCCTTCGCTCCGCTTGAATTATGATTGAAAAAGCGTTTGCGGATACGTTTTATCTAAAATAGTCAACCCGTGAATAATATGTTTTTTTAGAAGCGGTCATAGCGTCTTTCAGAGTATGAATTCCCATTTTTTCAAGCAGGGGAATCATCTTTAAAAACAGCTCCCCTGTGGCCAGAGCATCCCCAAGGGCGGTGTGACGACCGACGATGCACACGCCCAGCCTTTCGGCGATGGCTTCCAGGTTATGCTGGTCCTGAGCCGGGTGAATCACGATGGACAAGAGCATGGTGTCCAGAGTCGGGTTGATAAATTTTATCCCGGTGGCCTTTTCTTTCATCTGAAGCATTTTCATATCAAACGCCGCGTTGTGAGCGATGAGGATCGTCTCCCCCACAAATTGGCTGAACCTGGGAAGGACGTCACAGATGACGGGCTTGCCAACCAGCGTTTCAGGATAGATTCCATGTATTTTCACCGATTCCCATGACATGGGCCGCCTTGGATCAATCAGCTGATCAAAATAATCGGTTTTTAAAATGCGCGAATTGACAATTCTAAAAGCGCCGATGGAGATGATCTCATCGCCCCCCATGGGATCAAGCCCCGTGGTTTCAGTGTCAAACACAGTGAAATTAAGGCGCGTCAAGGGAATATCCCCAAGCTCGCGAGTCTGCCCCGGCTGGTTGAAAAGATCAAAATCATAAAATTCAGGGCGGCCTTCATAAAAGACCGGCGCGCCTTCCGATGCGTCCCTGTGCGGGACTTTGGCCAGGGGCAATACGATTCTTAAGTATGCTTTCTCGTTTCCCGGCTTCAATGAATAGGGCCATATTTTCCCCTCATGATACCCCATAATCTCATTTAACGTCAACAAGATGGATTCGTCATTAAACGCCAATGGCCGCTCTTCCCACTGGCGTAATTTTTCAATGGTGACCGGACTCCCCCGCCAGAAAACGTCCAGGTTCACAAAACGACCCCGCTCTTCCACCACCCAGTGAAACGCGCGGATTCCGATCTCGTTTTTCACATGATCCATAATGGAGAGCAGAGCCAGGATCATGGTGTAGGTGTCGATCTGAATCCAACATTCCTGGCGGGAGTTCACCTCGCTGACCATCTCCATTTTACCCTTGAGCTTCTGTTTCACAGAGGCCAGAAGACTGGCGGCCGGCATGGGAACCAGTTTCCTCTGGTTATGAAACAGATGGGAATATTCCAGTATTTCAGAGTCAAGCTTTTGATTGATGACTTTAAATTCACTTTTTATGATGTCGCTGAAACGTCCCAATCGTTGTTCATCCATCTCCGGGTATTCCAAGATCACTTCAATGGCGGATCTCACACTGGCGATGGACGCGCGAATATCTCTCCTGAACGATTGAAACAAGGCGCTTAAGCGTTTGTCTTTTTCAAGCTGGGCCGCCATGTCATAAATGACCAGGATAAAACCGGACAGACGATTTTTCAGCTTGAGAATCGGAACCGTCTCCACTCTGAAAAGCTCATTGTCACGTCCTGTGGCCATAAAAGCGGCGGTGATGTCCGACGCTTTTTTTCCCATTTTTTCCCCGATCTCTTCCAAGGCGTGAATAATCAGATTTTTATCTATCACTTCAAAGATGGGCCGTCCAAGCCCGATTAATCCGGATCTTTTTTTTTCTGGAGATGATCCCGAGGCGGATTCCAAAAACTGTTTGGCCCGTTTATTAAACAAAAGGGTCTGCCCCTGGGCCGTGCATATCACAATCCCTTCGGACAACTCCGATATCACCGACGCCAAGATATTTCGTTCATTTTCAAGTTTCTCATTGGAATATGAAATTTTATCTTCCACGCTGTTTTCAAGGGTCTGATACATATCGGCCCATTGATTGATTGTTTTGGCAAGCTCCCGACAGGGTCTGTTTCCCCTTATGGAAACCCGATGGGAGGGATTGGCTGAATTGATCAGGGATATCTCTTCGGTCAGTTTATAGATGGGAAAAATAAATCTTTGAAACAGCGCTTCAAACAAAAATATCGCGGCAAATATGATCAGAGCCACCGGGATAAGGATATAAAGGATATGATCGCTGATCATCTCCAGGATGGACTGAAAAATCGGGGGGGCAAGTTGTCTTAAGGCGGCCATGGCCAAGCCCGTCGCCAGAGCGATGAGGAAAAGGGCCGCGCCAAAACCCGCCCATACAAACGTTCGTTTTGGTTTCATTGGTTAAAAGTTTAAAAGGGTTTTGACGGTGTTCACCACGTCCACGTTGGAAAATGGTTTCGTGATATACGCATCCGCCCCAAGAGCCAGCCCCTTGGCGATGTTTATATCTCGTCCCTTTGCCGTTAAAAAAATGACTTTAATGGCTCTTAATTCAGGCTTCAGACGGATGATTTCACAAATTTCATACCCGTCAATGCCCGGCAACATGATGTCGAGCAGGGTCAGGTCAGGCTTGTGTCGATAAAGCATTTCCAGAGCCTCCTCGCCGCTTTGAGCCACCATGACATGGTAACCGTTTTGTTCCATGAGAAATTGAAGGGGGATGACTATATTTGGCTCATCATCCACGATCAGTATTTTAAAGGGCATAAATGGTCTCCCCCCACAGCGGCCGGCATGTTTAAAAAACAGAGGCCACAGGAGTTAAAAGGTAAACGATCATCCATGCAAAGGGCTCTGATGAAAATGGTAAGTTATTTTTGAGCGAGCCCTTAGGTCCAAAATGGGTAACTCTTTATTATTGATAAGCTCGTAAAAAAACACGGATGGCCCAATCCATAGCCAATGGGTCAAAAAATTCGATAACCAAGGCGTCGTGGTTTTTCGGGAGCGGGGCCATACATAACATGTAGTATGCGTAAGCAAGCGAAAAACCACACGACGCATTTTTTTTACGACGCCATCATTATCGAGCGAACCCAAAGTCAATCATTTCATTGCTTTTGCATACCCTATTTCCATCAATGACCCCTCAATTTCGTTCAAGGTCTCTGGATCATCAATGGTCGCGGGCATTTTATACTCTTTATTGTCGGCGATTTTTTTTATGGTTCCTCTTAAAATTTTCCCGGATCGTGTTTTGGGAAGGCGTTTGACCACTGTGGCGATTTTAAAAGAGGCCACGGGTCCGATGCGTTCGCGAACCATTTGAACGACCTCCCCGATGATCTCATTGTGACTGCGGACGACCCCCGCGTTTAAAACCAGAAACCCGATGGGGATCTCTCCTTTGAGGGCGTCTTCCACGCCAAGGACGGCGCATTCGGCGACATCGGGGTGATCCGCCAGGACTTCCTCCATTCCGCCGGTGGAGAGTCTGTGCCCGGCCACATTAATGATGTCGTCGGTGCGAGACATGACAAAGACATATCCCTCATCGTCAATGAATCCCGCGTCAGCGGTTTTATAATACCCTGGAAATTCTTCCAGATAAGAGCTGATGTAGCGTTTGTCATCGTTCCAGAGCGTGGGCAACGCCCCGGGAGGAAGGGGCAACTTGACCACAATGGCTCCGATTTCTCCCGGCTTCACAATGGCGTTTTCGCTATCCACCACTTTGACATCCCATCCAGGAACCGGCTTGGATGGCGACCCCTCTTTGATCTTCAGGTGGCCCAGGCCCAAGCAATTGGCGCAAATGGGCCATCCAGTCTCTGTCTGCCACCAATGATCCACCACGGGAATGCCCAGATGTTTTTCAGCCCAGTGGAGGGTGTCGGGGTCGAGTCTTTCACCCGCCAAAAAAAGCGCCTCAAAACCGGACAGGTCGTAATTCTTCATCAACTCCGCCTTTGGGTCTTCACGTTTAATGGCGCGAAACGCTGTGGGGGCCGTGAACATGGTTTTTACTTTATGCTCGGATATGACGCGCCAAAAGGCGCCGGCGTCAGGGGTTCCCACCGGTTTTCCCTCAAAAAGAATCGTCGCGCACCCCATGAAAAGGGGTCCGTAAACAATGTAGGAATGCCCCACCACCCATCCCACATCCGAGGCGGCCCAGTAAACGTCTCCGGGCCCCACATTATAAATATTTTTCATGGTCCATTTCAAAGCGACCATATGCCCTCCGTTGTCCCTCACAACGCCCTTGGGCTGACCGGTGGTTCCCGATGTGTAGAGGATGTAAAGGGGATCGGTGGCGGCCACAGGGACGCAATCATGGGGGCGGGCGTTCTTGACGGCCTCCTCCCAGTCAATATCCCGGCCGTCTTTCATGGTCGCCGTTAAAAGAGGTCTCTGGCGGATGACGCAATGTTTGGGTTTGGCGTTTGGGTCAGCCAGATCAATGGCTTCATCCAGAAGCGGTTTGTACGGAATCACTTTCGACCCTTCGACTCCGCATGAGGCGGAGACGATGATTTTGGGCTTGGCGTCATTGATGCGGGTGGCGAGTTCATTGGCCGCAAAGCCTCCAAAGACCACGGAATGAATCGCCCCTATGCGGGCGCACGCCAACATGGCCATGACCGCTTCAGGAATCATGGGCATATAAATGAGAACCCGATCCCCCTTCACAACGCCTTTTTCAGCCATGACTCCGGCGAATTTCGCCACGGCGTCCGTTAATTCGGAATAGGTGAACTTTTTTATGACTTGCGTCACCGGGCTGTCATAAATCAAAGCCACCTGATCTCCCCGGCCATTTTCCACATGGCAATCCAGGGCGTTGTGGCAGGTGTTCATCATCCCGCCTGTGAACCATCTGTAAAAAGGCGGATTGGAATCATCAAAAACAGAGTCCCATTTTTTGTGCCAATGGCAATCATTGGCGATCTCGCCCCAGAAACCTTCAGGATCTTCAATAGATTTTCGATAATTTTCTTTATACAAATCGTTCATTTATATTAAAAAACACGAAAAATCGCAAATACGCTTTTTTTCGTGTTCCATCCTCCTTTTCCACTGACTTTATATGATTGTTTTTTATTTTGACTCCATATCTTTCTTTAGTGCATCCAAATAATCACGCACTCCTTTATCTTCATTGGGTATATCCTCAAAAAGCCTTCTAACAAAACCCGGCGGATCATCAAGCTCAGAATCCAATTCCAATCCTTTTTTAATATCGGAGATGGCCTTTTCACGCTCGTTTAAGTTCGCGCGGGCAATGCCCCTGTTCACATAGGCATTGGCGATATCCGGTTTTATGGACAGCGCCATGTTATAATCCTGAATCGCTTCATCATATCGGCCCAGTGTGTTTAAGGCATTTCCCCTGCCGAGATAACCCCCGAATTTTCGGGGGTTAAACTCAATGGCTTCATCAAATTCCCGAAAGGCTTTTTCAGGTTTGTTGAGGTTCAGACTGGCCACGCCATCCAGCAACATGTCATGATATACGTCATCATCACTTTTGGCGCAACCAGTCATCAACACCGCAATAATCAAAAAGAGAAGCGCGCTTTTTTTTCCGAACACGCGCAAATTTCCTCCTTAATTTTTTTTATTTTTCATAGATATCATGCTTCAGGGCTTCAAAACTCCCCAAAATATTGGTCGACATCTCCAGCTTAAAGGCAAGAAACCACATCATGGCGACGCCAAGCATCCACCAAATCACCTGCCAGACCCAAATCGGAGGCATGCCTAAAAACCATGAAGAGGGATCCAGCGGATTTCCAAAAAATGAATTTCCGAGCACACAACCCGGTCCTATGGCAAAGAAAAACCAGACCAGTGTGACAATCCATCCCCATTTAGCCAACGATTTTTTACTTTCAGGCAGAGAGGCGTATTTGCGGATAAAATTATGATAAGACATTTTACGATCCGATTCTTCCTGGTCAGGCTGTGTGAAAAAGCTGACGAGAATCGCGATGGGCAGGTTAAAAAGAATTCCCCATCCAGCGCAATGAATCGTCAATGGGTACGCGCCCCAGGGAAGTCCGAACTTGAATTTGAATGTCAACGTCACGGCGATGATTCCACAAATAAGACCCGCCACAATCCCCTGTTTGGTAAGCCAAGGCCAGTAGAGAGTTCCGATCAAAGCCGGGTACATCATAAACCCGTATGACACCGCAAGGCCACCCAGCATAACAATGGCGCCCGGAACCAGCGTCGCGAAAATCAGCGCCAGGACCACAATAAGCAGGACGAATATCCGTCCCCATTGGGTCTGCTGAATTTCGGTCATCTCCGGTCGAACATATCTTTTCACGATATCCCGGGTCAGCATGCCGCTGGCCGTGGACATATACGCCGCGCCCGTGGACTGCATGGCCGCCAACGCGCATATGGCCAGAATGCCCACTGCGAAAGGAGCCGCGTCTTTCATCAGATGAATCAGGTACGGCACAAGGTTTCCCTGTTTTCCGCCGATCAGATTCGCCATGGGAAGAATGGTTTCAACAGCGCCATCCGGTTTAAGAAGGGCCATGACCCATCCGCCCATTCCCTGAAGAGCCGTGAATACAAACAACGCGAATCCGATTCCCAGACTGGACGCCCATACCTGCTGAAGGGGAAACGGTTTCGGATTTTTATTGGCAAATCCCCACATGGAAAAGGCCGGAGAAGCATGAATGCCCATCAGAGCAAACATGTAAGTCAAAATCATCACGCCTGTCCATGCGCCGCCAATCGCCTGGCCTCCTGAGGGAACCCACTGTATGACGCCGGGAACCGATATCAAATGACTGGTTCCAGCGGGAGTGAGTTTAAAAACCGAGCTTTTGTGCGCGAGGACCACCTTAATCGCCTCGGGATCCGCCCAACGGGGAACCTCCACTCCACCTGACTGTATCCAGAGCACAATGTCTCCAAATTTGGTGGTCAGAGACTCCCATCCCCCCACAAATTTCACTGAAATAATGCCGAGAGCGCAGATTCCCGCCCACAAAAGAATGCATTGAAGGGTGTCGACATACGCCACGGAACGAAGCCCCCCAAGGCCGACATACACGAAAACCACGCAGGCCAGAAGCCACATTCCCACCGTGACGCTGAATAACCCGTCGGTCAAAACATTAAACAGAATGCCCGAAGCCCTCAGCTGAATGCCAAGGTAGGGGATGCTGAAAAAGAGAGCGACGATAACCGTCAGGATGCGCATGGGCTCCGATTTGTAATAATCGGAATACATCTCCCCAGGCGTCACATATCCGTACCTTTTTCCCATAAGCCACTGCCTTTTTAAGAACAGAACCCCGGTAAACGGTATGGTGATGGCATAGAAGGACGCATACGCGTATGGGAGTCCGTCTCGCCATACCAGGGCGGGATGCCCCACAAAAGTCCATCCGCTAAAAGAGGTGGCCGTCGCCGCCAAAACAAACACCCAAACGCCAAGTTGCCTTCCGGCGATAAAATAATCGGCGCCGGTTTTAGCGGACAGATAACCTTTCACTCCAATAGTGATGCAGTATGTCCAATACATCAGGACGAAAAAGAAAAGCCAATACACATGTGTTCCCATACATCCTCCTTTCTTATTTTAATCCGGTCATTTCCATTTGGCCAGCCAAAAAAAAACGACCGATTTGTTTACTCGTAATGGGTTGATCGGTCCGCCGGCTATTTTTGAACCTGCGTCTTGATTTCTTCAACAATCTCGGGATTGGCCAGGGTCGTGACATCCCCCACGTCACTTTTATTTGAGATCGCTCCAAGCACCCGGCGCATGATCTTGCCTGAACGTGTTTTCGGCATATCCTGCACGATCCACACTTTCCTCGGTTTGGCGATTTTGCCAATTTCTGTGCTGATGGCGTCGGAAATCTTTTTGGCCAGCTCTTCGGTGGCCTCAAAACCGGGTTTTAAAGCGATGTACAAATCCGGCTCCTTCCCTTTGATCTCGTGAGCCACCGGAACAACCGCGGCTTCCGCCACTTCATTAACGGTCAAGGCGGCGGATTCAATCTCCTTGGTTCCCAGCCTGTGGCCAGACACATTGATGACATCATCAATTCGGCCCAAAATTCGGTAATAGCCATCCTCCGCCTCCACGGCGGCGTCGCCGGTCAGGTAGGGCCAATCGCGCCAGTCCTTGCTGTCTGGATTTGTGCAATACCGTTCGTAATATTGTTTGACATACCGATCCCGATCTCCCCATATGGTCTGAAATGCGCCCGGCCACGGGTTCTGGATGCATATGTTTCCGGCTTGTCCGGCGCCTCTTTTAATCTCTTTTCCATCTTCGTCATAGATGATGGGATGAATTCCAGGCATTCCCGGCCCCGCGCTTCCCGGTTTCATGGGTCGAATGGCGGGAAGGGTGCTGCAGAGGAATCCCCCGGTCTCCGTCTGCCACCATGTGTCCACGATGATGGCCTCCCCTTTTCCCACCTCTTTATGATACCATTTCCAGACCTCCGGTTCGATGGGCTCGCCCACGGTGGTCATATGTTTGAAATGATAGTCGTATTTTTTCGGTTCGTCGGGACCGATCTTCCTCAACGCGCGAATGGCGGTGGGCGCGGTATGAAAAATATTGACGCCCAGATCCTGGGCGATGCGCCATGAGCGGCCTGCGTCGGGATACGTGGGAACGCCTTCATAAACCACAGTGGAGGCGCATATGGACAATGGACCGTAAACAATGTAGGAATGCCCGGTGATCCATCCGATGTCGGCCATGCACCAGTAAACATCCTCGGGATGAATATCCTGGACAAACTTGGATGTTCCGGCGACATAAGCCAAGTATCCGCCGGTGCTGTGCTGACACCCTTTTGGTTTGCCGGTGGTGCCGCTGGTGTACATCAAAAACAACGGCGCTTCGGCGGGCATGGGCACGGGATCAATCCGGGCGCCGTAATAACCCGTCAACAGATCATTCACATAAAAATCCCGTCCCTCCTTCATGGGAGTGGGGCTCGATTCTTTGCCCGGGTATCTCTGCCAGACCAGAACCTTATCCACTGTCTGCCCGTCTTTTTCGGCCAGATCCACGGCGATGTCGGCGTTCTGTTTATGGTCGATCAGAGAGCCGCTCCGATAATAGGCGTCCATTGTGATCAGCACGCGGCTTTGGGAATCGACGATCCGATCCGCGCACGCGCGTCCTGAGAAACCGCCGAATACCTGGGAATGAATGACGCCCAGCCGGGCCAACGCGAGCATGGTGATGGGAAGCTCGGCCGACATGGGCATATGAAGCGTGACCCGGTCCCCGGCCTTTAGTCCCGCAAAATCGCGAAGAAGAGCGGCGAATTCATTCACCCGGACAAAGAGCTCCTGATAGGTGATATGCTCGTATTTTTCATTCATCGGCTCAGGGACAAAATGAATAGCGGTCTTGTTCCTGTTTTTTTCGAGGTGCCTGTCTATGCAGTTATAACTGGCGTTGAGCTTGCCCCCCACAAACCATTTCCAGCATGGCGCGTCGCTGGTGTCCAAAATGGTGTGCCAATACTCATCCCAATCCAGAAGATCCGCATATTCTTTGAAACAATTGGGAAAATTATCAAGCCCAAATCGATCATAGATTCCCTCATCCGTCATGTTCGCCTGAGCGATAAATTTAGGGGACGGATGATAATATCCCTCTTCCTGCCAATGAACAGCGATCTGGGATTCGGATGTCTCCACAATCTCTTTTTCTGTCATAAGTTAGCCTCCTTGGATATTTTTATATGATTGCTCTAAATTAAAAATGATGAACAAAACAATTTGAAACGCTCGAATGGTCTGCTCGAATGATCGGATAGACGCGCCAAAATTCCTGTATTATACTTTTATGTTTATATCTAAATAAATTTAATGAATTCCATTTTTATTATGTATGGTATAAAAAACTATTCATTTGTTGTCAAGTCTTGATTTTGATTATTACAAAATATTTTATTTAAATTATTTTTTCCATACAATGTGGACAGGGGCTGAATTCAACGAAGAAAACCGCCATTACGCGGGTTTTTCACCCATGTCATACGGACGGGTCCGCAAAGGGGAATGGGCGCGGGCGGCATTGGGGGATATAGTGAACGGCGCTGGGTTCAATGGAAAAATACCCCCCCCAAGGCCGTATATGCGACAACCCGAAATTCTGCCATCTGAAGCCGGGCCATGAAGCGTCTGGAATAAGAGGGGACAAAAGGCGGAACGGATCTGTCGCGGGCGCTCTATCGAATATGACGGGGAAAAAAATAATACACTCATAAAAAAGCGCGGATGGCCCAATCCATAGCGAATGGGACAAAACATTCCATCACCCAGACGTCGTGGTTTTTCGGAAGGAGAGGCCATGCATGTGGTATGCGTAAACGGTTGGAAGAACACGATAACGCCGCCGATCGGATTTTTGGCGACGCCATCAAAAAAATGACGGACGCTTTTTTTAAATGAAGAAGAGTTTTAAAACCAGCCAGGCGTTTTGGATGCCGGCGGGTTCTTTTTTTGATGGGAAAAAATATTTGGCTCCCTCCCTCGCAAGGAGGGGGGAGAATAAAAAAAGACGTTAACTTTTAAGTCTTTTCAGGATGATTCACACTGACCACCGGGCATGCCGAGCGAAGAACCACCTGTTCGGTGACGCTTCCCAGCTCTGGCTCCAAGGAGCGGGGATCGGCCTCCCGGGCATGATGCGCCATCACGATCAGATCCGCCTTTTTCTCCCTGGCAAATTTCAGAATCTCAACGCATGGCGTCCCTTCCCACACCTTGGCGTCAACATTTTCCATATTCTTTAGATCGCTCGCGTATTTTTTCTGGATTCTTTTTTTGGCCCGCTCAATCCGATCCTCTATTTCAACCTGGCCGATCATTGGGGTCCCGTTGAATTTCGACAGGTCCAGGGCATGGAAAAGATGAAGCGACGCGCCTGATTTTTGGGCCAATTTCATCGCCCATTGGAACGCGAAATCAGACGCCGGGGAAAAATCGGTTCCAAAGACGACGCTGGAAAAAAAAGACTGGCCGTCGGAACAGGGTCGGTTGACCACCAAAACCGGGCATTTCGCTGATTTTGCGACCCTCCGCATGGTTCGGGACACTCCGGTTCGCCCTAAATTCCCGACGCCCAAATCCTGCCCGCAGGCGCCCATGATAATCGCGTCCACATCTTCGTCCCTGGCATACCTCAGAATTTCGCGGTACGGTTGCCCCAAAGCGGTTTTGATGACGCTTTTTTTACTATTTTTCAAAAAATCGCCATAGGTGTTTTCCATCTCATCCACCACCCATTCCGAGTAATCCGAATCCATGGGATAATCTTCGCCCGTTCGGCTGTCTCTTATAAATGGACTGAAACCCCGCGAGGGAGTCCCGATGACATGAAACAGAATCAGCTCCGAGTCCCATTTTGAGGCAAGCTCAAACGCCACTCTGGCGGCGCTGTCGCATGCGGACCCCCCATTGCTGGCAAAAAGTATCTTTTTAAACATAAACGTCTCCTCATCGCCTTGATGCTAAGTCAATAAATAGAAATAACGGACAGATTTTGATTGTCTTTTTATCCGCTTTCTTCGTTGGGTCTTTGGCTTGCATCACCCGTTATGCGCGCCAAGGACCCGCCAAAGAAAACGAATAAAAATCCCGCGCCATCAGCGCCGCTTTTTTCTACTCACTTCCTAAAAAAGGAATTATTCAACCGCCCTTCTTAGGGTTCGCTGAAAAATAAATTGTTATTAAACGGATTTTTTTTAAGGTTTAATATTCGAGTCGATGTCAAGCATGCTGATAATCAAAGGCTTTAAAAATGACCAGCGTATCCCTATCTTATAAATTTCTTCCATATCCCGTATGGCGTCCCAGCAATTGTGACAGGGGGATATCACCAGGCTGGCCCCGGTGGCCTGTATCTGATCCCGTTTGACTTTCAGACCGGCGTTGCGTTGCTGGCGATAACGCCCGATGCCGTTTAATCCGCCCCCGCCTCCGCAACAAAAGTTATGCTCCCGGCACGGTTTCATTTCACGAAAATCTTCGGCGATATAGCTTAAAATTTCTCTGCCAGCCTCCCCCAGACCCGCGCTTCGAACATAATTGCATGAATCCTGATAGGTCACCGGCTCCTTTATTTTCTTTGCCGGATCGATTTTTAGTTTTCCCTCTCTCAATGCCTCGGCCAGCCATTCGACATAATGAAAGCTTTCGATGGGGGTCTTCCCGGTCTCAATTCCCGCCCAGTACGGACCTTCGATAACGGTGGCCCGGTAGGCATGCCCGCATTCGGTCACCACCATTTTTTTCGGATTCAGCCGTTCCATGGCGCCATACACCGATTGAACCTGTTTTTTGCATCCCTCCCAGTCCCCGGCGAACATGGCCAGACTGGTCTCCTCCCAGCCGACGCTGGGAACGGTCCAGTTTTCCCCGGCCACATGAAACAAGATGGCGGCATCGCCAAGATCTTCGGGATAAATTTTGGGTTCCCTGGCGTTCACCGTGTATATGATGTCGGCGTCTTTTTTATCAATGGGAATTTCCAAGCCGGGCCATTCTTCCTCATATTCCTCTTCCATCCACTGGCAGGTATCGACCCAATCTTCAGATGTCACGTCCATCTGCGCATTATAAACGCGATGCATTCCAGAGCCGATCTTCATCTCCCAGGGCACAAATCCCTGTGAAAAAAGAAGCCCCCTGAGATAGCTGAACATCACCCCAATGTCGATTCCAAAGGGGCAATACAAAGCGCATCGGTTGCAACAGGTGCACTTGGAATAGGCGGTGTCCATGGCCATTTGCATAAACGCGTTGTCCACCTTCCCCTTTTTCTTCACCAACTTTCCCAGCGTCGCCTTGATCTTGTATGAGGGAACCTGTTTCGGGTCCTTGTCATTGGCCAGATAAAAGAAACAGCTATCGGCGCACATCCCGCAATTGGCGCATACCTCCAGCCATGTCCTGATCCTGGACTTGCATGTTTTTTCAAGGGTGGTCCGAAGAGCCGGAACATCGACATCCAGCTCCCCCATCTCCTTGTAATATTTTTTTCCGCTTTTATCAGCCAACACCGCATGCAACTGCTTTCTGGTGGTGACCGGTTGTTTGTTGCAAAGTATCCCTTCGGGCATAACTAAAAAACTCCTTTTCGTATCTTTTTTATATGACGACCCTGTTCTACCATGGCATCCCGTTATTCTTCATGCCTCCCCGTTTGATGCCAAAATCCATTCCAATCTGAGCGCGGGAGAGAAAAAAAAGAATAAAATGGGACAGTTTTGTAAATGGGATGGCCACCAGCATGATTTCGCCGGAGATGATATGGGCGATCAACCAGAAATCATACCCCCCCGCCTGAATTCGGGCTAAAAATCCGGTGACAAAAGGGGCCACAGATATAAGCAGAACAAGAAAATTGTGCGGAGTGGTCAGTATCCTCACTTCAGGAAGGCTGATCCGTCTTAGCAAAAGAATAATCGCGGAGAGAATCATCCCGATGGTCAAAACATCGGCGACCGAATCCGGGATGGCCCAAAGCGCGACCCCCCATCGTTCCTGAAACAGATAGACGTGCCCTTTGATGAAAAGGGGGGCGCCTAAAAGACAGATGTGAAATACAAACGTCGTCGTCATAAACCCCGCATTCCGCCTCCAACCGCTCGTTCCAAAAGGAATCAGCCAGACCAGAACAGATCGCAACGCGCCTTTCACACCATACCACCGGTTCACCGAATAGGTCACCCGATCCAGCTTCCAGTCGAGTCCCTTCATATAGAGCGCTATGCGCGCGAAAATACCAATAAAAAATATTAAAAACGACCCCAGCGCCAGGGGGCCCGAAACTATTTCGTACATCATTTGACACCTCTTTATTCATTCAATGCCTGTTTTTTTAAAAAAGCATTAATCGTCCGAGTCTCTTCCGTTCAAAAAAAACCAAAAGGCAGTGATTCCAATCAGTATAAACGCCATCAAAATATAGACGGACGCCTTTGTGGCGACCATGAAATCGTGAAGCGTATAAAACATCGTTTCCATATATGCAAACCTCCGAGCGTCAATGGTATCAGTGGGAATCCCGATAATCGGGATGTTCATACATCACCGGCATCCGGGTCACGATAAAGCGGTAGGCCACAATGCCCAAGGTGACAATAAAGACCGAAATGCAGATTTCCATCCAATGGGGAACGTATTTTTCATCGGGGCCAAGTTGCCAGTTAAACGCGAAGACCGAGACATTCAGCCGATTCAGGACAATCCCCGCCACCGTCCAGACCGAGGCGAATTTGATGACGGCCACATTTTTATCCCTGACCCCCACGGCATAGATGAAACAGGGGATGGCGACAAAACCGACGAGCTCCACCAGAAACCACACCCCATAGGCAGTGGACAGATAATGCCAGTTGTTGTCGACGGTGATTCCCACAAGCTTGATGGCCATATACCCCGCCAGAAGAAACGCGGCGGCTTTTCCAAAACCCAGGGCCACGCCATCGCTCTGCTCCAAGTGGGTCTGATC
>Ga0307987_1001060_pt1 | contig 15605 bp, 11 predicted proteins | sample EllFjometagen181_FD_203157 | JGI IMG/M metagenome (GOLD analysis project Ga0307987, IMG submission 203157) | Marine microbial communities from Ellis Fjord, Antarctic Ocean - #181 | ecosystem: Environmental > Aquatic > Marine > Unclassified | place: Southern Ocean | collected 2014-10-08
TTATCATCAGACTCCGATTTTTTTTAATTAAAGGAGTGAATAGGAACTCATCTTGGAGATTGATTTAAAAATGCGTTATTGCGTTTCTTGGGAACTGAACAAATTGGGACAAATAGGAATTTGTTGTCGTGGTCTTGGTTTTTATTTTAAAGATTGTCTGGTCTTGATTTGTATTGCCATGGTTGTTACACTTGTTATCTTGTCTCACCCCTGCCTGGTGATTGCAGATGAACTGACCCTTGATCCTTTGACAACGGCAATGGCCGAGCATCTGGAGTGTTATCCCCTTGAATTATTAACTTTTAAAGACCAATTGCCCTCTCCTGCATCCCAGAATCTGTGTCTGGCTGCCATTTATCATGAGAGGGGGTTATCCCCCCTGTGGGTGACCTCTAAGGGGCCTGGTCACCGGGCGCAGGTTATCCTTGATTGTTTGAAAAATGCCCATGATGAGGGGCTGGATCCGACCGATTATGGGGTAAAGCAAATGAGTGATATGTGGGATTCCTTGGTGCCGTCATCCTTGGCCCATCTGGACACCTTGGTCACCTTTAATCTGATTAAATATGTCCATGATGTGAGCCGGGGTCAAATTAAACTTCGTTACATGGACCCTATTTTATTTGCCGAGGCCGGAGATGTTGATTTTGACCCCCTTGCCACTGTGGATGAATGCCTTGAAGTGCTGGATCTTCCTGCTTATCTTGCCTCATTACCCCCCGCCCACCCCCATTACACCGATTTGAAGAAAGCCCTTAAAATATACCGGATACTGGCCCGTCGGGGGGGATGGAAAAAAATCCCGTTGGGGAAAACCATCCGGCCCGGTGATGTGGACCTTCGAATCCCTGCCATTGTAAAACGACTTGCCATAACCGGAGATCTGGAACTGCCAGTGGCAGAGGGTGAAAATATTTACATGGCAAAACTTGTTCCTTCGGTGAAAAAATTTCAGACTCGTCATGGTTTGAAATCTGATGGTGATGTGGGGCCTAAAACATTAAAAACACTCAATATCCCTGTTCACAAGGCCATCCGTCAAATCATGATCAACATGGCAAGGTGGCGGTGGCAGGAGCACTTTTTGGGTGAAAAATATATTTTGGTGAACATTGCAGGGTTTGATCTGTCAGGTTTTGAAGCGGGGGAAATGAAGATTCATTTTCCCGTTATTGTGGGGAAGTTAAAGCACCAGACACCTGTGTTCAGTGATCGTGTGATGTACATTGATTTTAATCCCTATTGGAATATCACCCCTAACATTGCCCGTAATGAAGAGCTGCCAAAACTCCGAAAAGACCCCTTGCATTTGGTGAAACGGCATATCCGGGTTTTTTCCAGCTGGCAGGCCGATGCCGTGGAGCTGGACTCCACCACCATCGACTGGAATACAATTTCTCGGGGGCAGATTGCAGGCTTTAAACTGCGTCAGGACCCGGGGCCATGGAATGCCCTGGGTAAAGTTAAATTTATTTTTCCCAATAAATACGATGTTTATATGCACGACACCCCCACCCAACATCTTTTTAGCCTTAATAAAAGGAATTTCAGCCATGGATGCATTCGGGTGAGTGATCCCCCGGGCCTTGCCCTATTTATTCTTTCCTATGAAAACAGTGGGTGGAACCGAGAAAAAATAGATGCCATTTTAAAATCAGGCAAACGAAAGGTGGTGCGCCCGGATGTGTTGGTACCCGTGCATATCACCTATCAGACGGCCTGGGTTGACAAAAATGGTTTGATTTGCTTTAACAAGGACATCTATGACCGGGACAAAAAACTGGGACAAGCACTTTTTCCGGGAGATGTCCTGAACTGACCTTTGAAGTATGTTTGTTGTATTGTGTGCTCAATTTAATTTAATATAACTGCCGCGGGCAAGATTCATTGTCACAACAAATAATGAAAATGGTACTATGCCCGAGGCTCTGCTGTCCGCACTCCGGTGCCACATTTTCTTATGAAAACAATTTAAACTCAAGGTTAAAAATACCATATCGACATGAAGATCAAAACAACTCGACGTCAATTCCTCCAGTTCTCCGCCAGCGCCATGGCCGGTCTTTTTGTCAGTTCACCTCTGCTTGCTCTGGCAAGTACCGGTGGACAGCGCTCCCTTACCTTTTTTCATACCCACACCCAAGAATACCTTAAAGTTCGCCATACGCCAGGGCTCAGATCCATTGGCAATCAACGGAAAATAAATAAATTTCTCAGGGATTTTCGCACCAAAACGGTCCATCCCATTGATCCCGGGTTGCTTGATATCATTTGTGCCGTTCAAAGCCGGGGGGGAAGCCGTGGCATCATTGAGGTGATTTCTGGCTATCGGTCCCCTAAAACAAACCGGGCATTGCGGAAAAGAAGTCGGGGGGTGGCCCAGAAAAGTCTGCACATGGAAGGCCGGGCCATTGACATCAGAATCCGGGATCTTGCCACCCGCCATCTCAGGGACGTGGCGGTTTATCTTGGTGCCGGCGGCGTGGGGTACTATTCCAAATCCGACTTTGTTCATTTGGATACCGGAGATTGTAGAACCTGGTAAAGCCATGTTTAAATGGGGGCATTTTTCATTCATCGCTGGACAATTTATCAATCCTTTTGACAGGATACTGAAGTATGCCCCGAATTCTAGGTGTTTAGACTTGCTGTTTTCGCAAAGTTATCGTCACTACTTTTTAATGAAGTCATTCTTTATCGCTGTTTTTACCCTCCTTTATCACCGTTTCTTTTCTTTGATTTTTAGGTCTTGTTTTTCATGATCTATTGATTCTCTATTCCCCCCAACATTTTATAACATACATGGCAGTAACCACCTACAACAACGAAGATTGAAACTCTTATGATTACAGATCTTTGTGCGGGGTATTATACAAATATTAATTAATGGATATTGTGTTTTTTGCAGGGGCGTGCCTGTTTGTGGTTAAGTGCCTTGTTCAAAGGGACACTACAGACGGTTTTTATTTCCACGGCAACCTTAACCCATCTGCCATGGTAAATATCGTGATAAGCTTTTTTTTTGCGATAGCATTTGACAATTGTATATTGCATTGGTATTATTGAGACAATAAAACTCAATGAATTGTGTTTTTTAAATTGCCATCTGTTTGTGAGGCACCGGGTTTGCGTTTTGGACATTATTGTCGGGAGTGCAGGTGCTAATAATGCCGGGGCGATGAATCCCATACAACAGTCTCCATCCCCCCACTCCTTCCAGAAAGCAGTACTGAAAGCAATATCGTTGAGGATAAGCGTTCAAAAATTCCACTGCAGAGTCCCATACAGTTTTCATCAAACAGGTTTTCCGTCATTTACTTTATATATGATCGGCAGCAAAAAAACCTTGATGCTGCCCAGGAGGGAACAATGGATGATAAAACCACGTCAAAAAAACTTTTCAATCACATTGAGCTTGTAAAAACCGAAAAAAGAACCTTTGAAGATTGTTTCCAGGGTGTCTCCCGTATGATTTTGAACAGCGGGGTGGATAAAATTAGCGTCAAAGGCCGAACCACCTACCATTTTGACCTTTTCAGCAAAGGTAAAAAGCATCTTGTGGGGATGTACGACGAGATTAATAGCTTTGTCTCCTTTGTGAAAGACGCTTCAGAGGGGGGATCTTCTAGGGAAATGGCCTTTGTACTGGTGGGAGAGCCGGGGAACGGCAAAACTTTTTTTGTGGATTACCTTTGCGAATCCTATCGTAATTTTATTTTTCAGCCGGAAAATCGTAAATTTACCTTTCGATTTAAAGGGCTCAATGAACTGGAAGGGTATGGTAAGATTAGCACCATAGAATCCCAGACCTATGAAGATCCCATGATCCTTGCCATGGGCCTGGATGAGACAAGGGATACCTCCCTGGATTACCTTGGTAAACACTATGGGTTTTCCGACAGAGAACTGGAAATGCTTACGGGAAAATATCGTCCATTGGGGGCCTGTTCTTCCTATATCTGGAACCAGATCCGGGAGCGTTGTGATGGTGATATCGAAAAGATGCTCACCTTTATTGATGTGGTGCCGGTGCCCATGATTGAAAGTATGGGCACATTGACCGGTAAATATCCGGCCAAGGATAAAATTACCTCCTCTGCCGTGGATCTGCTGGGGGAAGAGTCCATCCAGCGCTTGCTCCACATCACCGACACCAACAACCCTTACCGCTTTGACCTGAGACGGGGGGCCCTTGCCCGGGTGGCCGGGGGCGGCATCCATTTCAGCGATGAGATTTATAAAAATAAAAAAGATCTGGTCCAGGTGTATCTGGGGGTTATCCAGAACCGGAACATTGAAATTGACGGGTATAAGTGGCCCATTGACACCCTTATTGTGGCCACCAGCAATAATTCCGAGTTTAATACCTTTCTTGCAGAAAAAGAAGAAGCTCCCATTGTGGATCGATGTCGCATCTGCTACGTGGCCCACAACACCGACTATAAACTCCAGAGTGAACTCACAGCCTATGCCATTGGGGGGGATAAAAAAACCACCCTGAACATGGAAAAGCTGCACCAGGATCCCAATCTGAACTATGCGGCATCCGTAGGGGTGGTGCTCACCCGGCTGCCACGGTCGGAAAAACTGACTCCGGTGGAGACCATGAAGCTGTCTGCGGGGGAGGTGGCCGGGGAAAAGAGTCTCAAGACCCTTTCTGAACTCATTGACACCTTAAACCAGGACACGGATATCACCAAGCGATTCGGCCAGAAGGGGCTGGGCCAGCGAAACCTGGGCCGGGCCATTCAGTTGCTGTTGGAGAGTTCTGAAACCAACGAGGGCACCTGCATGTTTGCCCTGGATATTTTCAGCACTTTGGAAAAGGTGGTGCTGGACTATGTCACAGAACCCGGTGATCGCACCAAGTTCATGGAGGACCTTCACACGGCCCGGGGACTTTACCGGGAACGCATCATGACTGAAATATTCAATGCCTACATGGATGAACCCCTGGCCATTAAAAAAGATGTCATGAATTATGTGAACATGATCATTGGCATTGACGCCGAGCACCTGGGGCCGGATATGATGTGGAAATATAAAGATCCCCAGTCCAATGAACTCAAATCCATGAAGATTGATGAGCGCTATATTAAAAATGTTGAAGAACGTCTTGGCTTGAAAACAGATGAGCAGCGTTCCTCCTTTCGGAACACCATTCGAAAAATCTATGGACAGAAGATCTCAGTGGATCCCAACTATGATTTCATGGATAACCTGGAGTTGGTCAAGGCCATCACTGATGTGCGGCTCAAATCCGACATTGCCGGAGCTGGCAGTCTTGTGGGGGCACTGGCCAATCGCACCAACGAGGAAAATAAAAAACTCCATGACCGGATGATCACCACCATGATGGATAAACTGGGCTACTGCAACACCTGTGCCCAGAAGACCATCGAATATTTTTGCAGTCAGGAGGATGATAAATAATGATAACCCTGGATGAACTCCTGGAAAAGGACCGGAAGCGGGAAGAGGACGGATTTAAACGAAAAATCCGTATTGGCCGTATTGTGAAACCTGTCCAGGGCGGCAGGGAAAGGATCATTGTTGTACCCACCACGGTGGAAGAAAAATTTGTTCATGATGAAATAACCCTGGACGAAGAGGGCGAAGCCCAGCCCACCGGGGGAACCGGTACCGGAGAAGAGGGGGAGGTGATAGGGGAAGAGCCCATCCGCCCCCAGGAAGGTGAAGGCGAAGGCGCCGGTGAAGGCGATGGGGAAGGCCCGGGGGAGGGCACAGGGGGCGAACATGAGTTTGAATCCAATGCCTATGATCTGGGCAGGACCCTGGCCCAGGATTTTGAACTGCCCAACCTCGTGGATAAGGGCGGTAAAAAAACCCTGGTTCGTTATGTCTATGACATGACCGACCGCAATCGTGGGTTTGGTCAGATACTTGATAAAAAAGCCACCATGAAAAGAATTGTCCAGACCAATATCAGCCTGGGTAATATTCCGGATGTTTCCAACATTGATTCATCAAAATTTCTGGTGGCCCCTTCGGACATGATTTACCGGGTACTTTCCCGGGAAAAGCACTATGAATCCCAGGCCCTGATTTTTTTTCTCAGGGATTATTCTGGCTCCATGGGGGGCAAACCCACCCAGACCGTAGTGTCCCAGCATGTGATGATTTACTCCTGGCTGCTGTATCAGTATGAAAAGCAGGTGGAAACCCGTTTTATCCTCCATGACACCGACGCACGGGAGGTGGCTGATTTCTATAAATATTACTCCTATAAGGTGGCCGGGGGAACCAAGGTGGTGACTGCCTTTCGCATGGTCAATGAAATTGTTGAAAAAGAGAACCTTGCAAGGGATTACAATATTTATGTTTTCCACGGTACCGATGGAGATGACTGGGACACCGAAGGCAAAGAGGCCGTGGCAGAGCTTGAAAAAATGGTTACCTATGCCGCCAGGATCGGTATCACCGTTGCCAAGCATAGTTATGCAAAGGACACCGAAGTGGAAAAGTACATGACCGCCTCAGGGCTCCTTGAAAACAAAAAAGATCATATCCGCATGGATGTGATGCCCGAGGATGCCGAGGACAGTCGGATCATTGAAGGTATTAAAAATCTTCTGGGCAGTTGAGGCGATTTCTGTCAAAGAATATACCCGCCTGCTTGTCTTTTTATCCGTCTTCGGCGTTGGATTTTCCTGCACATAGAACCACTATGCACGGAAAAGCCCGCCTTGAATACGAATAAAAATTCTGCATATCCTGGTATATTCTTATCTGGCAATCGCCTAACCCCAACCTGAACAAAGGGGGAGGTTCACCATGGAAATAGTTGATCAGCATGTAAAGGCCATTATGGAGGGCTGTAAAGAGCGGGCCAGGGATGCGGGCCTTTCCTTTGAAGACGAGACCCTGGAATATGTTGTCACCAATCGGGATATGGTGGAGTTGAGTCCCAAGGTGATGATGCCCACCCTGTACGATTATTGGGTGCATGATGTCCGGGTTCTTTCGGGCAAGGGAATGTATGAACTTTATCCCAATAACCCCTACGAGACCGTTATCAACACCCGCCCTGCCATTTCGTTTTACAATGATAATAATCCGGACTGGCTTAATGTGATGATTTTTTATCATGTTTTGGGCCACATTGATTTTTTCCAGAACAATTTGTTTTTCAAGCACACCTGGGACATTGATTTCAATGGGCAGGCCCTGGCAGATAAAAGACTCATTGCCAGATATCGGTCGGAAAAAGGGCGATGGGTGGATTATATCATTGAGTTTGCCCGGGGCATTGATAATTTGGTGGGGTATCATGACACCATTTCCCGTACCACCCGCAGGGGCCAGGCGAAACATCTGACCCCCTTTGACTATTATTTTGACATTTTCCTTCAACGGGAAAAAGGCTTTTCCCACAATGAATATTTAAAAGAAATTGAGCGCTACAATGACACACTTGTCACCCACTCCGATGACACAGAAAATCAGTTTTTTATTGATGTGAAGATAAAGTTTCCGGAATTTGATGCCTTTTACAAACGCTACCTGGAGAAAAAAGAGCGGGGAAGGCCGGACGTCCTGCAATTTATCATGGATCACTCCGCCTTTTTAAACGAGGAGGAGAACAAATGGATGAAATCGGTGATCTCTGTGGTGAGAAAAACTTCCTTGTTTTTCCAACCCCAGATTCGTACCAAAATCATGAATGAGGGCTGGGCCAGTTACTGGCATGAAACCCTGTTCATGGGGGATGACAGAATCAAGGGCCATGAGGTGGATTTTGCCAAGGTCAATGCCGGGGTCACGGCCATGCCCAAGGTGGGACTGAACCCCTATGCCCTTGGCATGCGACTTTTATATCACATTGAAGAGATGGAAAATAGAGGATGCTATTCCCTGGAATATGATTTGATCAAGGATGAAATAAAGCAGAAATCCTATGATACTGGCCTTTCCATTGGCCGGGAACGTATTTTTTCCATCCGGGAAAATATGTGTGATTTCACCTTTATCAACACCTACATTGACCCGGAGTTCATGCAGCGTCATAATTTGTTTGTCACGGGGAAACGCCTGAACCGTCAGCGTAAATCCTGGGAGTATTATGTGAAGTCCAGAAGTGCAGATGCCTACCGGGACATGGTGGTTGATACCCTGTACCATCCCCCAGGAATAAAAGTCAATGTGGAAAAAACCGACCAGGGGCCCCTTTATCTGGAACATACCTTTGAAGGAAAACCCCTGAAAACTGATTTTATTGAAAACACCCTGGTGGGAATTGAGTATCTCTGGGGGCGGTCGGTTCGCCTTGAAACCAGTGAACCTGTGAAGGCATCCACACCCCAGCAGCGATACGTTGATTTTTGGAGTCCGCACGCCTCTGCCAGCGCCACCAGTGACCGGGAAAAAGAAAAAAAATCAGTGGAGTGGAAGCGGGTATTGTATGTGATGGAAGACAGAAAAATGCTCAAAAGGGGGGTGTGACCCATGAATAAAAAAGCCCTTGGAATGGAAATTGATACTGAGGAACGTGCCCGGGAAGCCCTTGCCTTATTAAATGATAATATTGGTGAGTATGAAAAATTTAAACCCATTGATTTTAAACAATATCTGGGAATGGTGTCACAGAATCCCGTTCAAATGATTCGAAATATTTTTCAGGTATTCCATGATATGATGACCTCCCATGTGGACCGAGTGGAAGAGCCCGAGGGGCTGGACGATCTGAACCGGGTGAATTATGACTGCACCCGGCTTTTTGTGGAGGGGTCGGAAAACCCCTATTTTACAGATCGGTTATTTGCCAACCGACTCATGAAACACATGGAGGGGTTGCGCCATGGGGCCCAGCAAAACCAGATTTACATTTTCCACGGTCCCCATGGGTGCGGTAAAAGTACCTTTTTAAATAACATGCTGAAAAAATTTGAAAGTTATGCAAACAGTGAAGCGGGTATTCGGTACGAAATCGTATGGCGTCTTGACATGGCTAAATTGGGGGGGGGAGGCAATGAGGAATCTGTGTCCGCCATCGAACGTCTGGTCAATTTTATAGAACATCCCCAGGGGGACGTTTCCCAAAAAGTGACCGAAGCATGTATTGCACCGTCATTTCATTCAAAATTTATTGAAATCCCCTGTATCTCTCATGACAATCCCATCCTCATCATTCCTAAAAAGCATCGTCGGAAGGTGTTGGATAAATTGATACCCAACGATGAGGTTAAATGGCGGATCTTCACCGAAAAAGAGTATGAATGGGTCTTCAGCCATGAACCTTGTACCATTTGTGAGTCCATCTACCAGGCGTTGCTGGAACGCTTGGGATCTCCGGAAAAAGTCTTTGACATGGTGTATGCCAGACCCTACTATTTCAATCGGCGACTGGGAACCGGGATTTCAGTTTTTAACCCGGGGGATGTCCCTTTAAAACAAAATGTCATGAGCAACCAGATGCTCCAGCATCGCATCAATAATCTGTTCCGGGACAGTAATTTAATCAACTACATCTATTCTCGTTTTTCCAAGACTAACAACGGCATCTATGCCTTGATGGATATTAAATCCCACAATGTCGAACGTATGGTGGAACTTCATAATATCATCAGTGAAGCGGTGCACAAGGTGGAAGACATAGAAGAAAATGTGAATTCACTTTTTCTGGCATTGATGAACCCGGAAGACAAGAAAAATATCCGTGACTTTCCCTCTTTCACCGACCGGATCCGGTATATCAATATTCCCTATGTTCTGGACATTGAAACGGAGATGAAAATTTACAATAATATTTTTGGTCGTCATGTAAAAGATGCATTTTTGCCCATGGTCATGGATAATTTTGCAAGGATCATCGTCTCCTCCCGATTGAAACCTAAATCTGACGCCCTTGTGGAATGGATTAAAAGCCCTCCAAAGTACCGGCTATACTGCGATGAACCCCTGATGCTGCTGAAAATGGAAATTTATTCGGGACATATTCCCGACTGGCTGGACGATGCAGACCGCAAAGCCCTTGATGGTAAAATGTGGCAGAAAATTTTTAAAGAGTCGGAAAATGAGGGGAATTATGGGTTTTCCGGGCGGGATTCCATTCGTATTTTTGATCAGTTCTACTCCCTGTATGCAAGGGAGAATCGACTGATCAACATGCCCGTGCTCTGCTCATTTTTTAAAGGGGTGATGAAGGATTATCCCAAGATGGTGCCCGAAGGATTTCTGGATTCTCTCTTGCGCATGTATGATTATAATGTGCTCCAGCAGGTCAAGGAATCCCTTTATTATTATAATGAGGAAGAGATTTTAAAGGATATTAAAAATTATATCTCGGCCCTTACCTTTGAACTGGGTGCCGAGGGACAATGCCTTTTCACCGGTGAAGAAATTCATGTGACCGAATCATTTCTAAGTTCCATTGAGAGTCGTCTTTTCATCGAGGGTATCACCATGGAAAGGCGCATGGAAATGCGCAGCGACGTTTTAAATCAATATACCACACATGCTCTTCCCCGGGAGATGATGGTGGAAGAAAAGGATATTACAGAAACCAGGCTCTTTATATCCTTGTATGAGCGCTATGTCTATAACCTTAAAAAACGGGTTTTGGAACCCTTTTTGAGCAATGAAAATTTCCGGCGGGCCATCCGGGATTTTGACACTTCGGATTTCAAAGCCTATGACAAACGCATCAGAAGTGATGTGAAATTTCTCATTGAAAATATGGCAGATAAGTTCGAGTATACTGAACAGGGGGCCAAAGAGGTATGTATTTATGTCATTGACTCTAATTTGGCAGGTAAATTTAAATAATAATCATGTTGGTCACTGACATAACGAAGATAGAAAATAGAACCATGCCGCCCCCGGCGGGCGATGGGTCCGGCCCGGGACCGTCGGCGGCCCTTTTATGAAAAAAATAGCCTACAAAATTTGATCATTGAGTGACAGGACTATTTTCATGGCTTCAAGGGCGGCAATGTATCCAAAAATTCCGCTGATCATGGATAGGCTGCCCATGGGATTTCGTTGTCTGCCGCTGTTGAAAAAATTTTCTTCTGTTTCCTGGGACACTGACGTTTTTTCCACGGTTTCCGTGGAGTAGATAGTGTGAATGCCCGATGACACGCCCATGCGTCTTAAGCGTTTTCTCACCGACCGGGCCAGGGGGCAGGCCAGGGTTTCGGAAATATCTCCGGTGGTGATGGCCGTGGGATCCATGCGCCGGGCCGCCCCCATGCTGGAGACTACCGGGATATTGCGTTGCACCAGCTCGAACAGGATATTGACCTTGGGGTTTAAGCTGTCAATGGCATCCACCACCACGTCTGTGGGGGCTTCAAACACTTCATTGAAGGTTTCTTTGTGGCACAGGATGTTAAACACCTCCACTTTCATGTCCGGGTTGATCTGCAGCAGGCGCTCCCGGGCCGCATGGGTTTTTAATCGTCCCAAATTGGGCTCAACGGCCAGCAACTGCCGATTAAAATTACTGACACCCACCTCATCAAAATCCACAATCCTCAATGTGCCCACCCCGCTTCTTGCCAGGGCTTCAATGGCGTGGGAGCCCACTGCACCCAGGCCGATGACGGTTATGTTTGACCTTTCCAGGCGATCCATGGCCTCTTTGCCAAGAAGCAGTTCTGTACGTTTGAATTTTTCTCTGTTAAATCCCATGGATTTCTTTGTTTGTTCCTTTTAATAGCAGATTCTTTTACCTGGGAGGGATCAGGCTTGCGTTATTTGGGGCTTTGAATTCCCATGACTTTTAGTCGATAACGCCAATAACACAAGCCTGACCCTGTCTTGCAGAATTTATTCTCAAGTTTTTATTTTGCGGGAAATTTCTTGTCAAGAATACGGTTCCACTGGTCGATTTTATCCTTGCACTCTTTAAACAGAGGGGTGGTATCTCCCTGGATGGTGATGGAAATAATTGTATCTCCCTTGGCAATGCGGTTCACCACGTCCATGTCCTTGTCTGAAACAACGGCCCCGAGCACCGTGTGTTTTCCGTTCAACCAGGGGGTTTTTACATGGGTGATAAAGAACTGACTGCCATTGGTGTTGCGACCTGAATTGGCCATGGAAAGAATTCCCGGCTGATCATGCACAAGACCCTTTACCATTTCATCTTGAAATTTATAACCAGGACCCCCCCGGCCAGAGCCAAAGGGGCATCCCCCCTGGATCATAAAGTTGTCAATTACCCTGTGAAACTTAAGGCCATTGTAGTAACCGCGCTTTGAAAGATTGGCAAAGTTGGCCACGGTATAGGGGGTTTTATCGGCAAAGAGGTTTAGGTGAATAATGCCTTTGCTGGTTTCCATGACCGCTGTGAGAGTGCCCTTGGAAGGGGGTGTAACTGCGTTTGCGCCCGGGGTGTTAAACCCAAGAACACCCACCGCAATAATTAGAATCAAGTTAAATACTTTGTTTAATGTCCTCATTTAATACTCCTGAATTTTTTGTTAAAATCAACCCTGCCACCCCGCCATTGAAGGGACAAGCGGGTCTTTAACTTTTAACCAAGAAGCCCCTTCTGAATCTGTGATTCAGAAGGGGAACATTCACAGAGACCTTATACTACCAGCCTGGAGTTTGTATCAACAAAAAACAACTTTATTTAGGATCAGACCGGAAGAGGGGGCAATGAACCTTAATGGCTGGGTCTTTTTTCCATTAAGGCTTTCTTTGATGTTATTGAGAGAAGTTTCACCCCTTCCAAGACAAAGCAGTTGCCCCATGATCAAGCGTACCTGATAGCGCAGGAACCCTCTGGCATGGATGTGATAAGCATAACTTTTTTTGGGGAAAAAGTTGGCTTTAAAAATAGTATTTTCCTCAATTTTGCTGACCATAATTTCCCGATCAAATGTGGTTTTCGACCCGGGTTTTGTGCAATATCTCACAAAGTTGTGCTTTCCTTTAAATAGAAGTGCGCCTTGCTTCATTAATTCAATATCAAGGAGATCTTTGGACGAGTGCATAAGGGGAGCACAAAAGGGATGGTTTTTTTCCCCATGGGAAAACAGATACAGATATTCCTTGATCCTGGGGGCCTGGATAATATTAAATGCTTTGTCAACGGATTCTATTTTTAATATTTTGATGTCGTTGGGTAAATTTTGATTAAAATTTATGAGCAGGGTATCCATGTCCAGGGCTTCGTCCACAAACAGTTCAAATGCGGAGTGGTTGGCAGACACCTTTGAATCCGTCCGGCTGGTTCCCAGTATTTTGAAGCGGCTATGGCCCAAAACAAATTTTGCTGTCTTTTCCACCATGGATTCAATAGTCTTCAATCCAGGTTGCTTGAGCCAGCCATGGTATCGAAACCCAAGATATTGAATGTGAAGCAGATAATAGTACATCTTCATTATTGCGTTTTCCTCTTGGGGGCTAAAAACAGATGTTTGCAGGCCGGTTTTAATGGGGTTGGCATTTTTTCCCAACACACTTCGTTTGGCAGTGTTCATTCATCACCATATCATTTTTTATACTTTTGTTGACAAAGAATATCTTCTTATCTATTAAATAGAAATTATGATCGTAGAAATTTTGCAAAGGAAAATTATGAAATATATCAACGTTTTTACTTCCTGCCTTGTTGGTCTTTTACTGATGATGGGTATCTCTACGGCTTTTTCCGCCGAAAATTCCCAGGAATTGAACTATGGGATGGGCATTCTCAACATTCGTTCCCAGTCCGTTGCCCAGAGTTTCAGACTTACCCTGCCGTTTTTTGTACCCGGAGATATTAAGCAAGGGTGGCAAACCTTTGCACATGCCAACTGGACCAATGTATGGGCCCAGGAAAAAGGTTATGTTCTTGATTATGAGATGCTGGACTCCTCTCTGGGGTTCAGCTATGGTTTCAATCAACGCTTAGGGATGGGTATTTTGGTGGATTCTCGTTCCTGTTTTGGCGGTGAGATGGACGGTTTTATCCAGGGCTTCCATGATTTTTTTAATATTGACCAGAATAATAGAGACGAGTATAGCAAAGGAATGGCGGTCATCAGTGCCTACAACCCTGAAACAGGAGAATTGATAAGCCAGCACTCAGCCCGGGAGCTCAACAACAGCGGTCTGAATTTTTTTATGAACTATAACTTCATCCACAGCAACAGGGTTTTACCTGCGCTTAATATCTATTGTGTTGCCAGGTATGCCTTGGAAAGCCCTGATATCATAACCAGAGGAAACGGGTTGGATCTGGGGCTTGGTATTGGTCTTGCCAAAAGATGGAGTTCCAATTTTTATACCTATGGTATTGCTGGATATACATTGTTTGATGATGATCAGGGTGCATTACAAAAAGATGTGTTAAAGCTAAAAGATCAACTCTTCACCGGTCTCTTTGTTATGGGATATCGTATGTCACAAAATATCACCATCCTGGCACAATACCTCTATTCTACTTCAGTGGTTGAAGATCTTACCGGCCTGGATGAACCCTCCCATGAGGTCCAGTTTGGTTTGAAGTTAAGGCTCGGGGAAAAAACAATGATGAATTTCTCTATCATTGAAAATATCATCAACATGGACAACGGCCCTGATTTCGGCATTCATTTGGGATGGAGCCTTGAGCTTTAACTCGATGATCAGGGCATAATGTCAGGGAGATCTTTTCCTTGCAGTGCAATCGATATATATGGTATTTTAGCCATTTTTTGGAGTTACAGAATGATTCATCTGACAAAAATATCAAAACAATATGGGTCTCAGATCCTTTTTAAGAATGCCAGCCTGCAGATTTTACCCAAGGCCCGCATGGGGCTTGTGGGCCCCAATGGCGCCGGTAAGACCACCATTTTCCATCTAATCACAGGGACTGAATCACCGGATGACGGTGATATATCCTGTTCCAAAAAAACAAAAATCGGTTATTTCTCCCAGGACGTGGGGGAGATGTCCGGGGGATCTGCCCTGTCTGAGGTGATGTCTGCCTCATCAGATGTGATCAAGCTGGGCAAAAGAATGAAAGAGATGGAAGATGCCATGGCAGAATCCATGAATGACAACGCCATGGAAACCCTGTTGGAAAATTATGGTGAAGCCACCGAAGCCTTTGAGAACCGTGGCGGGTATGATCTTGAATCCCGGGCACAGGTGGTTTTAACTGGCCTTGGCATTGGTCCTTTGGATTACATCCGCCCTGTGGAATCCTTCAGTGGTGGGTGGAAAATGCGCATTGCCCTGGCAAAAATTCTCACCATCAGTCCCGACGTTTTGTTGTTGGACGAACCCACCAACCATCTGGACATGGAATCCATTATCTGGCTGGAAAACTGGCTGATCAATGATTTCAAAGGGGCACTCTTAATGACCTGTCATGATCAGGAGTTCATGAACAAGATTGTTTCCAAAACCATTGAGGTGGCCAACAAATTCATTACCACCTATGGCGGTAACTATGATTTTTATATCCGGGAGCGCCAAATTCGCATGGAACAGCTCCTGGCAAGCCACAGACGTCAGCAGGAGATGCTGGCAAAGGAAGAAAATTTCATCGCCCGGTTCAAGGCCCGGGTATCTCATGCGGCCCAGGTTCAGTCCCGGATTAAAAAATTGGAAAAAATTGAACGCATTGAAATTCCGGAACAACAACGGGTCATGAAATTTGA
>Ga0307987_1001061_pt1 | contig 15601 bp, 20 predicted proteins | sample EllFjometagen181_FD_203157 | JGI IMG/M metagenome (GOLD analysis project Ga0307987, IMG submission 203157) | Marine microbial communities from Ellis Fjord, Antarctic Ocean - #181 | ecosystem: Environmental > Aquatic > Marine > Unclassified | place: Southern Ocean | collected 2014-10-08
ATGTACGTGAGGGACACAGCCGGCGTGGGGTTGGATTTGGGATTCGGGCTTACAAAAGAATTGGCATTCCGGTACAGGGCCTGTGCAGCACATGTTGAACAGGCATTAATCAAAGGGCAGGAAAAAGGCGAATTCACTGCCCTGCCTCCGGCAATGTCTATGATGTGCCTGCGAAGCGCCATTAACGGTTTTTTCATGAACCACCTGGAAAATGAAGAAAAGAAAACGATTAGCGAGACTGTCGGGTTGATTGAAACATATTTTTTTAACGGAGTTTTAAAAAAGAATTGAAAGGAGAAGTGTGTTGTTATACCAGGAAAAATACAGAGAAAAGCTCAGAAGCCCTGAAGAAGCTGTCAAAATAGTAAATTCAGGGGATAATGTGGATTATGGTTTTTTCAATGGAAAGCCGGGGGTCTGTGACCAGGCCCAGGCTGATCCGGGACGGTGAAAGTGAACCAAGAAATGTCGGCATGTACCAGGCCTGTCCCATGGATGAAAAAGGCTGGTTCAATCTCGGGCCCCAGAATTCAGAGACACTGACCAAGATGGAAGTGAACCGCAAGGTTATTGTTGAGGTCAACCGGAACCTGCCGGTTTGCTTGGGCGGTGCCGAAGAGGCAGTTCATATATCAAAGGTCGATTTTATCGTGGAAGCCCCTGAAGACCAAGTGCCCTTTGATGCCCCGGCTGTTCAGCCCAGTGAAATAGATAAACAGATTGCAGGGCGAGTCATGGAAAAAATCACTGACGGCAGCGTCATCCAGCTGGGTATCGGTGGTATGCCCGATGCCGTAGGAAAAATGATTGCAGAAAGCGATCTCAAGGATCTTGGCGGTCACACGGAAATGTTTGTGGATGCCTACGTCGACATGATTGAATCCGGAAAAATGAACGGCGCAAGAAAAGCATTCGACCGGAATCGGGTAGCCTATACATTTGCCATCGGCTCACGGCGGATGTACCCAGATATCAGGCAACGGGCCGAAGCCATGATTAACCTGGCCCATCCCGATTTCAGGGATGATCTGATCAAGGCTGCACAGGTCCAGAGAATTTGGAAACAGTGTAATAAAAAATAGCCACATCCGGCCGGGTGCTCCCGAATATTTCACGAGTCGGACTTGCTTCATATACAAGTTGCAGTAATTGCGCTGATAACATTGTTTTGAATTTATCGGTATTTATTAGATTTTAGCAAAGTTGCTATTTCTAATAAATACCGATCCTGACTTGTGGATAAGATACGGTACCGGGGGGGGAGAGCAATTATGAGGGACAAGGCATTTTTAAATGACTTAATTCCCAGCTAAATTGTTATTGGATCAACTCGATTTTGTTTACAGTCCAAGTATATCGAGTTCAATATAAAATATTTTTTTGAAGTGATTATAAAACAATGTAACAGATAAGTTGATAATAACAATAAAAACTTAAAAAATTAAAATCAACTATGTATTCAGTATCTTAAATATATAAAATTATTAAAATAATCTTTCAATATCTGTATCAAAAAAAAAGCAATTATTCTAATATCAAAAAAAATACTTTGAATACATTGTAAATTCCCTTGACCTGTAACCGGAAAATAGGTAAGTAGTGATGCCGCTGGAAAAAACCAGCGCCAAAATAAAGTTACAATTGTGTTAATTCTATGAGATTTTCTACAATCCATATTTGACTCAATGGCGTACTGAAAAAGGATTCTTTAACCACATATCAAAGGAGTTTTTTATGCAGGAACAAGCACATGTATCAGGCGGATGGTTTAAAGCGGGCAGTCAAAACGATGAAGAAGTTACAGATTATTATAACAACTGGGCAAAAACATATGATGATTCCGTAAAAAGCTGGAATTATGAAGCACCGGAGTATGCTACCCGGCTTCTTCGTAAATATGGTAAGGTTGATGGATGTATCTGTGATGCCGGATGCGGAAGTGGATTGACCGGCGAGGCTTTGAAGGCAGGCGGTTTTGAAAGTATTGTCGGTTTCGATTTGGCTCCCGAGTTTGCAAAGGTTGCCAAAGAAAAAAACGTATATGAAGATGTGCACGTTATCAATATGCATGAAAGACCTTTCCGCTATGCAGACAATGAGTTTGCCGGCCTTATTTGCATTGGCGTTTTGACCTATGTAGAAAATGTCCCAGATGCTCTTCGTGAACTTGCCCGAATCACCAAACCGGGCGGCATGGTGATTTTTTCCCACCGGACTGATATGGCAGATGATCCAAAATTTCAGGAAGAACTCAAACGTATAGAAACAGATAATATCTGGAAAGAAGTTTTTGTATCTGATCCAGAGCCTTATCTTTCTGGTTTTCGGCCTCACCGGCATAACCCGTTGGGTCATCAAACACTTTCCGGTATCAATACGTTCCGGTATTCTTCTGGGAGCGGGGTTTGCCTCGCTGATGCGGGTGTTCGATCCGGCGCAGCCTTTTATCGGTAAAATGCCTGTCGCGTTCAGCGTCGCAGCCCTTGGCAGCTCTTTCTCTTGCGATTGTTGCCTACGTGCTTGCCTTCGGCGATATCATGGTACTGGAGACCATGATTGACGACTGCAACCGGACCCGAACTGATGAGCGCATTGTTTTTGAAGTAAAGAGAAATCATATTATTACAGCCATCAGAAATGTTGTTCAGGGTCTTTTCCTCCCATTTCTGCCGCTCTGCGGTCCGCAGTGGACAGGCGGGCAAGCCCTGGTGGTTAATCGGTATAAACACTCCACGCCTGAACAGGAACCTTCCTACTGGGGTGGTGCTACCTCCATATTCTGGGGTATGAGCCTGGCCATGGTTTTTCATCCGCTGGTTCAAATTATTCTGCCAGGCAAGCTGATCGGATTTGGCCTGACGTTACTGATTCAGGGATACCTGTGTATTTATTTGGCCTTTACTTTGTGTACAACCAATGTCCAGCGAGGCATAGCCGGTATCATGGCTGCAGCACTTGTTTCGGCTAATTATGCAAAGCTGTGGGGCAGTGCATTCTGGTCTGGACCGACGATAGCTCTCATTGTCGGTGCAGTCCTGTTTTTCGTTCTGGAGTATGATAAGGAAGGAAAAAAAGAGCTTTCCAGCGTCGACTTGTCTGAATAGTAAAGTGCCATGTCCGCAGGAGGATAACTCTCGGAAAAAGGAAATGACCGGAGGTCTTTCCAGCTTGATGTTCGCCTTCTTGCCATCGATTGATTGACGGTGGCCAGTGCATCCGGCACACAACCGGTGAGGATGGTTGCAACCAGTTTGCCTTTTAAAAGATTTTTCTGGTGTCTAAAGGACCAGAATCTTTCAAGAAATGCCTTTGTAAATCCATCCACAGAGCCATAGGGAGCATATCCGCCTACGACAATTGCATCTGCTTTTCGTACTTTTTCAGCCAGTTCCGGAAAATCATCGTTAACCTTGCAGATGTTGTCCTTTTTGCATCCAAGACAGGCGATGCAGGGTTTTACATTCAATTTACTTAGTTTTATAAAATCAGATTCCAGTCCGCTGCTGTTAAGAACGGCCTGAATCAGCCTGTCTGTGTTGCTGTTTTTAATGGGACTGCCTGAAATTCCTAAAATTTGAGGGTGCATTTTTATGGTTCCTTTGCTGCTGATGCGTTAAATTGTTTTCACTATATAACCTTTGATGGTGATTGTTTGTAGCAGGTGCTACAATGTGAAAATATTTTTTTGTCCAGCGCAGATAATGCAGTATTACAAATTTTTTATTCAATATAAAACAGCATTAACAAAATCAAAAAATTATAGTCAGGGCTCGCATTTTAAAGGGCTTCATCTGATGTTTTACGTGTTCTCAATGCTATCAGCGCCTCTTTGACTTCCCGGGTTGCCTTATCTCTATCATGACCTGTTTTCAAAATTTTACCAAGATGCCTGCCTGCCTGCCGCGCGTTTTCCATGCAAACAGCATCCTTGCTGACACAAGGTGTATTCTCATTTGTTATTTTAAATCCGTCTCCGTGCTTGGCGAGGACAGCACCTGTTTTACAGGTCTCCCCGTGTCCGCAATAATAGCAGCCATTGGCGCATGTTTCCAGCAAAATAAACTTCAAACGGTCTTCAATTAAGCAATTTTTAAGGCGGGAAGGATGAGCTGTTTGCCTTCAAGGATAATTTTCCCCGCCTCTTTAAGCGCTTTCATGGCCCGGGTAACCGATACTCTGTGAGCCCCGGTTAAAAAACTGAGATCTTCATGGGTCAAAGGAAACTGAATCACCACGCCTTTAGGACTTTGGGTCCCATTTTCCAAAATTTTGGTGAGCTTAATACGCCCCCCTTTGATAAGAAACACCTCGTCAGCGGAATCGCCCTGCATGAACACAGTTTCCCCTTTTTTCATTTTCTTTCTTAACGCTTTTTTCGCAAGCGCTTGAACATCGTCCGGGGCAAGTTTTTCAAATATCCAAAGGTTACCAATACAAGTGGGTGACAACTCAATGTCATCCCCGGCAATCTCTTTACACAAACAAGCCATATTGCTCCTTACATGCTTATCATAATTGTTTATATTCCTCTCAGGTTACCATGTTTAACTCGACCGAGCCATCATAATTAGTACACCCTTATATTATCACCAATGGAGACTATAGGGACGTTTGCCTGAAAAGCGTTAAGATGGTGTAAGGAATATACACCATCTTGGTCAAACCGGGCATGTCAGGTAAACAGAATATAATGAATAACTGATTTGGCGGTTATCTTTTATGCAAAAAGCGATTTTACAAATGCTTTGGCGTTGGCCACATCATCCTGGTTGGGACGGCCGGTCATCGCTTTGGCCAGATCTGCCCACTGCTCATCATCCATATTTAGTTTCTTCTGCACAGGTCCATGCATGGCTTCAGCCAAAAATCCCTGGCAGTCAAAACAGCCTTTGTATTCGATACCTTTTTCCTTGCATGCAGCTTTCATGGGTTCTGCAAAGGCTTCCATATCCTGCTCCGGGTATGCCGGCGCCATATGGGTTATAAAACCTGCCATCTGCTGGCCAGAAGTTGCCTTAAGAACACCTAAACACTCTTTTACCGGTGCTGCCAGGCTGCCAGAGTGCAGAGGAGAACCCATGAAAATGCAATTGTACTCGGCGACCATATCAGGGGTGAGTTCTTCAAGTTTCTTCAAGTCAGCATCGCTGGCCTTGCCTGCTTCCTCGCAGATGGCTTTGGCAATTTTTTCTGTATTTCCACTCTGGCTAAAATAAGTTACTAATACTTTCATGATGTATTCTCCTTTTATGGTATTGATATGATAGTGCTTTAAACCATTTCGAATCCCACAGTATGGGAGTTCCTTTAATTAGTCTGTAGCATCTGCTACATTATTGATAATAATTGAAAAATTTAATTATTCTGCTGTAGATAGTCATAAATTCAAATAATATCCAAAATAAAAATAATGTTGATTTTTGTTCCAGTACTGTGTCGTTTTTTAAATGAATTAAAATAAAACAAAGGTGGATTCTCCAGAAATGATGTGATATTTTTCCAACCCGCGTGTGTATGCACCAGAGGAGAAATATAGCTCCTGCCAGCGTAGTGAAACACAGCCGGCAGCAAGGAGTTTTGTTTGTTTATAAGGGTGCGTTAATGATTTTTAATATGGAGAGTGAAGTGGAAAATCTTCAGAAAAAATATGGTTTTTGGACGGCCACCGCCATGGTCGTCGGCAGGTGTCCTCCACCATCATCAAGATGGTTCCCCTGGTGCTTGTGGCAGTTGTGGGGAGTATCTGCGGGTTGATGAACGGACAGACCTTTCAGAGTTTTACCCAAGCCGCTCAAACGGTTTCCAGTGGGGGCGGCCTGGGGAGGGGGATACCTTGGGACAAAATTAATGCAGAAAAAAATGCATCCTCAAACCGTGAAAAAATTATTGGGAGGCGTATTGCTTCTCCTTGGGGTCAAACTTCTTTGGTCAATGGTTTAAAAAAATCACAGGTCCCTGCCCGTTTAAAATATATCAATGATGATGGCTTCCATTTCTTTTATGCCCTTGGGCCACTGTGTAACGAATGAGTTGACAACTGCATTTTTAGCGGTCATATTTAATCGCTAAATTGTGTTTGCTGGGGGAGCTTAAAAAGGCTGAGAAGGATTATCCTGACCCTTGGAACCTGATGCGGATAATACCGATGAAGGGAAGCTGGCGACTCATTGTTTACACCATCTTTTCCCTGTTTTTCCCTGCATCAAAATTGTGTGCCAAAGTTTATGTCCGTCGTTTTTGGACAGGATACCTAATCTTATTATCAGGGGTTTCATATGATTAAAATAGAAGGACTATCCGCGAGAATTTATGAGCTGTACTGTAAAATAGGTGAGCAAAGGCCTCTGGTTCATGTGGTCACAAATTTTGTGATAATGAATGAGACTGCAAATGCCCTCCTGGCAATTGGCGCATCTCCAACCATGTCCTGGGCCCAGGAGAATGCCGAATATCTGTCAAAAATTTCCGACAGCCTTTGCATTAACATCGGGACACCTGTCAAAGACCGCATTGATGTGATGGAATCTCTTATGTCGTTTGCACAAGAGACCGGAAAACCGGTTGTCTTGGACCCGGTAGGCTCTGGTGCGGGTGACTATCGAACCGGCATTGCACAAAAATTATTTTCCATTGCCCCGGATAAAATAATAAGGGGCAATGCGTCTGAGGTCTGCTCACTTGTGGACAAAAACCATACCACAAGGGGCATAGAAAATAATGTGGCCCGGAAAGAAGCCAAAAAAATACTCATGGGGCATGGCCGTGCCAACGGGGAAACAGACTTCACCCTGGACAAGCAATCAGGGCTGGACAGCATCCTGGAATTATAATTTAAACCAAATCTTATTGTGGAAAATTGAAAGAACCTGTCATGGAATATATTGAAAAAAGAAAAAAATCCCGTCTTAAAACAGCCATCTCAGCCTTTGGGCCTGCATGGGTAATCTCTGCGGTGGCAGCAGGCCCCGGCACAACTTTAAGTGTTGCAAAGGCAGGTGGTACCTATGGATACAACTTCTTCTGGGTAATTGTCTTAAGTGTTGTGCTGGCCTTTGTCTGCCAGTATATGGCAGCTAAAACCGCCCTTATCGGGGGTAAGGGAATTGTGGGTATTGTTGAAGAAAAGTGGGGCAAATCTTTTGCCTGGCTGGTTACCATTGATGCCCTTCTTGTTATCTGGTTGTGTAATGTGGTTTTATTGAAAATACTTGTTTCGGTAACCGGATTTGTAACGGGTATGGTCACGCCATTCTGGGGGGTGTTTTTTGTGGCTGTTTTTTATGGTCTTGTCGCCCGGGGCGGTTATAAAATCATCGAGACCATCTGTAAACTGGTTGTATCACTTTTGGTCATCTGTTTTATTGCCACTCTTTTTATCGCCAGGCCGGACCTGGGGTTGGCCCTGGGGGGGGCTGGTCCCGAATTTTATGACCTTTGGCAAGCCTGAGATACTGATGATGACCGCCATAATGGGAGGCTCCATCCATGTCACCATCCTGTCTATGCAGACCTATACTGTCCATGAAAAAGGATGGAAAAAGACCGATTTAAAATTGGCCTTAACCGATACCGCAGTATCGCTTCTCGGGGCGTTTGGATTATATTGCACGGCAATTTATCTTACCGGCGCAAGTGTGCTCCACCCCGAAGGCATTAAAGTTGCCAGCTTGTTTGAAATGGCCGATGCCATTGAGCCGCTGTTGGGCGAATATGCCCATGGATTTTTCTGTCTTGGCATCTGGTGTGCGGTTTTTTCAACCATAATGCCCACCTTTATCGCCGCATCCTATGTTCTGGGGGATAAGATGAAATGGGACTTAAAAGTTGGGGATAAACGCTACAAGATGATCATACTGGCACCCCACTCTTTGTGGGGATTTTCCTGAAATTACTCAACGATCGAGACTGGGCAAAGGAGAATAAGAATACATTTTTGCTCAATGCCGGAGGCGGTCTGGCTTTTTTTGTAACTGTTTTTCTTGCTGTAAAATGGTTGTGGCATATTTTATGAGGAGTTTAATATGAGGAGTTCAAATTGAAGATAAATAAAAAATCCCTGTGTTTATATCTTGTAACAGACAGGACATGGCTGAAAGAAAAATCTCTGTCCGGGCAAATTGAACGAGCGGTTAAATCCGGGGTGACGTTTATTCAGTTAAGAGAAAAAGAATTAGCCCTGGCTGAATTTATACGAGAGGCCAAAAAAATTAAGATGATTGCCGATGCATACCATATCCCCTTTGTCATTAATGATAATATTGATGTTGCCATGGAAATTGGTGCAGATGGTGTTCATGTTGGGCAAAATGATATGAATGCCCGGGATGTGAGAAAAATGATTGGTAAAGATAAAATTCTTGGGGTGTCCGCTCAAACGGTGGAACAAGCCCTGAGCGCTGAAAATTGCGGGGCAGATTATCTGGGCGTAGGTGCGGTATTTAACACGGATACAAAAATTGATGCCCAAAGCGTCTCCTTTGGCACCTTAAAAGAGATCACAAAACGTGTGAGGATTCCTGTTGTGGCAATTGGTGGTATTAATGAAAATAATATCTTAAAATTAAAGGGAAGTCACATTGATGGTGTCGCAGTCGTATCCGCAATTTTGGCCAGACCCGATATCTGTCTTGCCACCGAGAATTTAAAGAAACTAGCTGAAGAGATGACAGGAGGCGCCTGAGCCTGGGATGTTAACCCACCCGCCCTGAAGTTTAAGGGGTGGGTGGGTTTTGTTCTTACCATGCTCGGGACTGGGTTATTCAAAAATCTTTTCGTCAATTGCCTCGGCTTCGGCAGCATCTGTTTCCATATCCCGGATTTTACCCTGGCTTTTATCCTGTCAGTATTGTTTGTACCATTCATTAGACGTTCGGGGATCATCATGGTCTTAAAAATTTTCACCCCCTGGTTCAGTTCTCCCAGAAGGTTTTCCCTGGGGACCCGTACATCCTCGAACACCATCCGGGCGGCGCCTCCCCCCCTGCCGCCCAATTTTTTTTTTTGGGATAGCGGCATCCCATGAGGTTGCGTTTTCCGGCTTCCTGGAGAAATTCCTTGGGGAACTGGATAATATCTGCATCCATGTCCAGTATCATTTTTCTGGGGATTGATTTTACAAAATCCCGGGTTTCGTCCCGGAGTTTTTTTGTTCTTCATTTAAAAGATAATCAAACATATGGGGGTTCCTTATTGGTTTTTAAATTGTTGTCTGAGTTTGTATTTCATCACCTTCATCTTCGCGCCGGGAAGGGGTTTATTGCCGATGGAGCCTGCGTGTTCACCATGGTCCTCCGGGGTGAGTATCGTCCCTGTGGGGCCCGATTCCGTCATGCCGTAGACCTGGAAAAACCGGTCCGATCCATAGCTTTTGACCAGGCGTTTGACCGTTTCCGGGGCAATGGGGCCGCCGCCGTATATCCAGGCCTTCATGGAGGACAGATCGAAATTTGCAAAATGGGGGATTACCTGGAGGGGCATGAGATAGGAAATGGGGGCACCAAAATAGACAGTGCACTTTCGTTTCTCAATAGCTTCAAGAAAAAGCAGGGGATGGTATTCCCGGATGATAACACAGGTGCCGCCAACGGTGGTGATACCCATGAACCAGTTGTTCAGGGGAGAGGAGTGCCAGATGGGCATGACAATGAGCATCCGGTCATTGCCATCAAGGTTTATACCTTTGGCCCCGGTGATTCCGGCGGATACGACACTTTTATGGGTATGAAGGCATCCCTTGGGATTGCCGGTGGTGCCGCTGCCTGTTCGCTTTTATCTTTGACCTGCTGAAAGGTAAATTCTGTTTCCATGTCACACAGGGCAAGTTTGTCCGGGTGCTGATGTCCAGCTGGTCAGCGATCTGGGAGATGGTCCACCTCTCCTTGTCCTCCTCTTTTCGGCTGATTTGTTTTTCTCGGTTCATTGACTCTCCTGAAACATTAATTACAGTTAACGTTTACGTTAACTGTAATTAATACTCTGTCAACAAAAAAAAGGAGATTTTCTTTGACTAAAATGGGGAAATGAAGACAAGTGGCTATTTTTTATGCGTTGAAAATCATGTTGAAGAAATGGAATGGAGGTGGGAGGATATGTATGCCGCCTGCGATGGCTTCTGGATTTAATGGGCAGGGAACCGGCAGGTTCCGCCGGGTGTAATAATCAATGATGATTCTTTTGAACGAGCTCAGCTAAAAAATTGGAAAATGGTTCTATATTTTTCTTCACGCCTGCTTCTTCAAGGGTCTCCATATAATCACTACGGGTTTCAAGTGGGATTACAGTCCACGGGTAACCGCCACTGGCTAGCATGGTATTCATCAGAAACCTTCCCATTCGTCCATTCCCGTCAGGATAAGGGTGGATATATACAAAGAAAAAATGGCCTAACACAGCCCTTACAGCAGGCTCTTCCTCATCTTTTAAAAGTGAGAAGAATGCAGGCATAAGATCTCGAACTGCTTCATAACGAGGCGGTACGTGCGTTGATTTGTTAATATAAACTGGGCAGTTACGGTAACCGGCAAGATCGGTTGCTGCTATAAGACCCACGCTTACACTTGGAGCAAATAACTCTCTATACCATGTAGTATGGTCATTATGTGCCACATCACCTGGGGGATTATTATTTAATACTTTCCCCAAGCTTTTCTTTACTGTTTGGAAAGCTTGCCAGTAACCACGAGCCGCCAAGGTATTTGCGTATTCTTGATCTTTGGGGTTGATTTCCGGGTCCCAATCACCTGAACGGACTTTTTTAATAAGATCATCACTCACACGATAACCTTCAATAGAAAGTGAATGATAGGCATCTGTCACATATATTTCATCGACATTTTTAAGGTATTCATCGATATCTTGAGGGAATAAAGGGGGAGACGGAAAGTTTTCCAGGACAACGTCTCGCATTTCTGCCCAGCTTATTTGCATCCGGTTTACATATGGAGATAGTTCACGATCACTAAAAAGAATGGGTGCGTTTTCTTCAAAGGGATCGCTTTCTGTCAAGTTATATCCAGCTGTATTCATTGTCTTAATGATATTTTCAGCAATAGCATCTTTCCCAACATTTCGAAAAGCTCCGGCAAGCCTGCCAGCTATTGTGCTGTGTCCACCCTCAAGAAGTTTGTGTAGGATCTCGGAAGCATCAGGGATCATGGATAGCGCAGCACGGGCATCTGTGGCTTTATTTAAATAAAAGCCAGGGGAGCATGAAATTAGGGCAGCAGGCAAGGTCATGATCTGTAAATTTTCTTTGCTTTCCAAATTGTTCTTGCCTGGTAAATTCAGCCGAACATCCATTAAAGAAGTTTCATACAGAAGAGCAGTTGGTTTATTACCTCCTTTTGGGGTCCGGATAAGAAGTTGTGAAGGGATATCCCAGTTTCCGCTATGAATGCTTAACGACTGTTCCGGAGAAAGGCACCATTGGTCACCAAATCTTGAGTTTAAATAATCAGCACAAAAACCCCAAAACGAGGCATACCAAGCCGTGCTCTCACCGGCGGTTTCCTCTGGCCGTGCTGGAATATACCACCCTTTCATCACCTCTTTGATAAAACCATTCTTAAGGAGGCGTTCCCGGTGTGTGCGTGTCATATCTTTTGTATGAATTGCAACAATCCCTTTATCCTGAAGTCCTTTTAGAACGGCGAGAGATTGTGCAAATTTATCTTGTGGAGTTGGCATTGTTTTAACCTATATAGTTAAAGGTATGACTACTTGTCTTTTTAGGTTATTATGCTTTATAATTTTTAGGGTATCATGTCAAATTATTTTTAGGTTTTTATTTCCCATATATCCGAGTCAGAAGGATGGTTTTTCCTGTTTTTACAGAGCCATTGAAACGCATTTTGAAATTTGACAGCAAAATTATCTTGGGTCTGGGACATAACAGCTTCTATCATGAAACCGGGATGCAGCACATATGACTTAAAACATCCCCTTTGCGCTAAGAAATTTCAAGCATGAAATAAACCTGATATGTATGGCAAAGTCATTATTTGTGTTTATACCGATATATAAAAATTATACCTGACCAGACTCAAGTATTAGTATCCTAATTGAAACGGACAGAAAACATTCAAGGTATTAACTATACAATTTCCAATCTTGATTTTGTGATGTCAGACAAGCCGAAAAGAAAGGCCTTAAAAAATACTTGGTCCACCTGATTTCATGCCACCTTGCTTGGTACTTAGAAAGATCGAACTTGATTCGTTGGAAAAAGGTGTTTCGCCCATCTTTTAGGCTGTTTTTGAACATACTTCACCAGAAACCCCGCCAAATATTACCAGCCAACCGCCGGGATTTGGGAGTCTGAATAGTCGTAGACCAGTTCAGGGATATAAGAAGAAGCTGAGTTGGGTGGATCATGGTTACGGATATCCCAAAGCCCTATGCGCTCTTCTGCCATATGCTGGATTATGGAAAGCCCTATCTGCTTTATGGCAAACTTGAATCAGACTGGGGCGCCATTACCCTTACGGTTAAAAAAACACGTCAAATCCATTTTTTGACAAAAAAATAAAACAACGATTAAAGATGCTATTCAGAATACAGATTCAAAAAGGAACCCGTTCTTTTACTTTTTTCATATTGGTTATCAATAGGGAAAATAGCAATCAATAAAGTGATAGGAAACAGTAAATAAATATGACCCAGAAAGTTTCCACCTGCCTGAAAAAACTTTAAAAACTAGGGGTTTTCCCCTATTGCTTTCCTGCAGCCTACCTTATATAAAACAAAAGAGCTTTTTTTACCACATCTTATCGTTGTATGCTAAATGTAAGCGAAAGAGCGGAGCTTTGCCCGGACTCTCCCCATTAAAAATCCAACGGACTTTTAGCATTCTTCAAAGTTTTTGATTTCACGGTAAAAAGAAGTAAATGACTGTAGCTATGTGAATAAAAAATAGGAAAATATTTCACAGCTATCACAATTCAAGTGTACAACTCTTTAGATTTTGGAGCCGAGTTTTTACACATCAATCACACCTGCAAAGGTCAAGGAGGGTTTTATGATGTACAGTTATCAATATGGAGGAAAACAGGGTCAACTGAACAAGGTAGAGGTCGCTGCTGACCTGGTTGTGGTCAGAACGCGGTAACACAAATCCCTGCAGGATGCAATACAAAGTGCTGATGGTCAAAAGGTGCTTGCCAAACTTACTCGCATTGCAAGCTTTGGCGAAGCAGACGTCACCATCCTGCAATGCATGGACGAAAAAACAAAACTGAGTGCAACGCGTGATGTCGCCAGACAGGTGTTAAAAAAAGAGTCTGATATCCGTTTTGCCGGCCGTGTATTAAGAGAAGAAAACCACGGTAACCCGGTGGTCTACACCGAAAACCTGTTTATTAAATTCAGCGACGATTTGGAGGCCCCCGACTGTGAAACCATCCTGGCATCAAATCAGCTCGCAGTAAAGAAACAGTTGGCCTACGTCAATAACGGATATTTTGTTGGTACACAAGAAGGCGTTGGACTGAATATTTTTCAATTGTCTCAGGACCTGCTTAACATGCCGGAAGTGGAGCTGTGCCACCCTGAATTGATCAAACTGGCGTCTCGCAGGATAAATAGCCCCAATCAGTGGCACCTGGGACAGGCCTCCGTTAATGGCATTCCAGTCGATGCTCATGTCAATACAGAGCCGCTTGGTCTCAGACTATGGGCGAAGAGATCGTCATTGCCGTTATTGATGACGGTGTTGATATCGACCATGAGGAGTTTGCCAGTAATGGCAAAATTGTTGCTCCGCGGGATGCCACACAGGGCAGCGATGATCCAAGACCCAAATTTTCCGGTGACAACCATGGTACGGCCTGTGCCGGTGTCGCCTGTGCCGATGGCAATCATGGTGCTTCGGGTGTGGCACCGAAGGCAAAGCTGATGCCGGTCCGGCTGCGTTCCGGTCTGGGATCCCAGGCAGAAGCAGATGCGTTTGTCTGGGCAGCCGATAATGGTGCTGATGTGATCTCCTGTAGCTGGGGCCCCAGTGACGGCCAATGGTGGAATCCGAACGACCAGACCCATCAAACGGTTGTGATGCTACCAGACAGTACGCGTCTGGCGATCGATCACGCTATCAATAATGGTCGTAATGGCAAAGGTTGTGTTATCACCTGGGCGGCTGGAAACGGTAATGAGAATGTTGAAAATGACGGTTATGCCGGTTACGAGAAGGTTATTGCTGTAGCGGCCTGCAACGACAGCAGCAGGCGCAGTGTTTACAGTGACTTCGGTGCTTCAGTATGGTGTGCGTTTCCCAGTAGTGACTTTGGCTATACACCCTTTGATCATCCTGATGCGTTGACCCCGGGGATATGGACCACAGACCGTGAAGGAGAAAATGGGTACAATCCCGGTGAACTCAACCCCTCCTCCCCACCACCGGGAGATGATCATGGCAACTACACCAACAACTTTGGTGGAACCTCCAGCGCCTGTCCAGGGGTAGCGGGAATAGCTGCATTGATTCTGGCAGTCAACCCGGCTCTGACCTGGCAGCAGGTTAAATCACTGATCCGGCAATCCTGTGTACGAATTGATGTACCTAACGGTGATTACAACAGTGATGGCCATAGCCCGTTTTACGGTTATGGGCGACCTGACGCGGGGCGAGCCGTGACATTGGCAATGCCAGATTTAGAAACCGAGCAGGTTCAGACACTCACCCTACAGGCGGAAACACAAGGGGTGCTGGCTGCAACCGGAGATGAAAAGGGCTTTAAAGTGCAACTGGGCGCCCCGACACGAATAAGTCTGGATGGGCCTGATGGCATTGATTTTGATTTATACGTTAAACGCGGAGACATGCCGACCACCATTGTTTTTGACCAACGCGCCTATACAGCCGGTGCCGATGAAACCCTGACGATCGAACCAGGTGAGCCGGGTGAGTTTTATATAATGGTGCGAAGTTATCAGGGCAGTGGGAGCTTCCGGTTGCGGGTGGAACAATTGTAATTTAATTAACTGTCCATATATAAAAAAAATAACGGCAAAGTCATTACGAATGAAGTAACCACAGGAATCGGGCGGAGCTATAACTTAAAATCAAGGGGACTTTTCGCTTCTTTTATTGTTTTCGATTTTATGATTTTGTTGATCCGAATTCTGCCCTTTTGATTTGAGTTTTTCGATAAACAGAGGCAAGCTCGCACGGTTATTTTTTTCATATTTATACTTTTGACAAAAATCCAAATAATATCTGAGCCATTTTAAATAGAGATGTGCATCGGATTCAGGGATATGATTGTTGATCAATACCATTTTATATTTTTTAGTAGTTTGAGGATCAATTTGAATCATTTGGAACTATCCAGTTTCTGTATAATCACCGGATTTGAGTGTTATACTGTTAGAAAACAGCATAACATTCCCAAAAAATAGTTGTCAAAACATATTTTGTCGGTTAGAAATAAATGTTATCGGACAGCGGAGTTATACAGAAAAAAAACTGGTAAACTTCTTGATGCTTTAACATATTGACAATTCTCATATTAGCATATATGTTTTTAATATGACTATATTTCAACAAATAGCAAGCAAGGCATTATCATTAAATGCCAGAGAACGTGCAGATGTAGCCCAATTGCTT
>Ga0307987_1001062_pt1 | contig 15598 bp, 17 predicted proteins | sample EllFjometagen181_FD_203157 | JGI IMG/M metagenome (GOLD analysis project Ga0307987, IMG submission 203157) | Marine microbial communities from Ellis Fjord, Antarctic Ocean - #181 | ecosystem: Environmental > Aquatic > Marine > Unclassified | place: Southern Ocean | collected 2014-10-08
AACGTTACCAGTTCTCTCAACCAGGGAACAACGGTGAGGGTTCTATTGCCGGTGGAAGAGACAACGCCCCTACAATAAAAATTCTTCCTTACAATGTTCACAGAAGGCCGTGGCCTGGACTTGCCGGCAGTGGACACACTTATCAATCAGGTACCGATCCTTCCCCTGGGATTTATGACAATAGGTGCATTCCCAATCTTTTCTAGTCGCGACCAGGGCGTGACAACTCGGACATTTAATGGGGAATCGCCTGAAAATCAAAAAAGAGATACCTGCAAACACAAAAAAAGGGCCGATGAGTTTGAACTGAATACTGGCGGAAAATTGATCAAATTCACCGGATCCGGACAGAATGACATAGAGCAGAAATGCAATGGACGTAACTGCGAGAAATTTAAACCGAAAATGAAAATAGACACTTTTCAAGGATTTTTCTTCCATTGAGCAGGCTCCATTAAAAGAGTTAATTCATATACGCTTTTCTTATCCTTATATCTTCTCGCGAAATTTTAAGCCAATGTCAATTATCTTTTGTTTTTTTTCTTGCCTTTATCCTATTTCCGGCTTTTTTCCTGATAACAAAGGGATGGGTTGATCCCCTTGTTTATGGTAATAAGCCGGGTCTCATGGTTTTTTCAAGTAAGAGACGCTGAGTTTCAAAATCATCTCGTTGGTCAAAGGGTTCAAACCGGATCTCCTGGCCAAAGGTGATAAAAACCCGGGAAAAAGGTTTTGGCAGCATAAATCGATCCCATGAATTAAAAAACCAGGCATTTTCAGCCGAGGTATACAAGGGAACCACAACCGCATCTGCTTCAAGGGCCATTTTAATGATTCCGGCCTTGACCCTGCCAATGGGACCTGTGGGTCCGTCCAGAATGTGGGCACCAAATCCATGGGTCTTTAAATGATCAATCATGGCATCCATGGCTTTTTTCCCCCCCCGGGTAGAGGATCCCCGCAGCGTATGCCAGCCGCTCCTGTTTGCCACCCCAGAGATCAGATCCCCGTCCTTGCTCTGGCTGATCATCAGACCGGGATTAAATTTGGAATAGGTTTTAAAATGGAAAATAGCGGAAAAAAACTGCTGGTGCCATGCACATAAAAGAACGGTTGTCCCCTGCTCCCTCAGATTTTGCCAGCGATTTTCATTTTCAATTTTGAACCGGAGGGTCATGCTATAAATCCGGATAAAATAATAGACAAATACAATGAAAGGCCGGGTGTATATAATAAATTTTAATCGCTTAAACATTCATAAATCCCCAAATAAAAAGATCATGGCAACCTAACAGGTATCCCCTGGAAAGCAACCTTAATTATTTAACTAAATAATTCCAAAAAGCGGGCCGCCCCTTTGTGCAAGGCGTTTCACTTGTTCTAAGGTGGCTGTATCCGATACCAGGGGAGCTGAATGGAAGGGTTTGATCCGGGCATCAATGATGAGGGGCGCAGCACAGCCCCAATGTTTAAATTTAACTTGCTCTTGCACCCCGTATATATCATGGGAAGGATTGGACCGTAAAAAAGTCACCCATAAAAAGTTGGCAAATGTATCCCTGGCAAACGAGGCATCATCCACCACCACAAACAAAGGAAGCGATTCAAGGCCGGTCTGGTTTTGAAGATGCTTTTTCAACCCATTAATCTGTTTTTTCGCCGAAGGATAGGCGGTAAATTTCGGTCCCTGCAGCACCACCATGCCCGGGGCTGCAAAACCTGGATCAAAAAATTTGTCGGGAAGACAAAATCCCTCGGGAAAAATTGTGGCCAGTTTTCTTCTTTTTGGTCCGGCAGCCGCCACAACAAGCTTGGAGCCTGCGTTGATTTCACAAGTGGAATAATCCAGGGTATCCATGGTGGTTCGGGTTAAAAAGTGAAGGTCCAATGAAAGATCCACCCGTTCCAGCAGGTGGATAAAAAAGGATGGTTCATCATTCACATCCAGCCTTGGGTTGTCTTCATGGGCACAGATGAACAAATATTTTGCCAAGGAAAGCTGGCCGGTTCCAAGAATGGCATTGGCATGGGTTAAAAGTTCCCTGGGCGCTCTTTTTTCATAGGGCAGATACCGCTCATGGGCCTTGGCCAACAAAAGGGGGTGGACCCCTGCATCATCCACTGCATTGACAGCTGTTACCCCTGGCAGGGCATCTGTGATGGCACTCCGGGTAATATCGTGGATGAGTCTGCCAAAGTTTGAATCTTCCTGGGGGGGGCGACCGACCACGGTAAAGGGAAATATGGCCCCGGGTCTGTGCCTGACCGAGACCACTTTTAAATAGGGATATTCATGTTCATTGGAGTAGTACCCCAGGTGGTCCCCAAAGGGGCCTTCGGGTTTGGTCCGGTTAGGGACAAGGATTCCGGTAATACAAAAATCCGCATCATTGGAGATGAAGAACCCGTTCTTTGTGGTATACCGAAAATTTCGGCCGGCCAGGGCCCCGGCAAAGGCAATTTCCGGGACCCCTTCGGGCAAAGGCATGACAGCCGCCAGGGTATGGGCAGGGGGCCCACCGATGAAAATGGAGACCTTTAACGGCTGCTTGCGCTCCAGGGCTTTTTTATGATGGTTTCCAATCCCACGGTGAAGTTGATAATGGAGCCCGATTTCCCGATTTGGTTCATAGGCATTGCCAGACATCTGGATCCGGTACATTCCCAAGTTTGACTTAAAAATAGAATCATTGTCCGGATCCTTTGAAAACACCTGGGGTAAAAGGATAAATGCCCCCCCGTCCCCGGGCCAGCATTTGATCATGGGCAACTGATCGATTTTAGTCTGGTGGGTTAACACCTTTGCATTGGTGGCTCGAATCGGCAGGGCATGGGCCAGGGCCTTTAATGCCCCACTATATTTTCCTGGCGATCTCAGGAACGCCCCTGGATCCGACCGCAGGTCCACCAGGGACCGTACCCGGGCAAGCTGAGGCTCAAATATTTTCAGGGTTCTCTCATAGGTGCCGAACAGATTGGACAGAGCCGGGAACCCGGTATTCTTTACGTTGGTGAACAATAACGCCGGTCCCTTGGCATCGTGCACCTGCCGGGTGATTTCCGCCATCTCAAGATGGGGATCCACTGCCTGGGATATGTGGATCAATTCTCCTTGTTTTTCCAAAAACTGGACCGTTTCCCTTAAACTTGTCACCTTCATAATGCTACCTTCTCCCTGGAACCAAACCCCTTGGAGTTATCCATATAATAAACCATCTCCGGTTCAAAACAATACAGACTTGCATGGAATTTTGATGCAAAAAAGCCCAGGATGTCCATGACATTTTCGGATATTTTAAAATGAGCGCAATATTTTTTTGCCACCCGTACGGATCTGGCATTCAAAGGAGAGTTAAGAATAGTTCCTGACATCTGAATTCCCGCAAGTTTCTTCATATCCGCATCATCTCGAAAAATGGAGGCTGATGCCAGGCCATTTTTTGACAATTTAATATGCCTGGATTCCGGGTTTGAAAAAAAATAAAACCCCTTGTCATCAAACAAATAATACACCGGAGAGGACCAGGCCGTCCCATTGCTGCCCACTGCAATACTCATAACCTTTGAGGTATCAATGAGCCTGCGCCAGGGAGAGATCACAAGTTTACTTGACATAACCCCAGGCCTTGAGCCGTTTGTAGGCGTGTTGGGAATATTGGTTAGACTGGTAATCAATGAGTTTTAAATAGGCCAAATAGTTTTTTGCCGCACCCTTTTTTTGTCCACTGTTATCAAGGGAATACCCCTTGTAAAATGTCAGTTGGGGATTGCCGGGTAACAATTGGTCGCAACGTTTAAAATCTTCAAAGGCCTGGCTGTGTTTTTTTTGGGCCGAATTGGATAACCCGGCCATATAATATCCCTGGGGTTCGCTTGGGTATAATTGTTTGGCATCATTGGCATAGGACAGGGCCTGGGATGATTTTTTCTGGATCAGCAGGCATTTGGCCATGAGCACATGGGCGGTATAGTCCTCTTTTGCCTGTTGGATGGCGAATTCAAATGCGGTTTGCGCATCGCCATAGGCTTCCTTGGCCAAATATTTTTCTCCCTCCTGCATTTTCAGGATCGCCCTTTTTTTTTGGCGCAGGGAAGCGGTTTTATCCATGTACCGTTCCCGATTCACGGGGTTAGACCGGGACTTGGTGTACAGGGTATTATCCCTTTGGACCGCAGCTTGCAGCCGTTCTGAACTCATGGGGTGGGTGGCAAACAGCATCTGGGATGAAGAGGGTTTTTCCTTGTTCAAGGAATTGAGCATCTCCATAAGCCCCACAAACCCTTTGGAAGAATACTTAGCTTTTACCATATATTCCTGGCCCAGAAAATCGGCTTCCCTCTCATTGTCCCGGCTATAGCGCGATAAAAACAAGCCCTGGCTCAGGGCTCCCAATTGCTGGGTTAATTGTTCAAGACCCGCTCCCTGGGTGCCAGCCAATGCGGAAAGTCCGCCAACCAACAGAGAAGAGAGCTGCCCCTTGGTGGCCTGCTCTGCAGAATGACGGGCATTGACATGGCCCAATTCATGACCCAGAAGGGCAGCCAGTTGAGCCTCATTGTCAAGGTCCAGCAAAATCCCCCGGGTCACTGCAATGGAGCCTCCGGGAAAGGCATAGGCATTGATATAAACGGCATTGACACAATTAAAATTATAGGGCATGTCCGAGCGGTGAACAGCGGGCAGCAGGCCTTTGCCCACCTCACCGATGTACTGATTCAAGGCGCCATCCTGGGTCACCCCGTAATCCGATGAAAACTGAAACGGTGATTGTTGTTTATCAATACCGATTTCCTGTTCCCTGGACATCATCATGAGCTGATTTTTCCCTGTCACAGGGTCCACGGCACACCCGGCCAAAAAAGGAAGGCCCACAAAGGTTCCATAGCCAAAGGCTGAATACCGTAAAAAATCCCTGCGGGAAACCTGTTTTAATTCTATATTTTGCCTTCCTATGCGCAGGTTTTTACTAAAATCGTCTCTTTTAAGGGTGTTCATTTTTAAGATATCCTTTTCTGCAATTCTTCCTTAATACAAAGGCCTAACCTTTCGAGGGAATAGGGTTTTTTAATAAACGGACCGGCACCCAATTTTTGGGCTTCCTCCACATCCTTGGTTTTTGAATATCCGCTGGTTATAACAGCGCTAATCTCAGGATCAATCTCTTTCAACTCCTGGAAGGTCTCAAGGCCGCTGATGCCCGGATCCATTATCATATCCAGAATGGCCAGATCAACCTTGTTTTTCCGGACAAAACAAATAGCTTTTTCCCCGCTGCGGACCGTCTTAACCTGGTATCCTAAGCGCTTGAGCATATTTGAGGTTATCTTTCGCTGGCTGGCCACATCATCCCCCACAAGAACGGTTTCATTATGCCCTGAATAATCGCTCAAGGTGTATATTCTATCAGGTTCTGCCCCTTCATACAAGACATCTGTCACAGGAAAAAAAACCTGAAAAATGCTTTTTCCCTTCTCACTTGTCACCCGGACATAGCCGTTGTGGTCATGAACGACGTTCCACACAATACTTAGGCCCAATCCAGTGCCGCTTCTACCCAAAACTTTTTTGGTATAAAAGGGTTCGAAAATCCGGTCCAGATTTGCCTGTGAAATACCCGGACCCGTATCCTGAACGCTGAATCTGACATAGGGTCCATCCTCTATTTGTTCATATCCTTTGAGACTTTTTCGGTTAAACTGAACCAGGCGCGTTTCCAGGATTACCCGCCCCTCGTTTTGGATGGCTTCCATGGCATTATTGCGGCCCGTTTCCCGGAATCCTTCATCATCAATATGGGGTCGATTAAAGGACTGTCCTTTGGCAGGTCCATCAAAACAAGATCCGGGGTAGACACAATCCCGGACAGCACATTGTTTAAATCATGGGCCACCCCTCCAGCAAGCAAACCAAAGGCCTCCATTTTTTTTGACTTTTCAAGTTCTTTTTGAAGACGTTTTCTCTCCTGCCGGGTTTTTATCTGTTCTGTTATGTCCCTGACGGCAAAAAGAAGGGCCGGTAACCCATTATAAACAATTTTAACCGATTGTTTTTCAACATAAGTTATCCTTTGATCCGGATGAATAATAAAATCCGAAATGGCCCCAGGTTGACGAAATAAAACAAAACCCTGTTGTCCCTGCAAAAAGTAAAACAAGAACATAGATTAAATAAATCTGTTTTCCTTGAAAAGGTGTTTGGGATTCCAGGCTGCCCATGAAGTCGTCAATGTTCCTTCACAATGGCACCGATAATAAGCAACACAATCCCCAGGCCAATCAAGGCCCCGGCAAAGGGCAATTCATACACCAAAAAATAAAGGCCGTCCTGTATAAAATCAACCGGTATGGCCTCAACAATGGTATCTGAATATTCTCCTGTAAATCTGGAAATGGTCAGATCCACCCAAAAATTGTCTGCTTTCATGAAATTTGAAATCCCGCTGAAAAGAATCACAAAGAATCCACCTATAATAGAATATATCCCCAGTTTTGTGACCATCGTATCTTTCCCTGTCTTTTTAGGTTTTATCGGTTAAAAAATATGGTATAACATATTCGCCTGGAATTTTTGAGTCAAATCTTTTTGTTGCAACAACCTTTTATTCCCCCTTTCTTTATGATAAATCCACAAGGACAATGGTTATGACATCAAATACGTTAAAAAAAATAGGATTTGCAACTTTTATCATGATGGCATCGGTATTTGCCAGCCGGATCATCGGATTGGTAAGGGAATCCACCATTGCCTGGATGGGCGGGGTAAATGCTTCTGTTGATGCCTATCAGGTGGCATTTATCATTCCTGAAATATTAAATCATATTGTGGCCAGCGGGTTTTTATCCATTACCTTTATCCCCATTTTTGCCTACTATCTTTCCAACAACAGGGATGAGGAAGGATTTCAGGTATTTTCCATTATTTTCAACGGATTCGGCTTGATGCTCCTTGGTTTTATTGCCATTACCATGGCCTGGACGCCTCAATTGGTGCGACTATTTGCCCCGGGAATAGCCGATCCCTTCACCTTTAATCTGGCCGTGAAAATGACCCGGATCATTATTCCGGCTCAGTTTTTCTTTTTTACCGGCGGTCTTTTCATGGCGGTTCAATTTACAAAAGAACGGTTTTTTATTCCTGCCCTGGCCCCATTAATTTATAATATCGGTATTATAACCGGAGGAATTTTTCTCTACCCTGTTCTTGGAATGGAAGGGTTTGCCTGGGGGGTTCTCGGGGGCGCTTTTTTTGGCAGTTTTTTGCTTCAGCTTGTGGGTGCACGGCAGGCAGGACTGCGCTATTATCTCAATTTCAACGTTTCCCACCCCGATTTTTTAAAATATATTCTTTTAACCCTCCCCCTGATGGTGGGATTGACCATGACCTTTTCAACGGAAATTTTGATGAAATTTTTCGGTTCCTTTCTTTCGGAAGGGAGTATCGCCGCCATGAACTACGGGTTGCGAATCATGTTCATCCTTGTGGGATTTTTCGGCCAGGCCGTTGGCATGGCCTCCTACCCCTTTATGGCAAAAATTGCGGCCAAAGGCGACTTTGTCCGCCTTAACCATATGATCAACCAAACATTGAAATTCATCTTTTTGGTGATGCCCTTTTCCGTCCTCTTCATGGTCCTTCGCAAAGAAATTGTCATGATACTTTTTCAGCGGGGCGCCTTTGACCTCCAGGCAACCCAATTGACATCAGGCATTTTGCCCTTCTTCATGGTAGGCGCCTTTGCTTTTTCCGCCCAGACCATTGTTTCCCGTGGCTATTATGCCCTTCAAAACACCCTGTTCCCCGCAATTTTTTCCACCCTCTGCGTATTGGCAAGTCTGCCCATGATCTATGGGTTGATGAAGCTTTTTGGTATAAAAGGTGTGGCACTTGGACTCTCATTGTCCGTCATCTTAAGTTCCCTTCTCCTGTTTGAGTGCTGGAACCGTAAAAGCCAAAATACACATAAAAAAGAAGTATATTATTTTTTCTTCAAGCTCATTCCCATAAGTCTTGTCCTGGGGGGTATTCTCCAGGGGATCCTTGTGGGACTTCGACAGATTTTTAACGCCGGAACCCTGGGTGAAAACCTGATTATCTGCACCATTACCGGCCTTGCTTTTTGTGTTCTATTGCCCCTGTTCGGGGTTTTGTTGCGCATCACAGAAATTTCCATCCTCTATGACAAAATTTTCAGGAGAATACTGCCATGGCAGAAAAAAATGGCCGAGAACCCGAAATAACAATCACTGAAAAAATCAACCGGGTGGTCCGAAAAATACTTGCCGCCAACCAGGTGGTTCTGTTCACTGGTGCCGGTATTTCAACGGAAAGCGGAATCCCGGATTATAGAAGCCAGGGCGGAATCTGGGACAAATTCCAACCCATTTATTTTGATGATTTCATGGCCCGAAAAAAAGCCCGTATCCACTATTGGAATCAGCGCATGGATATGGAAAAGGGCCTGAAACACGCCACACCCAACAAGGGACATACGAGCATTGCACGCCTCCATGAAATGGGATGTTTAACCAGCCTGATTACCCAGAACATTGACGGCCTCCACCAGGAATCGGGCATCCCTTCCGACAAAATCATCGAACTGCACGGCAATACCCGCAGGGTCCGGTGCATGGGATGTAACCGGCTTATCTCATGGGAAGAAACAATGGTCATGATTAATGCGGGGGTCAAAGCCCCGGAATGCACCTGCGGGGGGTATTATAAACCCGACACTATTTCCTTTGGACAGGCTATGCCAGAACGAGAGACCCGAAAAGCGGCCATGCTGTCTGCCAGAGCGGATGTCTTTATTGTGGTGGGTTCCACCCTTCTGGTTCAACCGGCAGCCCTCATGCCCGAATATGCCAGAAATGCCGGGGCATTTCTGGTCATCATCAACCTGTCTAAAACCCCCTATGATCCCCTTTGTGACATCCTGATCCGGGATAAGGCCGGAAAAATTCTGGACAAGATCGCTAATGGAGTGGAAAAAGGGGTGGAAAAAAAATTGAGCTGACCCAATCTTTGTATATGTTTATACCTTAAATTGTTTTATTAACTCTAAAAATTTTTCCGCCAACCCACTTAATGCCGATGCATTCTCATTGAGCGTGCCGGAATTTTCCTGAACCTGGACCGTGACATCTTGAACCTTTGTGATATCCCGGGCAATCTCGGTGGCCACCTGGGCACCCTGGTTCACACTATCATTCACCTGGGAAATTTGTCCTGACACCTCATTGATACTCTTTGATATTTCAAGGGTAGTGACGTTTTGTTCCTCCACGGCTGCGGCTATGCTTGAAATGGCCTCATCTGAATTTTTAAGAAGGCCGGCAAGTCCTGTCACTTGTTCAGTCAATTGCCTGGAGGTGGTCTTGATCCAGTCCAGTTTTTCATCCGCTTCAATGGTGGACTGGCTGGTATCAGCGGCCAGATCGGTAATCTCATGGGCAACAACGGCAAAGCCTTTGCCTGCCTCCCCTGCCCGTGCCGCCTCAATCTTTGCATTGAGGGCCAGCATGGCAACCTGTTCTGAAATGGACCGAATCTGGTCCGTAACCTCGTCCACATCATTGGCCCTGGACCCCAATTGCTCAACCGTCGCAAGAATGCTGCCAAAGGCACCCACCACTTGCTCTATTATCTGTTTTGATTCGGAAGACCCCTTGGCAATTTCATTGACGGTGGCGCTCATTTCATCCACGGCAGCGGCAACGACGTTCAAAGAGTTTGTGGCATCTTCCATGGCAGATGCAATGGACTGGTTGCCCACGCTCATTTCCTCGGCTGCCGCCGATACACTGCTAGTCATTTCAGAGGCTTCCCGGCTGGAACCATTCAAACTATCTGCAATCCCGGTCAACTGAGTTGCAGAAGAAGAAATGGTGCCTGAATTTTCCACTATCTGTAAAATGGTCTGGCGAAGTTCCTGGGTGACCAGGTTTATTCTCGAAAGGATATGATTGACTTCATCCCCCTCGGAGATTACAACCTCATGGGTAAAATCCTTTTCCCGCATCCGGGTCGTTGCATCCAGGACCAGCCGGACCTTTTTGTTTACCAGAAAATGAAAAAACATCCAGACGCAAAGGATAATGACACAAATGCCCGCAAGTCCGATGAGAATATTGGTGTTTCTCCCTTGTTGGATGCTCTTGTTCATGGAGGTCATGGAGGAAAATACGGAAATCCCCCCCAACACCTTTCTGTTGGGACCATGGCAATGGAAACACCTGGACTCGTTGAGAATGGGATCATTTTCCATGGTATAGACCTCCTTGTCCAGGGTCACCTGGAAAGAAGCGTTGGAAGCCGTTCCGGTTTCCAGCATGGCAACAAGGTCCTTATCAGATCCTTCTCCCAAAAATTTCTTGATGGGTTTTCCCACGGAATCAATATCGGAACTAAAGGAAATAAGCCCGTTAAAATCATAAACAAAGACTTTTAAGCCTGAAATTTTTTCGTTGAGCCGCTTAAACTGGGTTCTAACCGTATCATTATCGCCAATGGCGAGGGCATCAAACATTCCCCCTTCAATGGCCTGGGCCATAATCTTATTTTGTGTTGTGAGCTGGTCGGTTCCCAGCCTGTTTTGAAATGAAATATTGAACCAGAGGGTTAAAGTCATCACCAAAATCACACTCAGGGAAACCGGAATCAGTATCCGAAGCCACAACCGTCTGTTTATAAATCTAAAGCTTCTATCCTGTCTTTACTGTGGCAGGCGTTGCAATTTTCCAGGGTGACTTCCCGAACGATATCATCGGGATCTTCGGACTCGGCATGGAGGCTGCCCGGTCCATGGCAGACTTCGCATCCTGGATTTTTAAGCTCGGGGGTTTGCGATTCCGAAATAAATCCGCCCTTTTTACCGTAGCCCGTGGTATGGCATTCAAAACAGGTCTGGTATTCCTGGGGAGACAATTTTTTTTCCATTTTTTTTATGCTGTCAAAGGAGTGGGCTTTTTTCGAAAATGTCATAAAATTATGATGCTGCTTGTTCATGACACGCTTTGCAACTTTCCGACCCCACATAGGTTTTTTCCTCTGCCAATAGACTGTTAGCAGTTGTCAAAGCCATTATGGCTACACATAATACTAAAAAAACCTTATTCATTCGCCCCCCATGGGTGTTTTAAAATAAATCAAATTCTGAATCAGAATTTTTTAATTAACGGATAAAATTGAAAAATGCAAGCGGTTTATCTGCCTACCATGAAACAGGAATCCTAACCTGATGCCCGGCCTTATTTTTAAATAAAAGAAAATGATTTTCACAGCCAAACCGATACAGGTCCCGGGTAACCCTGACATCCTGGGTGCAATATTCAATAATTTTTTCCATCTTGCCCTGGGTCCACCATTCCAGTGCCATGAGGCCGTCTGCACTTTTTTTGCACCCCAGGGTCTGTTGGGCAAGATGATCCAGGGAGAGCCGATACCCCAGTATCTCGTGGACCTTCATAAGGAGATCAAGGGTAGGCAGATCATAAAAATCAAAGGAGGACAGGCCGGACAACACCTTATAATCAAAGCGGATGATATTAAAGCCGATTATAAGATCCAGTCGTTGCAGATGTCGGCAAAGTGAGTCGACATCCTCCTGAAGATAGGTATGAAATTCATCCGAGGTTGAATCATAGAGGACGGCACAACTGACCCCCATACGCTCGGCCTTGTTCCACCCCCCGACCTCCTGGGCCGACTGCCGGGTTTCAATATCAAGGACACCATATTTCAGGTCCGGCCTTGATTGTGACATTGGTTCTGATCCTCGGTCCGGTTTTTGGGAAAGGAGGGGAACCGATCCCCTGGGTTTATCTCTCCTGTCTTCTTCTGAAAAATCAGAATCCAACACCTCGAATTTTTGAGCATTCTCCAGGGAAAGAGTGTGATTATCTGTTAGTATCATTTCAAGCATAACTTTAGCTCATATCCGGTCACCTGTTCTGTGATTCGAAGAAGGCCATATCCCACGCGGGTTCCCTGTACCATGCAGGTGCTAAGCTGCCGGATAATGGTGGTGGATTTTGAGGATCTTGCCCGGGTGTAATAGGACAAGTCTCGTTGACGTGCTTCCACCACCCCTTTTTCATGGTCAAACCGGGTGATCGTATAGGATTTTCCGCCATGAAGATAAACCGCCCCTTCATGGGTTTCAAAATAGGACCTGTGCTTGTCAATATCCCCGATATTTTTTTGGGTATCTTCCAAAAAAATAGGAATGGTATTTCCGGTTCCCCTGAGGCTGACCTCCCTGTGGGGCGATTTTCTGGCGCTGTACCAGATCCCGCCTTCCCGGCTTCTAAGCAATTTTCCCTGGTATTCCAAAGCGGTAATAGCTTTTTGAATTTGTGCATCTTCCAGAAAGGGTTCACCCTGTTTGAGGCTCAACTCGGCAGCGGCACAGGCCAGGTGCTGTTTTAGGATAATGGGATTGTCTGGATTAATAATGGCCTTTTCCGGGGGCATGTTAAAAAAGGCATACGGGTGGTTGATAAAATACTGGTCCAGGGCATTTTCATGGGCAATGAGGATCATGGCCGAAGCCTTGCCGTTCCGCCCCACCCTTCCCGCCCGCTGCCAGGTGGACATGATGGTGCCCGGATATCCCACCAGGATGCACAAATCCAAATCACCAATATCAATTCCCAACTCTAAGGCAGAGGTTGACACCACGGCCAAAAACTCGCCCGAGGCTAGTTTTTTTTCAATAATCCTGCGTTCCTCGGGTAAAAATCCCGCCCGATAGGCGCAAATTTTATCGGCAAACCCCTTGGCTCTCCTTGATGCCCAGATGGCAATGAGTTCGGTTATCTTTCTGGACTGGGTATATACAATGGTGCGAAGCTGTCTTGCAACCGCCGAATGGATCAGGGCAATGGCTGTTTGCGCAGCCCCTTCAAGGCCCCGCATCATGAGAACCTCCTTTTGCCCTGAGGGAGCACCCGGTTCATCCACAACTTTAATGGCAAGGCCCGTCAGTTTTTGGGCAAGGGAGGCGGGATTGGCAATGGTTGCCGAACAAAAAATAAAGACGGGTTCAGATCCGTAAAGGCGGCAGATTCTCAACAGGCGCCGAAAGACCCAGGCCATGTTGGATCCCATGACCCCCCTGTAGGTATGAACCTCGTCTATGACCACATATTTTAAGTTTGAAAAATAGTCTTCCCAGAGATGATGGTGGGCCAGCATGGCCAGATGCAGCATCTCTGGATTGGACAGCAGTACATGGGGCGGGGATCTTCTGATCTTGGCTTTATGATAGGCGGTAATGTCCCCGTCATAGACGGCGGCCGTGAGCTTTGGAGTTTTTATGCCCGATTTTATGCCCGGTCTCATTTTTGGGGAACCTGCCAGGTCCAGCAGATGCTGGACCGTATCCAGTTGATCCCTTGCCAGGGCTTTTAAGGGGAAGAGATAAAGAGCCCGGGATTTTGGATTTTTCAACAGTTCATCCACCACGGGCAGGTTGTAGATCAAACTTTTCCCCGAAGCCGTCGGGGTAGCAATCACCGTATGAACGCCCTTTTCTATCAGGGCAATGGCTTTTTTTTGGTGGATATAAAGCTGTGGTATCCCCAGGGCCTCCAGCAGAGGTCCCAAATCATGGGTCAGTTTGAGACCTGGGTCGGCAAAAATAGGCAACCGGGGGGCAAGGGTTCTATGGCAGACAATATCCCCTGCAAACCCTTTATAGTTTTTTAGGGAAAGAATATAATCGTCAAGACTCACAAAATACTCTTGCCCAGTGCAGACAGGGTCAGTTCCACAGCAAGTTTAGCTGTTTTATTGGCCACATCCAAAATGGGATTGACCTCAACAAGGTCCATGGAGGCCACCTTTCCCGAATCTGCCAGAATTTCCATCAGCAAATGGGCCTCCCGATAGGAAATCCCGCCTGGAACGGGCGTTCCCACTCCCGGGGCTTCCACAGGATCCAGGGCATCCATGTCAACGGTGAGATGAATCCGCTTTAAATGGGCAAATTTCATGACAGTCTTATTGGCAACAGATGAGATCCCCTGTTCGTCAATGTCCCGCATGGTAAAAATGGTGAAGCCTGATTTTTTCAAGCGTTTTTTTTCACTCTGGTCCAGGTCCCGCTGGCCGATGAGGACCACATTTTCTGGATTCACCTTCCGGCCGGGCCTGCCCACGTTCACAAGAGAGGGGTGGCCCTCCCCTATCAATGCCGCCAAAGGCATGCCGTGAATATTTCCGGAAGGGGAGGTCTCTGGTGTGTTAAAATCACCATGGGCATCGATCCAAACCAGGCCAATGGGGTCCTTCCCCGACGCCGCTGCAACCGTGCCAACGGCAATGGAATGGTCCCCTCCTAGGAACAAGGGAAAATGCCCCTGCCCGATTGCTTCTTGCCCGGCAGTGTAAATAGCATTACAAATCTGGGTAATTTCATCTAAATATTTATCCTGGGACAGGGGAGTTTGTCCATCGGCATCCCGGATGGGAATCCGCACATCCCCGCGGTCCACAACCACATGGCCAAGGTCCCTGAGCCTTGAAATCAACCCCGTGTACCGCAAGGCTGCCGGTCCCATGTCCACTCCCCTGAGAAGCTGACCAAAATCCATGGGTACCCCAATGATGCTGATCTGTTTTGGCATCTTAAATTTCCTCCGCTTAGATTGTTTACCTATATTGTTTGTATTGACAGCTCCTATACCATAGAGTATGAAATCTATTCAATAAAAAGATAATCCCCTCTAAAGGATCAGGAGCAGTCAATATATGAAACTGAAACACGAAGTAAGAGCCAGGCAAACCGTTGAGACCATTACAGGGCTTTTGAACGATGGGATCCAAAAAATATCGGTTATCATCCGACATTCAGACCGGTTTTTCCCCAAAGAAGCCAGGATGGAACCCTTTATGGGGTTGACCGAAGGGGGCAAATCCTTTGCCCTGGACTTGGGGAAATCCCTTCCGGAAAATCCTGTTCCCAGGCTTTTTTCCTCCACCTTTGGCCGATGCATTGAAACCGCCTACCTGATTGACAAGGGGTATACCCAACAGCACAAAACCCCTGTGGCCCATAACATCACAAGTGATTATCTGGCCCCTTTCTACATTAAAGATATTGAACGAGCCATCCACATGGTGCAAGCCCAGGGCAGTGAGCAATTTATCCGCAACTGGTTTGACAATAAAATTGATGCCGGGGTCATGGAAAACCCGGAAAAAACCTCGGCCATGTTAAGCGAATACATGATAGACCGGCTCAAAGAAATTGATGACAACCAGATCGCTGTCTGCGTCTCCCATGACTGGAATATCTTCCCCTTAAAGGAATTCAAATTAGGGCTTCCCCATGAAACAAAGGGAGATGTGGGCTACCTTGACGGGGTGGCTTTCTATGAAACCGGCGGTCACTATTTTGCGACCTCCTTCCAATGCGATCCTTGTCCCGTTTAGGACTTGATTTTTACCGGAAGGAGGTCCTTGCTCCAGGGGTCCATCCAGAGCACTATCCGAGTGCAGTACATTATTTATGTCTTCTTCCCGAAAATCGCCTGGCAGTTTAAGCTTTTCTTCACCACAGGAAAATGTCAGAATAAGTTCGTGTTCTTTTTTTTT
>Ga0307987_1001063_pt1 | contig 15588 bp, 11 predicted proteins | sample EllFjometagen181_FD_203157 | JGI IMG/M metagenome (GOLD analysis project Ga0307987, IMG submission 203157) | Marine microbial communities from Ellis Fjord, Antarctic Ocean - #181 | ecosystem: Environmental > Aquatic > Marine > Unclassified | place: Southern Ocean | collected 2014-10-08
TCTCTGTTGCCAATGTTTCAATCTCTTCTATTTCACTAAGAGATGTACAAATTGGTTTATCGGCAATTACATGTTTCCCGGCTTTAAGAGCTTTTATTGCCATGCTACCACGACGTGAATAGTAATCGCCAATAGCAATAACATCACAGTCAACCTGTTCCAATATTTCGTCAAGAGTGTGATGCGTCAACTCTATCTTATTGGCTTCAAGTTCAGCACGTCTAGATTCTTCAATTGTTATCGGAACATTAGTTCTTTCAATTAAGGCTTTTCTAGTTGCTTCATCGTCTTCGCATGCGGCAACAATATCTAATAACTCATGTTTGTTTGCTGCATGATATAATGCTTCAATATGACCGTGCCTAAAACCTGCAAATGCAATTTTCATATATTTCCCCTGTTTTTTATTATGGTTCTGTCAAAAGTTGCAGGCTGAGCCTGCACCCTATTCTTTATAAATCAATCGGATATAGATGTTTTTCTCTTATCCCCTTCTTTTTCAATATCCAATAACCAATAATGAACATCAAAGAACGTCCAACATTCAACATCGAACATCCAATAATGAATGACAGACACTGCCGTGGGCAGGTAAGAACTTTGTTCTTGTTATGTTTCTAGGGCGTTGCCCTAGGCTATGTTATTTCGCCCTTTTAGGGCTTTTTAATTGCTTTGCAATTGTACTGAGCCGATAGGCTCTTATTCAAAATTGGACGTTGAACGTTCGATGTTGGACGTTCTTAATCTGTATAAATATTGTTTTCATATCTTTGCATACAATTCTTGACAGTACCCATCATTTCTTTTATTTACGGTTGGTCAAGCCCCATGAGCCGTCTTCAACAATATCAACATCTCCCGGTAATAATTCTTCATAATTCTCAATTACTTTACGGAATGCCGCAGCATACTGGTCTATGATTTCAGGCTTAAAATGTTTAAACCATGGCAAGCTAAATGCACGTCCATGAATTGCGGCAGAAACTGGTAGATCATTATCATTAAGACGAACATCAACGCCATCAGGCAAGTTTGCCAGATTGGTGGGTGTTCCACAGTGGTAAACATCAACCGAATTAAATAGAGGATGAGTATGCAGTGCTTTATTGCATCCAGGGCTAGTTAGTGCACCTTCAGCCGTTACAGCTTCACAAAACCGGCGAGCAGAAAGACCGCCAAGTTCTTCAGGACGATATAGCCCGCGACATGCGTACCAGCCACCTTTTGTGGTACCTGAATCAGGTGCAGGACGATGTGTGCGAATGCCGGGCAATCCTTCAAGTTGATCAAGGAAATAGTTCATAGCTTTATCTATTTCTTTCATCTCACCCGGATATTTTTTTAATTGTTCAATGCCAATAGCGGATGCCATCTGATTTAGACGATTCTTGCATCCCCCGTGCGGCAGTCCAGAAATTTCTTTAAGCTCTTCGTTCTCAATTTCATTATGTCGTCCATAATGTCCCCACAGTAGAGCACGTTCATATACGTCACGGTTATCAGTCAATAGCATTCCACCTTCACCTATGGAAAATGATTTTCCTGTCATCAACGAAAAACAAGCGGCATCACCGAATGTTCCGACCATTTTGCCTTTATATAATGCGCCATGGGCATGAGAAACATCCTCAAGCACTTTTATATCGTATTTTTTTGCCAATGCCATAATTCTATCCATATCAGCGGGCATAGACATATAATGAACCACAACAATTACCTTGGTACGTTTGGTAATCCTTTTTTCTATATCAACCGGATCAATACATAGTGTATCCGGATCAATATCGGCAAATACAATTGATGCACCAAGCGACATTGCCGAAATGCATGATGCCCAATAAGTGATTGATGGGCAGATGATTTCATCACCAACACCAACACCAAGCGCATAAAAAGCAGCCTGTATGACGGCAGTTCCATTAACGTGCGCCAACCCATATTTAACACCATGCCAGTCAGCAAAGCCACGCTCAAATTCTTTAGAGAGACCTACGCCTGATGCCATCCTGTCTCGAATCACTTTTACAGCTGCATCTTCCATACCCTTATTGATAATAGGCCAATCAAACATTTCTCTTGGTGTGTCTACTTTTATTGTTTTTTCGCCGCCTAATAATGCTAATTTGCTCATAATATCCTTTTTTTTGAATTTCTATTTATATTGTTTTACCGCCATAAAGATTGCCATTAATGCAGCGCCTCTTACAGCAGCACCATCTTTTATATGTAAATGATTTATTTTACTGTTTAATTTTTCTTTCTTGCATTCCACAATTACACTATCTGCTATATTTTTGCTTAGCATAAGCAAAATCAGCTGAGGTTTATAGGTCTGATCTAAATAAAAACAAGCTTGAGTCAGATATTCAACAATTTCATCCTTGAACTTATTTATCTCAGGATTAGATTCAAAATCACGTAGTGACGCTCCAGGACTAATGGTTGAAAGTTTTTCCGCTAAAGCAAGATTAGTTACGTAATTTTCCAGGCACCCTTTTTTTCCACAATAACATTTTGGACCATTTTTATTTACCGTCAAATGAGCAAATGTACATTCGTGTTCCTGATAGTTTTGGATACTTCTACTGTTTTGGATAACAGCTAATTCAATTACATTACCAGGATGAAAAACAATAACATCTTTTTGTTTATAGGTATTTACCGCATCATAAGCTCGCGCGTTGATAATCATAGTACGGTATACTTCAACTCTAGTCTCTTTTTTAAGAAACTTCATCAGGCCAGAATAAAGATCAAAAGTAGCGAGAGGAGGTTGCAACCAACGTGATACAGCTATACCGATACCACCGAGAGTTTTCTCAGGAAAACTACTGGAAATATCCTTAATCATATCCAAAATAGAATTAAATACTGTAAGTTTACTTTGTTGAGTATTAAGTTTCCAGTTTTCATGTTTAAGTATTTCACCGTCTGTCGTGCACAACACACAATCCACACACATATTTTGATCTATTAAAACACCAATGAAAAGCATATTTTCAAGGTTAGTGCTGTAAATAATGCCGGGACGACCTTTACCATCTGGAGCCTCATTTTCTTTGCGGCAAAACCCTTGCTTACAGAGTTTTTCCAAATAGGAAGTAGCCGTCCGAATATCCAAATCAGCATGTTCCACCGCTTCCGCACGGGTAACACTGCCGTTTCGAAGTATAAATTGTTTAAGTTGCGCGTTCTTACGATCTTTTTTTGTTTTGCTTAACATAATTTTTATTATATTTATTTTTATACATTTTCAACAAGCACATTATGCATTAAAATACAAAGAAGTCAACAGCTAATTAGAAAAAACAACCCATTTAATCCATAAATGTGTATTTATCAAGTGCTGAGTAATATTTCGCAGCATGTATTGTGTGTGTATGAATGTCTCTAAGCATAAAAAGATCTCTATCTTCATCTAAAATGCCACTGTCTTATATTAGTACGGCTTCTAACCTTCTTATCAATGGCGGCAACCTGCATCTCCACTATATATTCTTTTTAAAACAGTATGATATATAACATAAGACACCATATTGTCAAATTATATATTGGGTGAAAAGTGTAAGCTTAAATGCGAATAATAATTTAGCAAAAAAATGTTCATGTTATAATATACCTTGATTAAAGTATCCTACTAAATTAAGAACGGTAAAACATATAACATGAAAAGGCAAAACAACAATTGAGAGACTAAAGGTGTTTCCTAATAAAATCCTTTAGACACACAAATTAGGACGATCTCGCAAACGCCATTGGAGTCCACCTCCACAGCCAATGCGCCAACGGTAACCGCTAGCAGAACAACAAAATCTCATCCGATTAATTTATTCTACTACAATCACTTCAAATTCTTCTAATCTCGGCAGTATGAATCGAACACTATCGCCATCTTGAGTAAAGGTTAATTTTCTCGATAAACAAAGAGCATGAATATTTCTGACCGGCCATGGCGAGCAGATTTGAATTTGTACATCACAAGCAGGAACTACACTCTCAATCGGTTGAATTTCATAATTGACAAGATGAATCATTCGCCGTCTTTTTTCTTTTTGATCACGGATGTTGACTTCAACCAAATGCGGAATGTTTTCCAGATGGATATCTGCATCAATTTCCTGATTGACAATACTTTTGATTATTCTGGCATACGAAGGAAATTTCCTTTCCTGATAGAGTTCACCGAATGTCCCTGTAAAATAGAAACACTTTCCTTTGCCAACACTATTTTCTACTAAAAATGGTTCATCGGTATAGTTAACAGAGTCTGGAATATTGCTAATTATGTGCTCGCTAAAAACAGCAAGAGATTGTCCAGTCGTCAGTCGAACCTTCAGGTTATGTCTTGTGGCAGGAATAACAGGGAAGTCCATACTGTTTGAAATCACATTCGATTCTTTAATCTTTGCAAAATCTTGCCGCCGCAGACCCACGACTTCGTTCAATGAATTAATTCCGAATAAAGCGGAAAGACCCAACTCCTGCCTCCGTTGTCCCAACGCATCATAATGCGATGTTTCAAAATCAGCAATCACTCTGCCACCGTTCTTAACAAACTGCTCAATCATGGCAATTTCAGAATCACTCATACATGCTGAATTTGGAAGAACGATTAGATTATATTGGCTTATATTTCCTTTTTCAATCGCCATATCATCAAGTACATCAAATGGAACTAGTGACCTAACTAGCATTTCGTAAAACCCATAAAATGAGCGAGAGTGATTTCCAACGACATCAGATTTTTTCTCGTCGATTCCGGAAATATCTGCCCATGGTATGTCCACGCCGGCGTAATGATTAAGAGTGTGAGTGCTACATAGCACAGCAACTTTTGCTGCCGAACGGGTATGGGCATAATAAGCCTGGTTTTTCTCTAGAAATTCGCCGACCTCTTTGGCGGCTGCATCGCCCGGTTGCCCCAGTCCCTCAACAAAAAATGCATAATACGGATTCGAGCCCGTTGAGGCATTGGTCATCAGTATTCGCATCTCTGGACCGGATAACTGGCACCGTCGCCAAGGACTGTCGGCTGAAGATACAGCGTTGACAGAAGGTTTTCCATCTGCTTGAGTTTCATAGAACTTTGAACTGGCAGAGGTCTTCCAAAGATCGTTATGTATACGTCCATAATGAAAACCTCCTTCGGCCACCAGAACATCGGTATATGGCAACAGACGCCGATTGTCCCGGCCAGCTGCATAATGAGGCTCTGAAACATTGGCGGCATTCATATACACGCAAAGGTCAGAATTAATTGATTTGACCCATTGGTAGGCATCGCGATAGTACTCTGTCAGAGAAGAAGTCGCAAACTCACCCAAAAGATTCCAGTCATCTTTCTTGTCGGAATTCCAAGAGGGCATTTCTTTTCCATACTGTTTCCTAAATTTTTCGCGACACCATCGGCAATAACAAGCTTTTTTCCTAAAAAAGCTGACGGGGCCATCCCATAAAAAACCATCGATTTGATATTTGCAAAAATCTTCAATTCTTGTTTTCATCCATTCTCGAAATGGAGAGTTTATGCAAAAAGTCGAATCATCCTCGCCATAAAGGTTATTAATTCTGGTGCCGTCTTCTCGGATAACCCACCAATCAGGATTCTGATCAACAAAACTTTGACTGAACCAATGACCGTTGAGATACAATATGATACGAATTCCATAGCGTTTGGCAACAGGGATGAATTCGCTAAGGATGTCTCGGTTTTCCTTAGTAGCCACGCGTGAATTGGCGAAAATACGATCCGGACGAAACCCTCCGCCTTCCCGATGGCACTGAAAATGCACTACATTGGCATGAAATTCCTTGCATACCTTTCCAAAGTCCTCAGCATCAAACTGTTCTATTTGACTGTTATTTGCAATATCCAATACTCTGATTGGTTCCTGCCACCATTGCTGTTCATTTCTGTTCATCTATATTTCCCTATAATTTGAGTCTATTGCATAATTGTTTTCGAGTCCACCATTGGAAATGATGGTTCTCGAAACAAGCAGCCCATTCTCTATTTGCAGAACATCTTTTCTTAACTTTTATGAGTAATCATATTTTGCTGAAAAATAAAACTCTCATGTTATAAAACCTCTATTCTTCTTTCCCATTTACCAATACGTCCATCAATTTGTCGGAACAATGAAAGTCGTTAACTCCCGACTAACGAATCCACATCACAATCCTCTCTGGAATTACAATTTAATTATCGTAAATGCTTCCATATTAATTACCGAAAATAAAATCAAGCGTGTTCTGGTTAGATATTTTTTTCTGAATATCGCTCGACAAGGTTCTCAGAGCCATTACTTCGTCTTCATACCTGCCCTTCAGCGAAAAATCCTGATAAATATCATATCCCTGTAAGCGACGGCAGTTGTAAGTATATGCGGGGGAGTCTGTCCCCCAGACTATAGTATCAGAATACATCTGACAGAGAGTTGTCATAACCTTACGATAATCAGAAAAATCTGCATCTATCAAGGCTTTTCTATTTATGACATTATCTTCTATAAGCTGATTTACAAGGTCAACCTGAATTTTAAACGCAGCGGTATCAACCCAGACATTGGGGCTTTGTTTCGCTCTCTCAAGAAATTCCTGATTGAAGAGCAAACAGTGGGCAAAGCAAAACCTTAAATCCGGCCGTTGCTCAACAATTTTAAAAATATCTGAGGCCTGAGAATATTCATCATTCGGAGCTGTGGTAGCATGAAAAACAAGCGGTATGTCGCGTTGCGCAGCAAAATCCAAAAAAGCTTTACCTTTTCCTAATAATTCAGATGCTTTCGACTGGCATCCGACCGGATTAACTTTTATGCCATAGATGGGATACTTTTCTTCGAGTTTTTTTAATTCTTCCAGTTGTCCAGATACATCACGAGCAGGATCTACACTGATAAATGTGATGAACCGAGTGGATAGCTCAGGGCAATAGTCGAAAACTTCACGCATTAAAATCAAATTCTCTACTTTATACGGAACATCCGAAAGCGGCTCTTTGGCAGGTACCCTTTGGCTATCTAAAAGTTTTATCGGCTCACAATAAAGGTCGACGCTGAAGGGAAATACCACATTAACATCAACTTTACTGGAAAGTTGTTTGTAGTATATCCCCTCGGCAGTCTGTGCGTAGGGATATTCTCCACGACAATACATTTTGATTTCCACGCCTATATGGGAATGACCATCAATCACCGTGTTTTTTAAACTCTTACGATCTAGGTGTTTCTTAATCATCCAGAAATAATCCTTATAATTTAATTTCTACTCTTCGTTCGCCCATTTCAGTACTGCAATTGTCTGCCACTGATCCGGAAATAATTAACTCGCTATTTATTACCTGTAGAATACTGGCTGGCACTCTTGGCGTTACGGGTCCGTGAGCCGCCAGTCGTGTAATAAACCGCTGCCAAGACACATCACCATAGGAAAAACCATCCCAAAAACTTACCAGCTTTGAATTCGCTAAATCTTTAGGTCCAATCGTAACCGCTTTTGGCGGACAACAGGACATATCACCAGCGCAACCCGCATCAGCAAACAGGCTGTTCTGACATTGTGTGATCGGATGCAAATCCACAATACGCGAACCTGCCTGAAGGTAAGCATCAATATCTTCGCCAAATTCCTCGGCCAGATGCGGATCGAAAAAGGCTACATGTCCACTCCATCCAATGCCACCGTAGCAGACATCTACACCCCCCTTATCCTCCATCATTTTTGTGTAGTCATTTATATTTTTTGTACTAGGAAAGTTGATCTGATTATCAGGCATCCGAAGTTCAGGCTTAATGTTGTCAAACAAATCATTGTACATCCAGTACTGAAAACCGCCCTTCCAACTCCTTGGAGCACTATTACCATTCTCGTCCGCATATTCATCCATATTAAAAGTATGTACATGTTTACACGATATATTTAACTGATTAATCATATGAGCCAAGAATGCATACTGGGGATTTGGTGCTGGCAGGATGATTACATATTGTCGCCCCTCGTCCAAACTTCTCTTAATACCCGCAATAATATCTGTGAGAAACGAGAAAACGAAAGCCGTCTGATCCTCAATAATACGAATATTAAAATTCTTATTGGGGTGTTTACATAAATCTTCCTTTTTTATGTTCCGTACCTGCTCACAGACCTTCATGTCCCGAAAGGGTAGAAACTCCGACATCTGATAGTTAAACTCTTTAGTCATTTGTATTCCTTCTTTTTCTAAGTTCTATGTAATTCGTGTTACGTTATACGTACTAAGTGACAAGGTCAGGACATCGCACACCCCATTTGGGGTCAGGACATCGCACACCCTTTATTTTTTTGGCTCTGTCACGGTTTGTGTGGGTGAAATATTTTTGTTCGACCCCACCAACAAAGTTTTGCGTTATATGATTCCAGTTGTTATTAGTTTTAATCCTGCGAGTTATGCCTATCACAGCCGTGCATAAGGATTACCCCTCCGTCAGGCTGCGCCTGCCACCTCCCCTAAACAGGGCAGGAGTACTTTGATTCTAACACTTTACCAAGAGTTTTAATACACTCTGAAAACAAAACATTAACAGCACGTATAAAGAGAAGGAATACTACAACTGTAATATGCAAGTGCTCCTGCCCTGTTTAGGGGAGGTGGCAGGCACAGCCTGACGGAGGGGTAATCCTGTCGTTTCTATTTCTTATCTTTTTTAGAGTCATCCACACAAACCGTGACAGAGCCATTTTTTTTAATGTTTATATTATAATAATTTTCTTGTTTAAAAGAAAGAAAATTATTATGAATTCAAAACTAGAGAATGATCGTATCTTGGCAATCGCAAGATATCTTCACAACGAAAATCCAAAAGCAAACAATAGACCTAGAAAATGTCTGGGATATAAAACACCAAGAGAGGTCTTTGAAGAGGAAATAAGCGTTGCACTTGCAAATTGAATTCAAGAGGAAGCCCTAACTACGATACATCCGACAGAACCATCGAGCAGAAATAATTCTGTCGTCAAATAATTCTGTCAAAACTACCGTTGAGAAAAATATTCTTACATACCTCTATAATCTCTTTTTCAGAAATCGGCATTTCAGCTTCATTGTTACTCAGCAATGCATCGAAAAATTGTTCGGCAAAAGGTTTTGTTTCAGGAAGCATTATATCTTCAACTTCTCCTTTATTGTTAATCAAAACTGGTTGTTTTGCTGTCAAGGGTAGCTCGACAACTCCCTCTGTTCCATAAATGGTGAATCTATCCCAATGCATCTTGGGACTATGCCATAGCATTTTTAAATTTAGCACACGATTTTTGTCAAGTGAATTCAAAAATGCGACATCATTAAAATCTTTATCATCACATTTTCCAGTACGTATTTCGTGCATATTCAATTCATTCCACTCTATGCCGGTAATCCACCTGGCAAGATCGTAATCATGTATAAGAATATCAAGCCCGGGACCACCGTACGATTTCTCTGAAAACATCCAGTCAGGACGGGTAGAACGGTTCAGAGCATAGTATCGTACAGCATCTACAGAAAGAACATCACCAATTGCGCCATCACGAATCTTTCCACGAATTGCAACAAAGCGTGGATCACACCTACAAGTAAGCATCATTGATAAAGGTGTTTGATACTTTTTTAATGCATCTTCAATTTTGGTGAGGTCCGCAAGGTTTGTACAAATCGGCTTGTCGGCAATAATTGCAACTTTTTGCTTGAGACATTCAACAACCCATTCCCCACGAGCTCCGTTAAACATCGCAATTCCTGCAATATCCGGTTTTTCTTGAGCCAGACATTTTTCATAAGAATCATATAATCTAACATTATACTCTTTTGCTACCCGCATTGCAGAGTTATCAGTTTCGTGAGCAATTGCAGTTAATTCAAGATCATCACGCTTTTTAGCAGCTTCAATTATCTTTTTATAGTGCCCGTGGTCAATTCCTAAAATTACTAATTTTTTTTTCACTTTTCTCGTTTTCTCCATTATAAGTATTTATCAAGAAATTTGTATGCAACATCTCGTTGTTCTTTTATAAAACTATGCCCATTAGAGTGTAATAAAACACGGAACATTTCATCCGCATCTTGAAGGCCATATACTTTTCTAACATTAGTTTCCATATTTTTCAGTGCTGGTTTTGTAATATCTGTTTCTTCAAGCGAGTATTGACAATCATTCAATGCTGCGATATAAAGAAAAGGGCGAGGTGCACACAGAGCCAACAATTCGTGAACATCTGCAGGAAATGCCTTTCCCGTAAGACAATAAGGTCTTAATAGCGGACGCCCAATCCACCATTGATTTCTGGCGTGGTTAAAAGGGTTTTTCGCCATTTTCATTGGAAAGCCCCCACAGCTTGATATTCCTAATTTAATTCTTTTATCCATTGCCATGGCATAGATTGTTGCACCTCCACCTTGTGAATGTCCCAGTGAAGCAATACGAGAGGAATCAACTTCAGCAAGACCAACAAGATAATCAATGGCTTTCTCTATATCCCATATGTTTTTTCCAATAGCAGACCAATGGGGATATTTTTTATAGAACGGCGCATTATCAAACGGTTGAAGATCAGGATACTGTCTTGTACCGGCACTATCCCAATCAAAGGTAAAAGTAATGTAACCTTGCTTAACTAGATGAAGAGCATAAGCACGATCAGTATCTTTTTCTGTAGTTCCATTGCCAATAGTTTGTTCTTTGCCAATATCTGTTGTGGGGGTTAGGCATAACACCGCCGGTGCTTTTTCTATAAGATTATCAGGAATTAGAAGATACGTATCAATTCTTTCATCAACAGTCAAATTAAGCATAATTTTACGCTTTATATAACCATCGCATTGCTGCTCTGAGACCATTTCTGGGTTTAACTCTGTATCTATATTTTCTGGTATCACGCCAAGAGTCTGAACAAAAAGTTTTTTTAATGCATCAGCTTTGCTTTCCCATTGTTCACAATTTGATAGTGTAATAATTTCTGAATAGCCTCCACCGGAAAAGAAAAGTTCATGATCTCCGGATCGAATATCTAGTAAGTCGTCAAATGTAAATGTTTTGTTCATAACAAAATCTTTCTTAACGAAAATGTTTTTATTTCAAATGGCTCAAACACAATAACCACTTTGTTTTTTTTCAAAATAACATCTTTGTCTTTTTTCAGGAGAGCATTTGTCTCGGAAATACTTCTGAATTCTACTGGTAAATCAAATTTGGTCTCTACTTCCAACGAAGTAGAGTTATGCATTCTGACAATAGTACTATCTCCATCTTCATAAATAGCCGAACAACAGATTTCCAATGCTGAAATGGAAAAACCAGTGTATTGCTGAGCTAATTTATCTTTTTTAATATCTTCTGAAAAAGCGTCACCTCTATAAGAAGAATATGGCGGCATGTTAAATTCGATGCCCTCTCTTGCAAAATTCGGTTTCTCTTTTACAGAGTATGGTAATATAGCATATTCAAATTCATGCTTAGTTCCCTCTTCTGAAGCTTTTTCACATGGATCCAGATATTCTTGATAAGATGAACGCATCAGGGAAAGCATCATAACATTATCTGTCACATTATTTCCAGGGATACCTTTATTTAAAATTGCCATGCCTTTTTCCTCATCTTCACAACAAAGATAATTTTGAGCAACAAATTCTCCCTGCGGTCTTTCTGTTTCACCAAAAGGTATCTCGTGCAGAATATTATTTACTGAAAAACCGACAGGAAAAACTACACGTAACCGATAGTGTTTTCCTTTTATATGTTCAGTAGATATTTTACAGTCTATACGAGGTGATCGAGAGTAAAATATTATCCGTTGTGTAAATTTAATATTTGTTCCTCTGTCATCAATATATTTCTGATTGTAACCGACTGGACCAATTCTTCCATTTATTAAAATAATTAGCCTATCCGCATCTTTACTCTCTACTTTAATCGAAGTTGTATCTAGAGATTGATGACTAAATATTACTTTCCCTATCAATTTATTTCCACTCATAGATGACCGCGGTGACTCTGGACAAGGGTCATAGGTAAGGTCTCTTTCCATACTTTTGCCAAGAGCATCAATAAGTGGAGATTCATAGCAATACATCATATCGCCATTATCAGTTTGATAACATATTGTATTAAAAAATGGTTTGGCAGGATTAGTAAATATCGTTGCTGATGGATCTTTTCCTCGTAATTCACTAATTGCCCCACCCTTACTGATTGTAGCATTATAAAACGGTGTTTCTATCAGAAGTTTACCATTCTCATTTTTTACGTTAAAACAAGACAAGTCACTAGATACTAATTCCGCAGTATTCCATAAACAGTATCCATTTGCAGGTAATTTAATCCATGTCCCTTTTGACTTGATTTCTCGTGTTTTGTGTGCAATGAGAGGTGATACATAGTCATTGACTTCATTATCTAAATCAACCCAACACTCTCTATCCCAAGGAAGAGGATTATAAACAAGCACGTCGGATGGTTTTATTTCCGAAATCGAGGCAAAAATTGCCGACATACTCCTGTTTATAATCCGGTCACATATTATGCGGGCACGATTATATCTGATTAAAGCTCTATCATAGGAATGATCAGTAATAGTTCCCCAGATCGTGTCATGAGACTGATTTAAGAATATCAGTTTCCATGCACGTTCTAGCCCTTCGCTATCTCCCTGTATATTAAGTAAACAACGGCATGTTATTGACAGTGCCTCAGCACAAAAAAGAATGAATTCAAATTCACGATTCAACTGTTTTAGGAGAATTCTGTTTGAATATTCGCCCTGACGATCAGGGAGAAATTCACTTTCTGAGGTTGGAACATCACTCCAATCAATAGTAGCAAGTCCTGCTTTATAGGTAGAGTAACATGCTTTATATTTTTTCGCGTCTTTGTTAAAAACATGAACTGCAGCAATTCCTCCCTCATCCGGGTATCTAAAATCACCTCCATTTGGAAGCATAATACAGTTGGAAAAACAATGTTTGTCTGACTCTTCAATAGCTTGTTTAAGAATAGCAACATCATCTCCAGCACCATGACTTGGTCGCCATCCTCCGTATCCAAGAGGCAGCCAGTAAGTCTTTATTTCAGTGCCATCAATACCAGTCCATATAAATTCGCTCTTTCTTCGATGATCGTCTATTCCTCTCTCGAAAATATAATAATCATAACCACAGTGTTTTGAGATTTGTGGCATCTGCCGGTGTCCCCCGGGACAGTCTCCATTATTAAGACATATCGGACGATATCCACCGAGATTTTTCTCACTCCATTTAATACCGGTAATCAGTTGTCTAATCAGCGATTCTCCAGAAGGAATTGCCACATCAGCCATAGTATACATTCCAGATGCCAAAGTAAAACGCCCTTCAAGTGCCCACTTCTTGAAATCATTACGCAAAGACGGATATTCAAGTAAAAAACTTTCAAAAAGAACAACCTGTTCTACCATGAAAGTATATTCGTCATACTTAGAAAGAATACGGTGAGCCTCAAGAAGGTTATTAAAAGATATTTCCATATACTCCTCGAGAGTCAGGATATATTCTAAATCATAATGAAACTGAGGTATAATATGAATTGTAGTTTTATTACTCAACTGTATTTCCCTTTTTAGGTTTTTGAATATTTCTATTTAACTTAATTTTATTGATATCAACTGCATAAAGTTTTTTATCTTTTATCACCTTGCATGGATTCCCAACGGCGATCGAATTGCTAGGGATATCTTTGACTATAATAGAACCAGCACCGATTACCACGTTACTACCAATTTTAACACTCGGCAATATTACGCAATTTGCACCAATCCAGACATTACTGCCAATTTCTATTGGGCCCTTTGAGGGCATGGCTTTTGAGAAATCTTCAAGATCATGATTTGATGATATTAACTTGCACCCCGGAGCAATCTCGACATTGGAGCCAAAGTGAATGCCTTGAAATGCCTGAATATAGCAATTTGGTGAATCGCCAGGATCACACATGAAACCTTTTTTTATCCGATCAGCCCCCATGACGAGTGAGGTGAAATGCACTGGCCACTTAACTTTACCATTTATCCTTAAAATCTTCTGAAAAAAGAAATAATTTCTTAGAATCTTCCAGTTCGGTTGATAATTTTCTGCAGGCCGATAATATTCCGGCCATAAGAAATTGACAAACCACCTTAATACTGTTTTATCTAACCATTTAATCATTTATCAAACTCATTGCATTATTATGTAAAATATCTTGACGAATACCATCATCGTCAACAACCATGTTTATACCTGAAAGTACATCTTTGCCGTAGCAACGTTCAATCCCGTCTGAATGACATGGACAATCTGAACCAAACATAAGTTTTTTTCGATGCCGAACAACAAACTCTTTCATAAAATCAGTATCGCGGGTCAAAGCATTATAACCTGAACCAGCCGAGAAATCTGCATATAAATTTTCATAATCTGCCAACAGTCTATCAGTTAACCCTCCCGCGATTATTCTGCTTTCAGGGAGAGGACCATCGATACCAGTGGCATCCGCACTGATATAATCCCACCACGAACCGGCATGTCCTATAAATTTTATATTCGGATATTTTTCAATGATTCTTGCAAATTTTTTAATTCCCCAACTATAACCACCATTAGTACCATTTTCCTGAAAATGGTAGAGAAACGGCCATTCCAACTCTTCGCAAACCGCAAAAACAGTATTCATCGCCGGGTCATCTATCGCAATATGCATCTTGTGCTCACCGAAACCTTTACAGCCAGCTTCCGCGTATTTCAATATTTGCTCGGCGGCATCTTTCGCGCGCACATCCACATGGCAAAACGGGATTATTCTGCCGGGATACAGTTTAGCGGCCTCCAACGCTCTGTAAGTAGGACATGAGAATTCCTTGAGTTCGGGTTCCTCAAGCGATAGTGCCCACGCCTTGTCGCAACCAAGCCAATCCATATGTGCTATAAACCGCTCAATACCCGACTCCAAATGCGAATGTACGTCAATCATATCAAATACCCTTTTCTTTTATAAAATTAAGGATTAACCAGCTGCCCTTTTTCATCAGCTTCAAGAATTTTTTTGCCATCGCCTTGTGGTTTATATTCAATAGCTCCGGCTGTCGACACTGTTTTTTCAGATGGCTTGCGATTACCTAGATAGTAAAAACAGCGTGAACTGTAGAAATATTCGCTACCTACATCAATCGACATGGGATATTTCATAAACAGGTTTCGCATGTATGTCCATTTTTCATCTAATACTTTCTGACCTTCCACTTTCAATTTTTCATTCTTGCGATCCGCTTTCACTCTGTTGTTCATTCTAAACGCCTTCGCCTGCATATTGGTAAAATCCAATCCACTTCGTAGAAAGGCAATTCTTGCAATAACACCTTTATCACCTTCTGCCTCTTCAACGGCTTTATTGAGATATTCTTCGAGTTTTGCAATCATCTCCGGCGTAAAGGGATCAAGCATATGCAGTTTCTCATTTATCGCTCCCTGATTGGTGATTTCCTCAACCTCATCCCAGTATTTCCTGATCCACTTCCAACCTTTCCCGAATCCCTTACAATAATCGTCTATTATGTCATCGACGTTCTCGT
>Ga0307987_1001064_pt1 | contig 15588 bp, 5 predicted proteins | sample EllFjometagen181_FD_203157 | JGI IMG/M metagenome (GOLD analysis project Ga0307987, IMG submission 203157) | Marine microbial communities from Ellis Fjord, Antarctic Ocean - #181 | ecosystem: Environmental > Aquatic > Marine > Unclassified | place: Southern Ocean | collected 2014-10-08
GAGCTGGAAGGTCGTGTTGAGCGGTTTCCAGGGATTGTGCTTGCGGGCGGGGCCGCTAACCACTTCCTCGATCGGGTTCGGGCAGAGCACCAGGGGCTCGCCCCAGCCCATGTTGGCGGTGCCGATACGGAGCCGCCCGCCCGCCTGCAGGCCCGCCTCGCCGACCGTGAAGGTGAAGATGACGGTGGCGTAGGCCCCAGCCTCGAATGGGCCGGTAGGGGACATCTCGAACGTGCCAAGTCGGTTTGAGGTCATCGGGTGCATCCTTGTTCATCCCCTCCTACTCGAAGACCCGGTAGCGGATCTCCTTCGAGGTGGTCCAGTAGACATTGACTACATTCCGCGCTGCAATCTGTCGCCGGAAGGCGAGCAGTTCCTTGCCTGCGTCTCCGGTCGAGGTCTTGCCGTCAGCCAGGGCCTTGGCCAGCAGGCGGCCGTGTTTGAGGCCGAGCACGACGTTACGGAAGCGCTCCACCTCGGGTTTGCTGGCCTTGGCGATCAGGGGTTTGGCCTTGGCTAGAATGGCAGTTGCCTTGGCGAAGGCCGCGTCGGAGTACCACTTGGGATAGGCGCGCATGCGATCTGGACGCTTTGCTTCGAAGAACGCGGGCGTGTTGCCGAGCATGGTGGTGAATGTCTCCCAGTACTCGTAATACTCCTTGACGACACCGCGCAGCGGCCCGAATGCGCCGTAGAACTCCGCCAGCACGGCATCTGGGTCGGCAGTTGTGTCCCACAGCATGCGCGCGAGCACGTAGTAGCTGGGGCCGGTGGTTGCCCAGTACCCCTGAAGGCAGTCGAAGTCCGTGGCCCGGAGCCCATTCTTGACCTGAAACTGCAGATCCTCCGCGAGTTGGTGGCTCACTACGTAGGGCGCACCTTCGCCGCAGTAGAACAGGGAGTTCGAGCGGAGGAAGACGGTCGCCCCCAGCCGCGACCAGCCCAACCACTCGTCGGCGCAAGTCTGTCGATAGGAGGCGGGGCGCGGGTAGGCATTGAAGCCCACATAGCCCAGCCACACATTCGGTTCGATGCTCTTGATCTTCGTCGGCGGGGCCCGGTACCGACTGTAACCGTAGGCGATCACTCGTGACTGCGGATCCGCCTCGCGCGCCCGGATCGCCAGTTCGTTGTACCAGCGCGCATAGCGGTCGGAAAGGGAGTCGGGAAGGTCCCCCCTGCCATCCCTGCCCCCATCGACTTCCGAGCCATCTTCCACCTCTGGCAGCTTGGCCAGGGCCGTGTTCGGGTCGGCATCCCAGGCTCGGCAGCGCGGGCAAACGCAGAAGCCACCGCTGCCATCGTTCTCGCAGGCATTGACCTGGAGCCCGCGCCCCCCCTTCGCCGCATTCTTCCGCAAGGCGGCAAGCTGCATCTCCCACAACTCCGGGTTGGAGACGCACATCTTCACGAAGTCCGGTTTGGATTTCCTGCGGGGGCGTCGCTTGCCGTCGGCCTGTAGAGCAAACAGCCCCGGCTTCTCCTTGCCATGCTTCTGCCACCAGTCGGTGAAGGCATGGCCATAGGAGAGCTTGAACGACCGCCCCATGCGCATGCGCCGCACCCACACTCGTTCGTCTTCCCCCACCTGGTCATAGACTTCGCCGAGGTCGAGGAATCGATCCACTCCCTGCTTCCTGTAGCCCGCCCGGTGCTTGTCCTGATTCACCAGCCGGATGCCCCGGATCTTGATCAGAGGCGTCTCCGTGATGTCCAGATTCCCGATCTCGATGGTGGTCCGGCGCGGCACCATTCGCCCCTGTTCCCCCGGCCAGATCCAGCGGCAACCCAGTTGGTCTTGGAGGAAGTCGTAGACCGCCCACAACGTGCCGTTGCGCGCATTGCGCCGGCCGCCGCCATCCTCGCCGGCCAGAATCAGGGCACCCGGCACCGTCTTGACCACGAAGGACTCCGGTTGCATCGCCCCGGTGTTGATTCCACGCTTGGCGACCCTATTGCTCTGCCCCACCAGAATCAGCACCTTGGCCATCCCCGGCTTCAGCTCCTTCTCGCTGACGATGGGCAACGTGGCCCCGGACATCAGCCGGATGTGTTCCTGGAGCTCGGTCGCCGCCAATGCCTGGCACGCGCGCGGCTTCCCGTTGGTGACAATGACACTGAGCGGCTTCCCGTCCTTGACCAGCGTCAACGCCTGCCCGTCTGGCCCGAGACAGACGGACACCATGACGGAGCAGCAGACGAAACACTCGGTGAGTAGGGCTCGCACGGGCGGGCTCCGTTGGCATGGCACAAGCAACCACTCCGGCCTCCCGGTGATGACGCTACCCGCCCCCGGTGCTGACGTCAAGTGACGAGTGCCTTGGCACGCATGTCAGTTTCGTAGGTGTATGACCGTCGCTCAGCCGGAACTGTTGATCAGAATGCCCGCGACCGCGTACCACACTGGCGCCCGTCCCCGGAGCCAGGACGGACAACCTCCGCCTGGCACCCCGGCTGGAGCGTTCGCGGCCTCGCGAACACGGCGCTTTGCGCCGGGGCCGTGTTGCCCAACTGGAACCATGGAGCGGAATGCCAGCAATCGTGTGCCGCGTTGGCGATGCGTCCCGAAGATGGTCGCGCGGCCGCGACCGTTCCAGGCCTGGCATCTGCAGAGACGCGGCGCGCGGTCGGCGGACAACTGTCGCCCAGGCACCCGAGGGAGGGTCGTGAGAATGCGATCCCTTCACGGAAGCCTCCACGGAACTGATGTGCGTCCGTGCCTTGGCACGCGCTTTAGTTTGGGCAAGGGAGAGGGTAGGGTTTCACCATTCGCTCCACCCCGGTCGCATCGCTGGGGCCGGGGCACCGACCACGGAACCTGTCACCTCCGGGATCCCGCATAACATGAAGCATCGCATTGGGCTCACGACGTTGCTGGCATTGGCGATCTCGGCCACCGTGCTGGCCAAACCCCTCCGGGAAACGCTGGTAGCCGAAGACAAGGCGTCCTACCCGCTCCGCTGGGAGAACGTCGGGATCAGCACCGACGCCATGATCCGCTACACGCCCGAGTGGGGACCAACCACCCCGGCCAATCGTTGGGCGCGCAGTGTGCTTGTCGAGAATGGGCGGGTAACTCGCATCGTGCCTTCGGGGGAAGCCCCCATACCTGCGGATGGCTTTGCCTTGACCGGGCATGGCAGAGCCGCGACGTGGCTGCGCGCTCACCTGACGGCGGGGAAACGCGTGAGCTTCGAGCCAGCCCCGCCTTTTGCCGAACACACCGTTCAGCGCGCCGTCGATGCCATCGATCCCTCCAAGGACCTTCCCGCTGGCGGGAGACAGACGAACCAACTGGTCGTCTTCACCACCAAGCGCGGGGAACGCACGGGCACCAACATCTTTGGCGCCGAGGCTGTCGTGCGTGACCGCCGAATCGTGGCCTTGGGTGGCGGCGACAGCTCCATTCCCGAAGATGGCTTCGTGCTTTCCGGCCATGGTCGGGGGTCCGCCTGGATCGTGCGCCAGTGCCAGGTCGGCGACCGAGTTGAACTCAAGGACGATCAACTCTCGCTCACCCGAGATCGGAAGAGCATGTTCCTGGACGTGGCCGCAACGCTACAGACGGCTCGCGACCGCATCACAGCAACGGAAGTGGGGCACCTCGGCAGGAACGAGGCACTGGCCCTGCTGGCCAAGGCCGAGAAGATAGCGGCCGAAGCGGTCCGCGTCCGAGATGCCGATCCGGAGGCCGCCTTCCTGGCGCTCAAGGGCGCGGAACGGCTCGCCTGGCGGTCCGCTGCCCGCCTGGTCCCGTCGCCGAAGAGGGAGTTGCGCGGCGTCTGGGTCGGCAGCGGCAGTCTGCTGAAGACCCCGGCGGCCCGCCAGCGCTTCTTCGCCAATCTGGCCTCCGCCTACATCAACGCCATCTTCCCCCAAGCGACGGGATTCCTGCGAGAGCCGGAGGACGAGGCCAGATTCGAGGCATTCATAGCGGCCGCCCACGCGGCCGGAATCGAGGTCCATCTGTGGACCTGGCTGCCCACCCACGCCGTGCCCCGCTCGCGAGACCAGACGATCCTCGCCGAGCACCCCGAATGGGCCGACCGCAGCCGCGACGGCAAGGCTCTCAAGACGCTGGACCCAGCCAATCCTGCCGCGCGCGCCGCCTTGGTCGCCGAGGCCGTGCAGATCGTGAGGCGGTTTCCCGTGGATGGCCTGCATCTCGATTGGGAAGGCACCAGCGGCGGCTTCAGCCCGCTCAGCATGGCCCAGTTCAAGAAACAGCATGGCTACGACCCGCTGGAACGGGTCGGCGCAGATGCCGCCAACACCCTCTACCAGTGGCGCGCGGACCTGATCCGCCAGACCACTGCGGCGGTGGTTGCCGCCGTCCGCAAGGCTCGACCTGAGGTCCGCATCTCCGGTGCCCTGCAGCACTTCACGGCCAACCCCACGCCGGGCACGGATCGCGGCGTGTCGCACCAGTGGTTCCAGTGGGTGGACGAGGGGCTTCTGGATCTGGCCTGCCCCATGCTCTATGCCCAGGATCTCAAGTACATCGATGCCGCTGTTGGCCGCATCCAGGCACGCGTCAAAGGCAAGGCCCTGCACTGCCCGGGCCTCATCCTCTACCCAGAGACCGCCCAGTGCGGCCTGATCTCCCCCTTCCTGCTGCTCGACCAGATCGAGACTGCACGGCGACACGCCGTCGATGGCGTCGTGCTCTTCAGTCACCTCCAGCTCTGGCAGGAGCCCTGGGCGCCCGACGACCGCCTCCTCATGACCCTCCGCGAAGGCCCCTTCCGCACCAAAGCCGCCCTGCCTTGGGAGAAGTAGGGAGAGGGATTCACCACCCCCTATTCCTCGATGCGGAGGCGGGCGTAACTGACGGTGGTGGGGCGGTCCTGGAAGAGGCCGAGGCCATCGGTGCGGAAGCCGAGCAAGTCGATGGTATCGCTGATGGGGGAACCGGCGCGGGGGGACGCGGTGTAGTATTGCACGAAGGGCTCGCACAGCGGGAGAGTCAGGTGTTTGTCATTGCCGATCTCTACCATGCGGTTCTCGGCCAACGGGTTGCCAGCACTGTCTGTGCCACTGACATAGAAGATGGCGTAGAGGCGTCCTGACGGCGTGGTGTGGAAGCGTGGCGTGGGCACGCGGCTGGTGCGGAGCGGCAGGTCGCGCCAGCGGTAGGTCAGACCCTCGCCTGCCAGATCGTAGGGAATGGTCGGACCATGCCCTTCGCCGCCGCTGGCGAGGGTCCTCCGGTCCGCCACTCTCCCATCGCGCAGGCAGGTGTATTCCAGCGAATAGACGCGCGGAATGTCGGGGAAATGGATGTCGCGAAGCTCCTCGTCGATGGGGAGACGCGTGTGAAGCAGGTGCACGCTCCCGTCCGGAGCCACATGCATGTCACCGGGGAAGAGCCAGCCGCCAGTGTCCTCGGTATGATCCACTACGAGCCAGTCGCTGAAGGGGGCCTCGCCGACCGCCGGTGTCCACGCGTAGTAGAGCCGCCGGAAGCGATTCCCCCAACGGCGCCCCATGAGCTCGGGATTGTCGCGCACACAACGCCACTTGTTGTGAGGGGATACACCGCAGACATGCGCTGTGCGGTCGTGCAGGGCTGCGGTCATGTAGTTCACGCAGGTGCGCCCGGAATTGAACACCTCGTGGGTGCCGTCCTCGTAGGCTGGCCAGGGCAGGGCACCCGTTAGCCAGCCGCCTTCGCGATCCAGTAATGCCCACGCGGAATGATCGCTGCCCACATTCTGGAAGAGAATGAGTTCCTGCCCGTCCGCATCCGCCGCGAAGGCGCGGTACGAGTGATGGGTGAAGGGCGGCGCACCATCCCAGGTCGGTATGTGTCGTCGGATTGGCGCTGCCGGGTTCGCCGTGTCGATCTCGAGGATCTCGGGGCGGGCCTGGTCTGGCCGACCAGTCGATCCGGAGATGTCGGGATTGGTAGAGATGAAGAGCCGACCGTCGGGAAAGACGGCCAGGGGGCAAGGCTCCCGGGTGCGGTCCACCGAGTCGTCCAGGATTCGTTGCCAGGTCCCGCCCGAGAGTTCGTGCAACGCCCACCGCGTATCGTTCAGCGGCTCGACGCCAGGCAGCTTCTCTTGACCCGTCGCGAACACCCGGTCGCCAATCCGCCCGACACAGCATGAGCTGGAGCACCACAGCGGGTCGGACCCATTCTGCGGGCACATCCCGGAATACACGGTATTCTCGGCCTCAACATGCAGAATCATCAAGTAATCCCCCGTAGCGTGTAGCCGTCGCGCTCCGTGCGCACGATCCATGCAACCTATCGCACAAAGCGCGCGCGGTCATCTTCCCTCGATCTCTCTGCTCGGAAACAGTGGCAGGGGGGCGGGTTGCCCTGTATCTTCCGTCTAGCATTCAGGAACCCCACGCCCAACCCCGTGGAATTACGAGGATTCCGAACTATGAAACCGCTCTCTGCACGTTCTCTCTCCGGTCTGGCGCGCCTGGCGCTGCTGGCTTCGTTGCTGGTGGCATCCGTGGGCATGGCCAGCGATTGGCCCACCTACCGCCGTGACAACCGGCGCAGTGGCGTCACGCCCGATGTGCTCGCGTTCCCGCTCCAGCAGACCTGGGCGCTCCGCATGGCCCATGCCCCCAAGCCCGCATGGGAAGCCCCCCGCACGGTTCCGGTGGAAGGGATTCTGGAGTTGGGCCGGGTGCAGTTCGACGATACCTACCACCCCGTGGTCGTTGGCGGAACGGTGTTCCTTTCGACCAGTGCCGATCACCGAGTGTGCGCCATCGATGCGGCCACCGGGAAGATTCGCTGGCAGCGCTTTGCTGGCGCCCCCATCCGGCTGGCGCCGGTGGTCTGGGAAGGCGGCGTCTATGTCACCGCAGACGATGGCACGGCCTACTGCTTCGACGCGGCCACAGGCAAGACCCGGTGGGAACGTCTGCTCGCGCCTCGCGTGGACCGCTTGCTCGGCAATGCGCGCATGGTTTCCCGCTGGCCGTGCCGTACGGGCATCATGATCGAGGGCGGAACGGCCTACGCTGCGGTCGGCTTCTGGCCCAGTGAAGGCGTCTACATCGAAGCTCTGAACCCCAAGACAGGCAAGACCATCTGGCGCAACGACCGGCTCGGGGAAACCACCGAAACCTACGTTTCCCCTCAAGGTTACCTGCTGGCGACCAAGGACATCCTCTTCGTCCCTCAGGGGCGCGTTTCCCCGGCGGCCTTCTCCCGCCAGACCGGCAAGCACCTTTTCGTCCAGCGCTTCGGTAAGAATGTGGGTGGCACCTGGGCGCTGCTCGCGGGCGACACACTCTATACCGGTACCGAAGAGGTAATGGCCTACAACACCAAGAACCGCAGCCGATTCGCCTGGTTCAAGGGACGGCAGTTGGTGGTGACCGATGGACGGCACTACACGGCGGATGGAAAGAATCTGGCGGCCGTGCAGACCGACACCTACGGCAAGCCCAGTCTGGCGCGCTTCAGCCTGCGGGATGCTCGGACCCGCGACAAGCGGGCGGTGAGCCTCGCCAAACGCGGTGCGCGCACTGCCAAGGCCAAGGTCAAAGCGCAAACCAACAAGCTGGCCGCCCTCGACAAGGAACTGGCGGCGCTGGCACAGAATGCGCCCGAACGCGCGCCCAAACAGGTGGCGCGAGACCGCGAGAAGGCGGCTCTGGACGCCCTGCAGGCAGCTCTGAACAGAGCCGACGAGAGCCTGACTGGGACCAACGAGAGACTGGCAGAGACCGGGCGGCGGTGGGACGCAGCGGCGGCTGGCATGAAGGCAGGAACCGGGTGGGAGACCCCGTGTGCCGCCGCGGATGCTCTGATCGTGGTTGGCGACATGCTGATCGCCGGCGGCGATGGCGAGGTGGTGGCGGTGCGGACCACCGACGGCAAGCTGACCTGGCAGGCCAAGGTGGAAGGCAAGGCCAAGGGCCTCGCGGCCTCTGACGGCAAGCTGTTCGTGAGCACGGACAAGGGACTCCTCTACACCTTCTCCGGGGCGGGGGCCGCCGGTGCGCTGGCACCCGAACCCGTGGTGGCTCTGCCCGCCAAGCCCGCTGCCGATGCCCTCGGCACCTGGCTGGCTGGGAAGGCCGAACTGGGCGACCGCCTGGGCTACGCCATGGTTCTGGGTCTGGAAGACGGGCAGTTGCTCGCGGCCCTCGCCAAGGCCACCAAGATGACCATCTACGGTGTGGACCCCGATGCGGCCAAGGTCACGCGGCTTCGCCAGGCGCTGGCCAAAGCTGGATTCTACGGCGACCGTGTCTGCTTGAATGTAGGCGAGCTAGACGATACGCGCTTCCCCAACTTCTTCGCGGATCTTGTGACTTCGGAAACCGCGTTGACCAAGGGGTTGGCCGGCCTCTCCATCGACGAAGCGTGGCGGATCACTCGCCCCTGCGGCGGCGTGCTGTTGCTGGGCTCGCCGGACCAGGCCAAAGCTGCTGGCGTGCGCCAGGCGGCGCAGGACGGCCGGGCCACAGTGCTCCAGGAGAATGGCCTCTGGCTGAAGGGCACGCGCGGCCCCCTGCCGGGCGCGGGCGACTGGACGCACCAGTATGCTGATCCAGGCAACACGACCTGCGGCTACGACACGCGCGTGAAAACGCCGCTCCGCCTTCTCTGGTACGGCGAGCCGGGCCCCCTCGGCATGATCAGCCGTCACCAACGCGCCCCGGCACCACTGGCCGCGCAGGGCGTGCTTTTTGTGCAATGCGAGAACTGGGTCGAGGCTTACGACGCCTACAACGGCGTCCGCCTCTGGCGACGGGAGTTCCCCAAGGTGGTCCGCCGGACCGTTTCCCACGACTGTAGCAACCTGGCAGCGGACAAGGATAGCTTCTATGTGGTCCACCGCAACGTCTGCCATCGGCTGGCTGCGCGGACCGGCAAGACGCTGGCGACCTTTGCCGTGCCCAAGGGACTGACCAATAGCTGGGGCTGGCTCGCCCGCCTGGATGGCCTTCTGCTGGGCAGTGCCCGGAACGGTGGCCGTTCGGCCAATGCCGTATTTGCCTATGATGTGGCCAGCGGCAAGATGCTCTGGACATTCAAGGCGCGCAACGTGCTGCACCCGTCCCTTTCCGCCGGCGACGGCAAGCTGTTTCTAGTGGACGATTCCGTGGACCTGGAGAAGCGTCAGGATGCCCTTCGGAAGCGCCTCCGCGGCCTGGAGCCCGCCTATGCCACGAAGCTCCTCAAGGAAGCTCCGGTCCGCACCGTAATCGCCCTCGACACTGCCACCGGCAAACCCGTCTGGCAGCGCCCTCTCGACCTGACTGGTGGCATCGGGGGCCTGTATTGGAGCTCCCTTGGCAGCATGTACCGCAACGGCGTGCTGGTGATCTTCGGCATCTACACGGATGGCCACTACTGGCAGCAGTTCTTCGGCGGGCAGTTCGAGTCTCGGCGCATCGTGGCGCTGAACGCCAAGGATGGCACGGATCGGTGGGAGAAGCAGATCGGCTACCGCGTGCGCCCGCTGATCATCAAGGACACCTTGCATGCAGAGCCTTGGGCCTACAGCCTGCAGACCGGTGCCCAGCAGATGCGGAAGAACCCGGTCACGGGGGCCGAAGAGCCCTGGCAGTTTGCTCGGCCCGGACACCATTGTGGTTGCCCGGCGGCCTCGGTCAACTGCCTGTTCTTCCGCTCCGGCTACATCGGCTACTACGACCTCATCAACGACGGCGGCACGGTCCACTTCAGCAGTCAGCGCACCGGGTGCTGGATCAACTTCATCCCGGCGAATGGTCTGCTGAGCATCCCCGAGGCAAGCAGTGGCTGCATGTGCCCGTTCGCGAACATGACCACGGTGGTTTTCGAGCCGGGCACGGAAGACCGGACCTGGACCAAGTTCAGCCTGGAAGGAGCAACCACGCCGGTCCGCGAGCTCTGCCTGAACCTGGGAGGCCCCGGTGACCGCAAGGACGACTCCGGGAAGCTCTGGTTGGCCTACCCGCGCCCGCGTGGCAGTCTGGTCCTGCCACTCAAGGTGAAGCCAGCCAACTACGGCGGCGGCAAGGTGTTCAAGGACGGCATCGATTTCACCAAGGTTACGGGCACCACCGAGCCCTGGCTGTACGCCTCCGGGTACCGGGGACTGCGTACGCTGTCCCTGCCGGTGATGGCACCGGGTGAGGGCGAGGCCGCCTACACCGTCCGTCTCCATTTCGCGGAAACCCAGGGCGCTAAGCCTGGTCAACGCCTCTTCGGCATCAAGGTGCAGGGCAAGTCCGTAGCCTCGGGTTTCGACACCGTCGCCCTGGCCAAGGGGCCGAAACGGGCGCTCGTGCAGGAGTTCCGCGGGATCGAGGCGGTGGAGACAATCGAGATTGCGCTGGCGACGCCGAGCGCTAAGCCCACGCCCGAGCAGATGCCCCTGATCCAGGCCGTCGAGGTCATCCGCGAGCGCGTGACCAAGGTCGGGCTTGCGGCCGACCAGCCACCGTTGCTGAACCGGAAGCGCCCGACGACGAAGGCCATCGTGCGCGTCACCAACCACAAATCAGACGTGTTCACGGGATCCCTGCGCCTGCGCCCCCCGGCCGGCATGAAGGTCACGCCCGCGACCAGGAAGGTCAGCGTGGCCTCTGGCCAGCGTTTGGAGGTCGAGGTGGAGTTGGCCGCTGACCCGGCCGCGCTCAAGCCCGGGCTACTCCAGATCCCCGTGGATCTGCTCCAGGCCGATGGGACGACCGAGGCGACGACGGCCATTGCCGTCGAGTATCTGGGCAACCGCGACCGCATGGTGATCTCGGTATCGGAGGATACCTATGTGGGGCCAAGCTTCGGCCTGAACCGGGGGAAGACCGCCTATATGCTGCTCGATGGGGGCAACCGGAAAATCGGTGACGAAAGCCACCATGTGGCTTACCTGCGGTTCAAGCTGGACAAGATCCCCGGTAAGGTGGTCTCCGCTCAGCTGCGGCTGCACAATTCCAGCAATCCCTCATCCGATGGCGGGCGCATCCATCTGGTGCCCGACGACTGGGATCCAAGCAAGCTGACCTACCGGAACCGCCCCAAGGCCGGCCAGGAAGTGGGTGATCTCAAGGCAGTTGCCTCGCGGCAGGTCCTGGATGTACCCCTAAGCGTCCGCCTGGACGGCATGAAGGAGCTGCGGCTGGTCATCGAGGCCGACAACTGCGATGGCACCGACTACACAACCCGCGAGTCCGGCACTCCGTCCGAGCTACGCATCGAGTACACCGAGTAGGAGACGGGCGGGCTGTTGAGCGCGCGGGGCGGGGTGACTCGCACCGCGCCTTCGCCGCTCTGGGAGTCATTCGGGAGCGGCCGCTGCGGGGGCCGTCGGGAAAGTAGCACAGGCGTCTCGCCTGTGTCTTCCGGTCCCCCAGCGGCGAGACGCCACTTCTGCTTTCGCCGGCCCGCAGCCGGCCCGGGTCTCGGGCACGAATGCGGTGTGGCGCCGACCAAGTTGGTGAGATGCCCCGGGAAGGCTATGGTTCTGGGATCATGGACACACCGCCAGACAATGACGCGCCGGCCCGCGCCGGGCGAGGCGTCTTGATCCCTCTGCTGCTGGTCGGCCTCGCCGCCTGCGCCTTGGGATTGCGCGGGTGTTGTGTCGTGCCTGCCCTTTCCCAGGCAGAAGTGCTGAAGGCACCGAAGACCCCCTGCGTCTACGAGTTCCCGATCTTCAACACCTTCGCCATCCTCAAGGCCTGGGTGCCCGAGAAGCGGGCTGACGAGGCAGCGGAGGAAGTGACGACCGTCCTGCGGGAGCTGCACCACCGGATCAATCTCTTCGATCCCAAGAGCGAGCTTGCCGCACTGAACCGCACCGCTGCCGCCGAACCGTTCCATTGCAGCGACGAGCTCTGGGCACTGCTTCAGGAGTGCCGTCGGGCCTGGCGCGAGACGGATGGGGCCTTTGATGTGTCCGTCGGCCCTCTGATGCGACTGTGGGGGCACCACCGCAAGCGGGAGACCCTCCCCACCGCTGCCGAAATCGCCGAGGCGCTCGGCCTGGTTGGTCTTCAGCGGATCACCTTCGACGACCATGCCCACACTGTGCGCTTCCCCAAGCCCGGCATGTACCTGGACTTCGGCGGCATTGCCAAGGGCTATGCTCTGCAACTCGTGGTGGACGTGCTGCGGAAACGGGGGATCACTCCCGCTCTGATCGATCTTGGCGGCAACGTGGCGGGTCGCGGAGTTCCCCCGGGCCGGGATGCGTTTGTCATTGGCATCCGCGACCCCTTTGCCACCGATGAGCTGCTGGGGACGCTGGAGGTCAGGGATCGAGCCGTGGCCACGAGCGGCAACTACGAACGACAGATCGTGATTGAGGGAAGGAAGATTCAGCACATCGTCGATCCCCGTACCGGGCAGCCGGTCAGTCGTTTCGCGGGGGTCACGATCATCACCCCGCGCCCGGTGAATTCCGACATTTACTCCACCGCTGTTTTCGTGGCTGGCGATGCCTTGGCCAAGAAGCTGACCGCGCGCGACCCCGACACGGGCATCATCATTGTCCGTGAGGGCGCGAAAGGCCCCGACATGCAGACCTACGGCCGGGTCAAGGTCGATCGCTAACACACCCCCGCGTCCCTGCGATTCCCCCATAGGAGCTGTTGCCGCGCGGCCCCATTGCGTTCTCATTGGCGGATTCCGCTTCGGCGTGGAATTGGCGGACGATTTCCTGGCAGGAGGTCGGCGGGCGGCAAATGCAGAGGCACCGGACGCTAGGCATACACTCTGCTCTTCGGCAGAGGCGGGGTGGCAGGGCTCTGGTTTGCGGCGTATTGTCGAGTGGATGATTCAGGTATGGAAGGATCGTCTATGGCGGGTCCACGGCAGACAGATCGCGAGTATGTCTTTGGCCATCTGGTGAACCGAGGAAACTGCGTAGGCGTTCCATCCCCATGGTCTTGCGCCTGAACAGCGGGCCCTCAGGACGACAGAGATACAGGAACTGGCGGCGATTGCGCACGCTGGAAGGAGAGCACACATGACAACTAAGAACGCGAGAGCATCTTTGTCGGTCACTAAGCCTGTGAAGGCGTGGAACAAGCCACTCAAGGCCGACTTCCGGGATTTCTTCAAAGGCCTGACCAAGGCCATAGCCCATGGTGCCATCGGGGAATGGGTGAGTAGCGGCTGTGACCTAGCGGACGCCGTGGCAGCAATTGGCCTTAAGACCGAGCCGGGCGAACGCGCCTGGATCCTCATCCGGAGAGCGCTCTCCGCAGCCACATGGGAAGTCATTTCTGGGTGCTCCCCAGGGCTTCTTCTGCACGAGGGGATTGAGGCGGGACCGCTCTGCGACGGCCTTGATTTCGCACTTGAGGAGTCCGATCTGACCATCGACTCCTCTTTCTTCACTGCGCCTCGGAGACTCGCCATTCTACAGGACTACCAAGCGCTTCTGGGGAAGTGGCTCGAAGCAGCCGGAATGAACTCCGCCCAAGCCGATTCTTGGTCTCAGCGCACTGCAACACATTTCGTCTATGCCTTGCGCGACGAGTGGCAGAAACACCCGCGAGCGTACCAGCCGTTGCGGGATGCTCTGGAGATGCCCGTCACCCTGGCGGCTGAGCGGGAACAGGATTGGGAGCGCTACTTTGCCTACCTTGAGAAGCAGGTGGATGAGAGCATGCTCGGGGAGCCGTTTAGCCTACGGCAGGTGTATGTCCCCTTGCGTGCGTATTACGTGATGCGAGACCCGGAGAAGGACGAGAAGGACGAGAGAGAAAGCCCGGGGCATCTCCGTCACGAAGAGCGGGCCGTGGTGCAGCTCCACAAGGAGATCTCCCGCTGGCTCAAGGAGGGAACGAAAGCAGACGCCATCCGGATTGTTAGCGGTGGACCAGGGTGTGGGAAATCCTCATTCACGAAGATGCTCGCAGCGGAACTGGCAGGGGACCGTAGCAGGAGAGTCCTCTACATCCCCTTGCATCTGTTCGACCCCTCAGCCGACCTCGGCGACTCCGTCGGCAACTACGTTCAGGGGTCGGGGCTCCTTCGCCACAATCCCCTATCTACGGATAGTGGCGAGCAACGGATTCTGCTGCTGTTCGATGGACTGGACGAACTGGCCATGCGGGGTCGGGGCTCCCAGCAGGTGGCTCACGATTTCGTGAGCCACCTCTGCAGTTTCGTGGAAACACGGAACACCAGGGAGCTGCGTGTGCAGGCACTCTTGGCAGGGCGTACCGTTGTCGTGCAAGCAAACCAGACACATTTCCGGCTACAGGGACAGATCTTGCATGCCCTACCTTACATGGCGCAGGGAAACGGCCACACTAGGTATAGCGAGAGGAGCAGGAGCCCAGAGGAGGCCTATGCCGAGTACGGCAAAGGAGAGGAACTCCTGGAGGAAGACCAACGTGTGGTGTGGTGGCGCGCCTACGGGAAGGCCACAGGTCGCGGCTATGAGGGTCTGCCAGAGGAGTTGGCGCGGGAGGACCTCATCGAGCTCACGGGCCAGCCCCTGCTGAACTACCTGATTGCTCTCAGCTATGGTCGAGGAGTCATCGACTTCTCGGACCCGGTCAGCCTGAACCGGATCTACGAGGATATGCTGAAGGCGGTGTATGATCGTGCGTATGGAGGCGGAACACACGTTTCCGTCAAGGAGATGGACTATGGGAGCTTCGTGCGCGTACTGGAGGAGATCGCCCTTGCTGCATGGCATGGGGATGGGCGCACGACAACGGTGAAGGAGATTGAAAACCACTGCAAGAGCGCTGGCCTGACGCGTCTTCTCGGGGACTTCCAGGAGGGGGCCGAGGCCGGTGTAGGCCGGTTGCTCACGGCGTTCTACTTCCGCCAACACGGGCAGGCCCAAGACGGAGAAAGGTCCTTCGAGTTCACCCACAAGAGCTTCGGCGAGTACCTGGCCGCCCGCCGGCTTGTTCGCGCGCTCCGCAAGATCGATGTGCAGACCCAACGACACAACACGGATCCGGACGATGGTTGGGATCTGCGGGAGACGTTGCGCCATTGGCTGGAGCTCACGGGACCAACCACGATGGACCGCTACCTGTATACCTTCATCCAGAAAGAGATCGGTTTGGCTGGACCTGATGAAAAGGAATGTTGGCAGCCACTTCTCTTGCGTCTCATCGGCCATCTCCTGCGGCATGGCTTTCCCTTCGAGGGGATGCCGCGCCAGTCCCAGCGGGTGGAAGCCAGCCAAGCCCGGAACGCGGGGGAAGCTCTGCTTGCTGTACTTTGCAGCGTGAGCGACTGCACCGAGGAGGTGTCCCTTGTTGACTGGCCCGAGCCTACCTCTGCCGGTGCCTGGATCAGGGAACTCCAAGGCCAGCGTTCTGGTCCCGAGAGCGTCTTGGCCATGGCGTGCCTGACGCGCCTGAGTTTCGTGGGACAGGAATTGCATGGGGTCGACATGTATGGCGCTTCGCTCTCGCACTCTGATTTCGATGGCGTGTATGCGCGCAACGTATGGCTGGAGTGCGCTATACTCCGGTCTGTCAGACTGAGACAGGCATACCTGCACAGGGCCGACCTGGAGGGGGCGGACCTGGAGGGGGCCGACCTGGAGGGGGCGGACCTGGAGGGGGCGGACCTGGAGGGGGCGAACCTGGAGGGGGCGAACCTGGAGGGGGCGAAACTGGAGGGGGCGAACCTGGAGG
>Ga0307987_1001065_pt1 | contig 15587 bp, 10 predicted proteins | sample EllFjometagen181_FD_203157 | JGI IMG/M metagenome (GOLD analysis project Ga0307987, IMG submission 203157) | Marine microbial communities from Ellis Fjord, Antarctic Ocean - #181 | ecosystem: Environmental > Aquatic > Marine > Unclassified | place: Southern Ocean | collected 2014-10-08
AACATAGGAAAAAGTAGTCAAGAAAGTGATCCATGTAATATCCCCATTTGATGAGACCGGTATTACGTCTGCGACCAATTTCACCATCAAGCAGATCTGTTATATATTGTCCAAAAATTGCAAATGATACAATCCACATAAAGTGTATGTGGTATCGAGCAAGAAAACTGAAGAATATTATCATTGCACACCATATCAGTGTGGTGAGTGTCAGGTGGTATGTTTCAATGCATTTCGGAACCATTGGAACCAGCCAGTTCTTGAGCTTGTTTTCAGCAGTTGCAAGCAACCAGGTTCCCTCTTTTTTGTCACCTTTAAATGCCATTTTGTTTGCTTTCTTCGGACATATTCAATTAAAAATTAAGAATTAATAATTAATAATTCAGGAAGTCACTTTGTTCCTGTATTTTTATAATTATGAGAACGAGGACGTTCTCGCTCCAAATCTTGATCAAATCTTCTCCCAAATCAATGCGGGCGAGATGCATCTCGCCCCTACATTTTCAATTTACGCATTTATTGTCATGCCTGCGGAGCTATTCCACCATTCTTAATTTTTAATTATTAATTCGTAATTGATTATTCTTGCGTTATTGTAACTGATTTTTCGGTATCATTTGTATCTTTTGCATATAGAATGTTGGTGCCGGTTTTAGTTGTACGAGTATATTCTATTATGTATCCATAGTCATCAAGTATTTTTATAGATCCCAGTGTAGAGTCAGTCATCCTCCAACTGACATTATGGCTTGTTCCTGAAACAGTGAATGTCTGGTTGGGTTGAGTAGATGCCATTGTGAGGGGACTTGGATTAACTGATAGTGTATACTGGTATTGATATATGCTAGCTGAGGCAGTCCAGTGCAGTTTGTCTTCAACTTCAATTGTATTTACACCCTCTTTTGTTGTAGCAGAATATACAACAGTTCTGTCGTATGTATCAACAAAAGGTGTAGCAATTGAACCTAGTGTGTCATCATATACAACTACATTAAATGGAGGCGTTCCACCTTCTATTGTTATACTAACAGATGTGTCACCTTTTGGAAGATTAACTGTGTCTGGTGTTAATCTAAAATAAGTATCTTCGTTTGAACTCTTTGAGTTGCTGTCACAACCACATAATATTACTAATGCTAACAGAAGCATAGATGTTATTTTATATATTTCTAATTTCATTTGTATTCCTTTTTGTTTTTAGGGTACTGTCAAAAGTTTTCTACTTTTAAAGAGCTATTATATTCTAAATCAACGGGATATAGGCATTTCTACCTTATCCCCCCTTTTTTCGATTCACAGAATCGACCCTACATGTCTTCCAATCAATGTTAGTAGCAAGTAATGTAGCGTCCGTTCTATGAACGGAAATATCTTTTTCATAGAATTTTTGACAGTACCATTTTTAGTTCTAAGTTCTATGTTCTAAGGTCTAAGAAATTCGTTTTACGTTATACGTGCTACCGTGTTAAGTCTTAGCCTTCTGGGAACGCTGAGCCCCAGCTCGGCACAAATAATACTGCCGGAGGCATTCCACCCGCGTAGAGCAACGTAGTACTTAACACGTATCACGTAACACGATAATCTGAGCTATTCCATCCTTCTTAATTAGTAATTAATTACTCTTGCTCACGGAAGTGCAAACTATATACTATGCACTATATACTATAAACTACGAGCAAAGCGAGTTCCCCATCCTATGTTAAATTAAACAGTCTCAAAGTGCTTCTGAAGTCAGAAGGCAGAGGGGACTTTACTCTTGTTTTTTTACCCAAAAATGGATTTACAAAATCAATGCCTGATGCATGAAGCATTTGGCGACCCACCTTTAAAAGTCTTGGATCGAATCTTGATTTATTTCCATAGTATCTGTCGCCGACAAGATCGTGTCCCATTAGGTTAAGATGTTTTCTTATCTGATGAGTTCTTCCTGTATCAATTCGAATCTGTATATGAGTAGCGCTATCGTTTGCGTCCAGAACTCTCACATTAGTAACAGCTTTCTTCTCATCCAGATGCTGGTCAATGGTAAATTCTTTTTTTGTGATTTTTCCCCAGACAATTGCATGATATATTTTTGTAATGCCATTGTTTCTGAATACTTCAACCATCTGTTCAAAATCTTCATGAGATTTTGCAAAAATAAGGCATCCGGATGTGTCCTTGTCAAGTCTATGAACAGCTTCGAGATTTGGATTGTGTGACTGAACTCTCAAAAATGTTTCCAGACTATCCGGACCGTTTGATATCATTGAAGGTTTTTTATCTGCAATTATAATATGATTGTCTTCATAAATATGTTTAATATGTTTAGGTGCTGGAGCATTTGATGCCGAGTGGGCAATTTCCACAACATCTCTAAACTTTAAATTGTGTTTTGCCATCCAGACTCTCTTCTCGTTTACGAAGACACTTCGGCTGTTAATAATTACTTTTGCAGCCTTTTTTGATATTCTTAATTTGAGCGCTAAAAAATCAATTAAAGTTGAGCTTGTTTCCTGTTTTGCAACTATAAAACGATTTTCATTGCTATTTTTGTTATCTTTGCTTTTCATTTATATGTTTTTATGTTACCTTTCTTATCTTGAATTTTTATAAATTTTTTTAAGTAAAAATGCTATTGCATTTAATAATAAATGGTACATGCTTTTAGTCGTAACCTGCTGTTTGATAATATGTTGTGTATTCGCTTTCTTATGTTAGTGTTTCTTCCGTATATCATTAAAGGTTCTGACTTATTGAGCAAACCACAATATAAGCCTCGTTAGGGCTTGGAAATATGGAGCTATATTAATGAATTTACCTGATGAAATAAAGACAAAAAGTAAAGAAGAGCTAAAAAGTTTCTTTTTAGGTGAAATGAAAAAGGGCGAAATTGATGGAAAAACTCTTGTTGCAACGGTTGGATTAATCAAAGAAAGTGTTGATCCACAGACTGCTGATTTATATGCAGACAAACTTTTAGACAAGTTAGTTGAGCAAGGTCTTGAGGAAGATGCTTATGAATTGTGGAAGATGATTTCAATATGGCATCCTGACTTAAGCTATCGCAAATCCCTGTATCAGATGATTAATAAAATTTTCAGACAAAATCAATTTGCACTTTCATGCGTTGCTGATTCATCATTTGATATGATTAAAATTCAGACAAAAGAGGTTGTTCGCAGAATATCGCTACTTCTTGAAATGAAAGAGGGGGTGCTATGCTGGAGCAGGTCATTTGGTATTGGTGAAGTAAAAGAGGTGGATTCTTTCAGCAAGAAATTTGTTGTTGATTTTGAAAAGCGTTCCAACCACTCTATCTCCTTTAAATTTGCAGCTGAATCACTTAAAATCATTTCAGATGGACATATTTTGTATATAAAATTTAATGAGCCGGAAGCTTTAAATCTAATGGTATCTAAGAAACCTGCAGAAGTTGTAAAGTTGGCTATTGCCAGTTATGGACCACAAAGTGCTGTAGATGTGCAGTTTCTATTATGCCCTGATATTGTTGATGAAGATGACTGGAAAAGATTTTGGACTAATGCTCGTAAGCATCTGAAGGAAGATTCATATGTAAATATGCCTACAAAGAGAAATGAGCCAATAGAAGTTTTAAAGTCAGAAGAAGATTATGGTGACCTATGGTTTAAAGCATTTAACCGTATTAAATCTCCTGCAGATATTTTTGCGGCACTTAATATATTGGTTAAAGAGAAGAATCTTGACGATTTAACTGAAGAGCAGAAAGACATTATGGCATCTCGCTTCGAATACATTTTGAAGGTTGCAAGCCATAATGAACCTGTTTATGCAGCCAGACTTATTAACTTTATTACAGAGAATAATATTAGTTTTCCTAATTTTGATGTTCAACATGCGTTTGATGTATTAGAAAAATCATCAATTTTGATTGATTCAATGAATGCTTTAACGACTAGGCATCTAAAAGATGTTTTGATAATCTTAATGGCACATGACCCTGAAAAAGTTGCTAATGTTATTTTGGAAAACATTAAGAGGTTGACACTTCCATCATATACAGAGTGTGTGAATTGCCTGTTGACTTTTGAAGATTATAAACCGGCTGTATGCGCAAGAGTTAAAAGATTGGCTGAGGATGATAGAAATATTATTTCTATTGCATGGATGGCTAACAATGTTGACCTTATTTCTGATTTTGATATTAGACCAGCAGACTTCTTTGACCATGTTCTTATGACTTTTAGGCATACTTTTAGTGCTGAAGATTTAAAGGCCTTCAATAATATGTGTAAAAGCTTTTTCAACCCTGATTGGTTGAAGAATATTCTAGATTTACTTCTTGATGGCGAAAGACAACGTGCTGTTTTACGTGTAAGAGACGCAACTTTTGCAGAAAAATCAACAAAAAGACTTACACTTGAACGTATTGTGAAGTTATATCCAGACTTGGCAGATTTATCTGTTCGAAAAGCTGATATTATTGTTGAAGATGATCTTCCAACAGGACGCCTTACTTCCTATAGATCTTACAAGCAGAGAACTCGTCAGCTTCAGGAACTTAATGAAGTTAAGATACCTGCAAATACAAAGGAGATTGCCGTTGCACGTAGTTATGGAGACCTTAGAGAAAACTTTGAATATGAGGAAGCTCGTCGTCAGCAGGGAATTCTTATGCAGCAGAAAGATGAGTTGGAAAAGGCTCTTGACATCGTCAAAGGAACAGACTTTACTGGATTCTTTAATGGTTCTGTAGGAATGGGTTCAACAGTTGTTTTCAAAACTTCTACAGAGACAAAGACATACAATGTTTTGGGAGAGTGGGATTCAGATGAAAAAATGAATATTATCTCTTCTAATACAGGTTTAGCAAAAATTCTTGAAGGCAAGAAAGGTGGAGACAAAGTTGAAATTCCAACACTTGAGGGTGAAGAGTCTGCTGAAATTCTTGAAGTCAAAGAAATATCTGCTGAAGTTAAAGAGTGGATATCAAAGGATCTAGAATAAATATATAAAGTTGAGAAACTTTTTGACTAAGGTTTCTTTTTGATTTAACATACAGATAGTTTTAAAACAATAAATAATACAAGGAGTCATTAAAATGGCAAAACCTATACTTGGTGCACAATTATACACCATCAGAGAGTTCACTAAAACAAAAGAAGATTTAATTGAGTCATTCAAAAAAGTTGCAGACATTGGTTATACTACTGTACAACTTTCAGGAATTGGAGTAGATTTACCAGCAGAAGAGATGGCAGAAGCTTTAGACAATGCTGGTCTTCACGGATGCTGTACACATTATCCTTGGAATCGTTTCTTAAATGATTTAGATAATGTTATTGCAGAACATCAGGCTTGGAACTGCAAGCATGCTGCTGTTGGCGGGCTTGATCAAGAAAAATATATAAATGATCCAAATGGAATTGAAATTCTAAAAGAAGAGCTTACACCTGTTGCAGCAAAGCTTGCAGAAGTTGGAATGGACTTTTCATACCATAATCACAACATGGAATTTAAAAGAAGAGGCAAAAAGGTTTGGTTAGCCAACCTATATGATCAGATTGATTCTTCAGTTCTCAAAGCTGAATTTGATGTTTACTGGATAACAGCTGGTGGTGGTGATCCTGTTGCATGGATGAAGAAATATGCAGGTCGTCAACCGTTGCTGCACCTTAAAGATATGACAATTAATGAAGATCGTGAGCAGGTTTTCTGTCCGGTTGGAGAAGGTAACTTAAATTGGGAATTAATTCTAAAAACAGCAGAAGAAATTGGTGTTGAGTTTATGCTTGTTGAGCAGGACAACTGTTATGGAGCAGATCCATTTGATTGTCTGGCTAAGAGTTATCAAAACGTGCGTGCAATGGGTTATTAATAAAAATTTATATTTGCTCTGCAGAATATGTAGAGCAACATTAATTTAGAAAAGAGGGAAACATAATGTATCTTACAGGTTTTGCTGATGAAGCTTCTACAGGGCTTGATGGACAAATCAAGGCTACACTTGAATTAGGTTGGTCAAATATTGAATCAAGAGCAATTGATGGCATGAATATTCATGACATTAGCGATGAAGCTTTTGATATTGCATGTGCAAAGTTAAATGAAGCACAAGTCAAAGTCAACTGTTTTGGTTCTACAATATGTAACTGGGGAAAACAGATTACAGACCCATTTGATATTACTATTAAAGAGATTGAAAGAACTATTCCTAGAATGCAGAGACTAGACTCAAAGCTTGTTCGTATTATGAGTTATGCTGTTCTTAAGGATAGAGGTCCGGATGATCAGATGGAAGAAGAGCGTTTTAAGAGAGTACGTGAAGTTGTTAAACGTTTTAATGATGCAGGTATCACACCGGTTCATGAAAACTGCATGAACTATGGTGGTATGGGATACACATACACACAGAAACTTATTGAAAATGTTCCAGGACTTAGACTTGTTTTTGATACAGGTAATCCAGTTTTCGCAGATGATAGAAGCAAGCTGGCTCCATATCCAAAACAGTCAGCTTGGGAATTCTATTCAAATGTAAAAGATCATATTGAGTATATCCACATCAAAGATGGAACTTGGGATGCTGAAAATAAAGCTTCTATCTTCTTGTATTGTGGTGAAGGTGATGGCGATGTTAAAAAGATCATGAAGGATCTGATTGACTCTGGCTATGATGGCGGCATCTCTATTGAACCTCATCTAAAAGCTGTTTTCCATGAAACTGATGGACCATCTGCATCAGAACAAGCAAAGTATGATGCATATGTAGAATATGGCAGAAGAATGGAAGCTATGATCAAAGAATTGGGAAGATAATGGTTAATGGTTAGTTGCTAATGGTTAATGTTGGGAAAGCTCTTTAGCCACTAAATAATTGACAATTGAGAAACAGTTGGGAGGGACGTCGTCCTCGGCGTCCGTTAGGGCTGTAAGCCCATAAGCATACAGACTAGGGTAAGCGACACGACAAAGGAAGATAAGGAATAAATAAATTCTAATCTGCCCCAAAAAACAACGACAGCTGTCAGTTATTTTGGTCCTTAGTCATTTGGTCCTTGGTTCTCCCTTTGGGAAAGCCAAGCCCCAGCGGGGTGACATCTTTGTAGCCTAGGTTTAACCCTAGGAAACATAACACGAGCAAAGCTCGCCCTCCCCACGGAGTGTCTTAACGAACAACGACCAACGACAAACGACAAACGAAAACAATATGTCAGAAAAACTTACACCTATGATGCGGCAGTATATGCGCATTAAATCTGAATTACCAGAAGATGTTATTTTGTTTTTTCGAATGGGGGATTTCTATGAAATGTTCTTTGAAGATGCAAAACGCGCTTCTGGTATTTTAGATATTGCCCTTACAAAGAGAGCTAATGTGCCGATGTGTGGAATTCCACATCATGCGGCTGATGTCTATCTTGCCAAAATTATTCGTTCTGGAAGTAAGGTTGCCATATGTGAGCAGATGGAAGATCCATCTGAGGCCAAAGGTATTGTTAAGAGGGAGGTAACACGCATTGTTACCCCGGGCACAATAACTGAAGATACAATTCTTGATGCACGTCAAAACAACTATCTTGCCGGTGTATGTAAAAAAGGTAAGAAATTCGGATATGCTCTGCTTGATTTGTCAACAGGTAACTTCATTTGTAGTGAAGTTGATAGTTCAAGTGAGGTTTGGGATATCTTAATTCGATTTGCACCCGGCGAATATCTGCTTCCATCAGCAAGCGTTAATGATCAGGAAATTCGCGTAGGTATTTCTCCTGATCAGGCAGATAGAATAACATCATGTGAAGATTGGACATTTGAATATGATGCAGCTTATGACTATATAAAAAGACATTTCAATGTACATTCATTAGAAGGCTTTGGATGCGAAGGCTTTAACGCGCTTACAGGTGCTGTTGGTGGAGTTCTGTTTTATGTTAAAGAAGATTTGCGTCGAAAAGTTGACCATATAACATCTCTGCAGTACAGAAATGCAGAAAATTATGTTACTCTAGACGAAACAACATGCAGGAATCTTGACCTTGTAAATTTGCCTGGTAAAACAGGAATGTCTTTATTAAAAATTCTTGATGTAACCAAAACATCTATGGGCGGACGACATCTGAGGGACTGGTTGCTTCATCCATTAAGATCTGTGGAACAGATTAAAGCCAGACATGATGCAGTAGAAGCAATTACGAAGGACAGAATTCTTCAGCATGAACTTCTTGAACGTCTTTCAATGATTAGAGATATTGAAAGAATTATTATCCGCATTGACTCCGGTTCTGGTAATGCCAGAGATATGATTGCCATTGCTCAATCCTTAAGAACTATTCCTCTGCTAAGAGAAGTCATTGAGGATCACGAAGTTGAAAAACTTGCGGATTTAGCAGAAATGCTTGTTACTCAGGATGAATTACTTAAACTTATTGATGATACAATAATTGAAGAACCTCCTGTAACCATAAAAGAGGGAGGCATAATTAAGAGTGGCCACTCGGAAGAACTTGATGAACTTCGATCCATATCTGCGGATGGAAGGAAATGGCTTGCAGAATATCAGGCCAAAGAGATTGAAAGAACTAGAATAAGGAATTTAAAAGTTAAACACAATAAGGTGTTCGGGTATTATATTGAAATTTCAAAGGGTCAGGCAGAGAATGCACCGGAAGACTATACTAGAAAACAGACACTTGTTAATGCTGAACGTTTTATAACCCCGGAACTAAAAGAGTATGAAGTGAAAATTATTGGTGCAAAAGATAAATCAGAAGCACTTGAATATCAAATATTCCAGGAAGTAAGATCAAGAGCAGTAGAGAAGATGAATGACATTCTTAAAACAGCAGAAGCTATTGCCGAAATAGATATCTTGACAGCATTTGCAGACAGAGCTCTTGCAATGCGATATGTCAGACCTAAAATGAATGATTCAGGAATACTTAATATCAAGTCAGGAAGACACCCGATTGTTGAAGAGATGCCGGATTCAGAACGGTTTGTTCCCAATGACGCACTGCTTGATTGCAGTGACAACCAGTTGATTATAATTACAGGACCGAATATGGCAGGTAAGTCAACCTATATTAGACAGGTTGCAATTATTACAATAATGGCTCACATCGGTTGTTTTGTGCCGGCAACAGATGCCGACATCTCTTTGGTTGATAGAGTCTTTACCAGAGTTGGTGCTAGTGATGATTTGGCAAGAGGTCGAAGTACCTTTTTGGTTGAGATGCAGGAAACAGCAAATATCCTAAATAATGCAACACATAAGAGTTTAATCGTTTTAGATGAGATTGGTCGTGGAACAAGTACCTTCGATGGAATAAGTATTGCTTGGGCCGTTGCAGAGTATTTGCATAATAATGAAAGAGTTAAAGCAAAAACACTTTTTGCAACCCATTATCATGAACTGACAGATCTGGCATTAACAATGTCGGGAGTGAAGAATTATAAGGTTCTAGTTAGTGAAAAAGATGACCAAATTGCATTTTTGAGGAAGATTGTTCCAGGTGGCGCAGACAAGAGTTATGGTATACAAGTTGCAAGACTTGCCGGAATGCCTACGGAAGTTATTGACAGAGCGAAGGATATATTGCAGAATCTCGAAGAATCTGAACATGGCGAGTCTGGCGAACCCAAAATTGCCAAAAAAAGATATAAAAAGAAGAAACCGGGAGAATTGGCAGACCAGCTTTCGTTTGAGATGTAAAAGATTGTGTTGCGTGGTACGTGCTACGTGTTAAGTTGCACTGCCGTGAGCAGGAAATTAATAATGCTTAATGGCTCGTAGTGAATAGTTAATTGTAAATAGTATATAGTTCGCCCAATATTTGCGTTAATCTGTAATTGCGTTGCTTTAATATGGAAAGTAACGACTACTGTTAGGTGCAAAGTACTCCTGCCCTGTTTAGGGGAGGTGGCATGCACAGCATGACGGAGGGGTAATTCAGTGTTTCATGAGTTATGCTTCAAACAACATGAGCAAAGCTCATGCCTGCTCACAGCAGGAAACTTAGGATTTAGAATTTGATTAGGAGAAATATGAATAAAAAAATTGCAATAATTGGGTTAGGGTATGTAGGATTACCTTTGGCTGTAGAATTTGGCAACAAGTATACTGTTGTTGGATTTGATATCAACGCAAAAAGAATCAAGGAACTTGAGGCTTTTCATGACCATACGCTTGAAACTACAGCCGCACAGCTGAAATTATCAAAAGGTTTGTCATATGGATGTACAGTAGATGATATTAAAGATTGCAACGTGTTTATTGTTACAGTTCCAACACCGATTGACAAGAACAAAAGACCGGATCTTACTCCTCTGAAAAAGGCAAGCGAAACCGTTGGTAAAGCATTAAAGAAAAATGACATTGTTATCTATGAAAGTACTGTGTTTCCTGGATGTACAGAAGAAGAGTGCGTGCCGGTTCTTGAAGAATTTAGTGGTTTGAAATTTAATGAAGATTTTTTCTGCGGATATAGTCCTGAAAGAATAAATCCTGGTGACAAAAAACATACAGTAACAAAAATTCTTAAAATCACAAGTGGTTCTACTCCTGAGATTGCAGAGATTGTAGATGATTTATATGCAACTATTATAGAAGCTGGAACTTTTAAAGCAGCATCAATTAAGGTTGCAGAAGCAGCTAAGGTAATTGAAAATACACAAAGAGATTTAAATATTGCTTTTGTAAATGAACTTGCAAAGATTTTTGATAAGCTTGATATTGATACAAATGATGTTCTGGAAGCAGCTGGTACAAAGTGGAATTTTCTACCTTTCAAACCCGGTTTAGTTGGCGGACATTGCATTGGTGTGGATCCATATTACTTAACACACAAAGCACAGGAAATTGGTTACCATCCCGAAATGATTCTTGCAGGTCGAAGACTCAATGATGGAATGGGGGAATATGTTGCTTCTCAAGTTATCAAATTGATGATTAAGCGCGGGCATGTTGTTAAAAACTCAAAGGTGCTTATGTTGGGGATTACTTTTAAAGAAAACTGCCCTGATATTCGTAACACAAGAGCTATTGATCTTACAGAAGCCCTCGCTGATTTTGGCGTATCTGTTGAAGTTTACGATCCTTGGGCAGATCCAGAAGAAGTATTTGAGGAATATGGTCTCTCAATTGTTCCTGAAGACGAGCTATGTGATGACTACGATGCTATTATTCTTGCTGTTGCACATAATCAGTTTAAAGACTTAGATCTTTCAAAGTATGCCTGTGAAGATGTTGTTATTTATGATATAAAAAATTACCTTCCAAAAGATATTGTCGATGGGAGACTGTGAAAGAAACTGAAAAAGGTAAAGGGTAAAGGGTAAAAAAAATACGAATTTGTAGGGGCGAGACGCATCTCGCCCTAAACCAATTTTGAAAACAAAAAACGAAAGGACAAATAATAATGAGTCTAGGATACGATGATACTCCGACAATTCCGGGGTCAATATATAAAGTACATGACGGGGAGCGCCCACAACCTAAGATTGTTGAACCAACAGAATGGAATCAGGAAAAATTTTATATGCTTCCTCCTTCAGATGCTGTAGTACTGTTTGACGGAACAGATATATCCGGTTGGACAAAAAAAGGTGAATCAGCTACCCCTGCTGGATGGAAAGTTGAAAATGGTTACATGGAAGTTGTTCCTGGAACAGGTGACATCGAAACTAAAGAGCTTATTGGCGATTGCCAGTTGCACGTTGAATTTGCTTCACCGATAGTTGTAAAAGGTGATAGTCAAGGTCGCGGTAACAGTGGCGTATTCCTGATGGGTAAATATGAGTTTCAGGTTCTTGACTGTTTTGATAACCCAACATATCCTGATGGAACAGTTGGCGGTATCTATGGTCAGTACCCACCACTTGTAAATCCTTCACGTAAACCAGGTGAATGGCAAACATATGACATTATCTGGGAAGCTCCAAAGTTTGATGAAACAAAATTGATTTCACCAGCAAGAGTTACAATTCTTCTTAATGGCGTTGTTGTTCAGAATGCAAAGGTTCTTCAAGGACCAACAGAGCATAGAGTTACAACAAAATACGTTCATCATGATGCTAAATTGCCTTTGGCTCTACAAGATCATGGCGACCTTGTAAGATTTAGAAACATCTGGTATCGCGAAATCGGCGAAATCAAATAATTATATTGTTTGAACACAAAAAGGAATCAACATAAGTTGATTCCTTTTTTTTGCTCTTTTGGTAAGAGTTTAACGCAAAAGACGCAGATGACGCAAAAGGTGCAAAGGGTTTCAGAAAGAGTTTTTAGCACCGAGGCACAGATGACATAGAGAAGAGTTTTGGTCAGTGACTCGAGGTAGGCCATTCGTTGCATTAATTGCTGTCGCAGGCTCTAGCTTTGCTCGTGTTTTATTCCCATGGGTTTACACCCATGGCTACATTCTGTCGCTCCTCCAGAGCTGTAATCTGTGGATAAACTCTTTTAGGCTTTTTCTTGATTGCTCTAGCGTCACTTGCGTTTTAAATTTCTTCTTATGCCACAAATTTTTCCAAACCTCGTAGAGCAACTTAGACCTTAGACCATAGACCTTAGCACTTTTTAAACTTAGGGATAGACTTGCGGGGTGTTTTTTTGTAAAATTGCGAGAGTTTTGTAAATGTTGAACTTTTAAGGAATATTATGAGAATTGTTGTTTTGATTAAGCAGGTTCCTGAAACAAAATCTGTGAAGATGGATGAGGAGACAGGTACAGTGATTCGCGAAGGGGTGGAAGCGATTGTGAATCCTTTGGATTTGTATGCTATAGAGACTGCTATCAGTTTGAAAGATGAGTATGGTGGGGAGACTGTTGCTGTTAGTATGGGACCACCTAAGGCTGATATTTGTATTAGGGAGGCTTTGTCGATGGGAATTGATAAAGGAGTTCTTATTAGTGACAGGGCTTTTGCGGGATCGGATACTTGGGCTACTTCTTATATTTTGGGTGAGGCTATTAAGATTCTTGGTGAGGTTGATATGATTATTTGTGGTGAACGTGCTACAGATGGTGATACAGGTCAGGTTGGACCTGAGGTTGCTGCACATCTGGAACTTCCAGTTGCCACTTATGTAAACAAAATTGATTCTGTTGCTGATGGTAAGGTTTCGCTTTCAAGGCAGGTGGAGCTGGGAGATGAACTGCTTGATGTGAAATTACCTTGTCTGCTGACTGTTGTTAAGGAGATTGCTACACCACGTCTGCCTACGCTTGATGGTAAGATTAGAGCAAAGGCTACTAAACTTGATATGGTTACCGCTGATATGCTTGAGTTGAATTCTGATTTTATTGGATTAAAGGGCTCTCCAACTAGGGTTGCAAAGATTTTTAGACCTAAGGTTACAAGGGAGTGTGAATTAATCTTTGGCAAGGATGATACGGCTATTCATGATGGTGTTGAACAGGTTTATGCATTTCTTGATTCAAGGGAGGTGCTATAATGAATAACGCAAAACTATGGATACTTGCGGAGCAGTTTGAGGGTGAGATTCTAAGAGTTTCTTTTGAGCTACTTGGTAGAGCAACTGCTTTGAAGGAGAAAAAGGGTTGTGATGTTGCTGCTATAATCTTTGGTGATAATCTTTGTGAAGATGAGTTACTCAAGTTGATTGCTTGCGGAGCTGATTATGTTGTCGCAATTGAAGCTCCTGAATTGAAGTATTTTGATAATGAGGCATATTCTAAATGTTTGCTTGGTTTGATTGACAAGCATGATCCAGAGATTATTATTGCTGCTGCTACAAGTACTGGCAGAACTATGATGCCTTATGTTGCAATGACTGCACATACTGGTTTGACTGCGGATTGTACTGTCTTGGAGATTGATGAGGATGGTAAGCTTCTTCAGACTCGCCCGGCTATTGGTGGTAATATTATGGCTACAATTAGAACTCAAGGATTTTTGCCACAGATGGCTACTGTTCGTCCACACTCTTCTAAACCGGCATTGCCTATTGAAGGTAGGACTGGTGAGATTATTAGAGTTGCTGGAAATGAGTTTGATCTTACATCTAATGTTGTTAGAAAAGAGCTTGTACTCTCAGATGAAGAGCTGCTTCTTCAGGAAGCCGACAAGGTTGTCATTGTAGGACGTGGAATTAAACGTGCGGAGAATATTAAGCTTGTCAGAGAGCTTTGTGATGTATTAGGTGCGGCATTGGGTGCAACACGTGACGTGGTTGATAGAGGCTGGCTTAGTTATCCTCATCAAGTTGGCTTGAGTGGTAAGACTATCAGTCCTAAGCTTTGTGTGTCAATTGGGGTTTCTGGTGCTATTCAGCAGCTTGCTGGAATGCAGACTGCTGACAACATTGTTGCAATCAATAGTGATCCTGAAGCACAAATTTTTAAGGTTGCGGATATTGGTATAGTAGGGGATCTTTTTGAAGTTCTTCCTGTTTTAATTGCCTCACTGCGTGAGGGCATGGCAAATCCACTGCGTGAGGGCATGGCAAATCCACTGCGTGAGGGCATGGCAAATCCACTGCGTGAGGGCATGGCAAATCCACTGCGTGAGGGCAACTCATTGCATGAGGGCATGTCAAATCCACTGCATGAGGATGTATGTCATAGTTCTGCAAAGGACACTGAAAAGGGAAGTAGGGAGGATGTATAATGAAAGAATTTGAATTATATAATTTTAGTCCAGTGACTCAGGATATTGTTAATCAACTTAAAGCAATTGTTGGCGATAAGTATGTTATATTTGATGATGAGGATAGTCTTGAGCAATATTCAAAGGATGAAGTTCCAGATTCAGCCTACAGAACAATGCCAGAAGCTGTTGTACGTCCAGTAAATGCAGAAGAGATTGCAGAGATTGTTAAACTTGCAAATCGTGAGAATGTGCCGTTGACACCTCGTGGTGCAGGTAGTGGTCTTTCGGGTGGGTGTGTTCCATGCTGCAAGGGAATTGTTATTTCAATTGATAGAATGAACAAGATTCTTGATATTGATACAAAGAATATGATGATTGTTGTTGAACCTGGTGTTGTTGCAAATGACATTAATGAGAATCTTGACGGAACAGGTCTTTTTTATGCTGGCTATCCAATGAGTGTTGAGACTTGCTATATTGGGGGAAATGTTGCAGAGAATGCTGGTGGCGGTAAGGCTATTAAGTATGGTGTGACAGCTAGATACGTTCTTGGCCTAGAAGTCGTTACCCCAACAGGTGATATTGTTGAACTTGGAGGCAAGCTTGTTAAGAATGTAACCGGTTATAACCTGGTCCAGCTTATGGTTGGTTCAGAGGGTACGTTAGGTATCTTTACAAAGATAATTCTTAAGTTGTTACCTAAACCAACTTTGCAGGCTGATTTACTGTGTCTCTTTAATTCAAGTGATGAGGCAATTTCAATGGTGCCAAAGATAATTACAGAGGGTGGTATAATTCCTACATCTGTTGAGTTTATGGATAAGCTTTCTGTAAAAGCTGGTTGCGAATATTTGAATGAGAGTCTTCCTTATCAGGATTGCGGTGCAATGCTTTTAATTTCTGTTGACGGAACAGATATGGAAGAGATTGAAGAACAGTATATAACAATTGGTAAGTTCTGCAAAGAGGGCGGAGCAACCGAAGTGTATGTTGCTGATAACCCTTCCACTTCT